>SPJK01014737.1_pt1 | contig 11216 bp, 8 predicted proteins | sample 3741771 | NCBI WGS metagenome assembly SPJK01 (sample SAMN10925997, study PRJNA522277) | cold seep metagenome | isolation source: Elba SIP-enriched marine methane seep metagenome, extraction at timepoint T2 | place: Italy: coast of Elba, Mediterranean Sea
GGAAATATTAAAAGAAAACCTGCTACAACAAATTCCCGAGCAGGAAACCATGATGTTGCAGCTGATCGGCTTTGCGGAAAAGTTGTTAAGCAACACCCAGGGTGGTTTGGTCGCAGGAATTGGTATCTTGGTCTTACTGTGGACGGTGATTAAAGTGATTGCCACCATCGAGGCTTCGTTTAATCAGGTTTGGAAAGTGAAAAAAGGGCGCATGGTGGGCAAGCGGGTTGGCGACTATTTATCGTTGATGTTATTAGCACCGATGCTGTTGATCGCTTCAAGCAGTCTGACGGTGTTCATCAAAACCAATGTCACCCAACTGATTGAGCAGATGGGCGTATCACAGTTTGGCACCAATTTTGTGTTGTATCTATTCAGTTACTCTCCGATGGCGATTATGTGGGTATTGTTTACCTTTACCTTTATTTTTATGCCCAACACCAAAGTTAAGTTTAAGTCCGGTTTGCTGGCCGGTGTGATTACCGGCACCGTTTATCAAATCGTGCAATGGGGTTATATTAGCCTGCAAATAGGCGTCTCCAGCTACAATGCTATTTACGGGAGTTTTGCCGCATTGCCGTTATTTATCGTTTGGCTACAGATTGCCTGGTTGATTGTGCTATTTGGTTCGGAAATTTCTTTTTATCATCAGAACTTTGAAAGTTACCGGCATCATGATAAATATAGCAATATCAGCTTTTCCTTAAAAAAAGTGTTGGCGCTTGTGATTGTGCACCGGGTGGTGAAACAGTTTTCCGAGGCCAGGCAGGCATTAACGGCGCAAGCTTTGTCGGAACAAACCGATATACCGGTTTCGGTGGTATTACAAATTTTACAATTCGCTAAACAATGTGGTTTGGTGGCAGAGGTCAAATCTTCCGATCAAGAGGAAGGTGAATTTGTACCTGCTATGGATACCGAATTGCTCAGCGTCAGTTCCGTGTTGAATGCCTTGGAAAAAAACGGTATCAGTCAATTACCGGATGTTAAAGGGCTGGACCCTTTTGTTCAAATCAATGAAGCGTTTAATGAAAAAATGGCATCCATGTCTGAGAACCGCTTGCTAAAATCGATTGAATTGGACCTACCTTCCCAAGAAAATTGATTATCATCAAACATAATACGAACCATTAAATCAATTTGCATATTTCACAGGAGTGCAAAAACAAGTTTTTGCCATTTTCTAATGTACTCCGAAACTTTAATGCTCACGCTTGTTGTTCGCCATGCGGCAGTTCAATTTCAGCCAATTGTCCCGCATCCGGGTCTTGATAAATAGATAGATCCAGTTCGTTTTCGCTTTTCGCGACAATACAGGTGACACAGGCATCGCCGGTGATATTGACCACGGTGCGGATCATGTCCAAAATCCGGTCCACGCCTAATATTAAACCAATGCCTTCAACCGGCAACCCAACTTGATTGAATACCATTGCCAACATAATCAAGCCCACCCCGGGTACGCCAGCAGTACCAATCGAGGCTAAAATCGACATACCAATTACGGTGATATATTGACTCATGCTGAGGTCTATGGCGTAGACATTGGCGATAAAGATAGTGGCAACGCCTTGCATGATGGCGGTGCCGTCCATATTGATGGTGGCGCCTAGGGGAACAGTGAACGATGCGGTGGAATTATTGACGCCCATGCGTTTTTCCACAGCTTGCAGGGTGACAGGAATGGTGGCATTGGAACTGGCGGTGCTAAAGGCAAAAATCTGTGCCGATCGGATCTTGCGGTAAAAAATCAAAGGATTCAGTTTTGCCAGGAACGTCAGTAGTATCGAAAAGGTTGCGATGCCATGTAAAAGCAGGCAAAAAATCACCACCGAGAAATAACTGATCATGGGGATAATCAGCTCAATGCCTTGTTCGGAAAAGGTTTTCGCCATCAGGCAAAAAACCCCTATCGGGGCGAAATCCATCACCAGTGTCACTACATTCATCATTACTTCATTGAGTTTTTCCGCCAGCGCCGCCAATTGCCGGCCACTTTCACCGGACATTAACATGGCAATGCCGAAAATAATAACAAAAAAGATGATCTGCAACATGCTGCCTTCAGCGAACGCATGTACCGGATTGCCGGGTACGATGTTAATGAATACATCGGAAAGCGGCGGCGCGGGTTTGGGTTCAAATGCGCTAATCAGCGGTTCTCCCGAATCAAAATCAGACCCCGGGGAAACTACAAGCGCGACCATCAAGGCCAGCGAGATAGCAATGCCGGTGGTTAATAAATATAAACCAAAAGCTTTCATGCCAACCCGGCCTAACATACTGATATCGCCAATACCGCAGACGCCACATAATAATGAAAAAGTGACCAGCGGTACTACTAACATTTTGAGCGCTTTTACGAAAATGGTACCGATTACATGAAAGAGACCGTCGACAAAATAGGTCTGGATGAACGCTACATTTTTGGCAAAAACTTCCAATAAGCTGCCGACAACCAGGCCAAGTAACATGGCAATTAATATTTTAGTAGTGATTGAAGTTTTTTCGCTCATAGCTATATGGAATTCAAGTTGGGTTGGGCAAATGACAATCGGTAAACTTTAAGGTGATCAAAAAAAAGCTGAAACTGATCCACCAATCGCGGATAATACGCTAAACCCAATGGTTTTGAAAAGAAACTTTAATATTTGTACATCACCTAATTTATGTTCCCTCCCGAAATTTTTGATTTAAATTGCCAAGCTTGTCCGCGTCTGTCCGATTTTCTGAGTCAGGTTAAAACTGAGCATCCAGGATATCACTGCATGCCGGTTGCTCCCTATGGTACTGCACAGCCGAAATTATTGGTTGTGGGTCTGGCTCCGGGTAAACATGGAGCCAATGCGACCGGAAGGCCTTTTACCGGTGATTATGCCGGTGTTTTATTATATGAAACCTTATTTAAATTCGGGTTCAGCAATCAGGCAACAGTTACCGATCTGGATGACGGCTTAGAGTTGTTTAATTGCCGCATTACCAATGCGGTAAAATGCCTTCCGCCGGAAAATAAGCCAACCGGAGCTGAAATCAAACAATGTAATCATTTTCTGAAGGAAGAAATTAATTCTTTGGATCAGGATAGTGTCATACTTGCACTTGGCAGTATCGCGCATCAGGCAGTATTGCGCGCCTATGGCTTAAAATTAAATTCCGCAAAATTCGCACATCTGGCGGAATTTGAGTTACCCGGAGGTAGAACACTGATCGATTCTTATCATTGCAGTCGTTACAATGTGCAGACCCGGCGGCTAAGCTCAGAAATGTTTGAGCAGGTTTTTATTAAAGTAGTTGCTATGATTGACCAAAAAACAGAAAGATCTCCATCAAGAGATGAAAAATATTAATCCGTTAACTAAATTAAATCAGCTAAGTACCGGCATATTGCAAGAGCAGGCGGCAGCCTATTTGGCCTCCGGTTCTTATAAAATGACTCAGGAAATCTATAAACTGCTTTTAAAGCGGGAAGAGAATCCGGTTTTTAGACAAGGATTGGCGGATTGTTATCTAAAGCGGGCGCTTCATGCGGCAGGCCAGGAAAAATATAAAGAAGCTGTGACATTTTGGGAAAATTATCATCAAAACTCCAATGCGCATCGCTCAAATCATGACTATATCACCTGGCTGATTGAAGTAGGCAATATAAGCAAAATTAAAAATTATTTGCACGATTTGGGATATCAGCAATTGGAATCAGAATTTCCTCAGCTGGTCTTCCAATTGGCCTATTATCATGTGATCGGTCAATTGGATTTAAGCGCTATGATGCCGGAAACTTCGGTCTTGGCGCAGCAGACCAAAGTGATTGACGGGTCATTAGCGGCCTTAAAAAACAATGATTTTGATGCTTTAAATCAATATTTGAAACAAATTCCATTTCGATCGCCTTACCGGGATTTTGTGACATTTTTGAAAGCGGCGGTGTTGATCACCGATGCGCCAGGCCGAGTGCAAACGTTGTTGAAAAAAATTCCAGCGGACTCGCCCTATGTGGAGATGGCAGGGTTACTTGAAGGTTTTTACTTATCAAATAAAGACTTGCTGGATTTCTTAAAGCCTTTACCGGTTAAACAACAGACTGTGATTGCCAACTCCAGGCAATACACTAACAAGCAAATTAAATTATTGCAGTATTTGAGTCGTCAAAAAAAGTCGTTGAGCAACAAAGCAAAATTTGAATTGGCTATTCAATATCAAGAGTTGTTGGGCGCCCAATATACTCAACGTTTCTGTCAGGCCTTATTGCCCGATTATCCGGCGGGAAAAAAGCTGTATGAAAAAAACTTTGGCCTTATGGATAGTTTTGAAACGGCCAGAATTCAAGCATTGACCCAGGAGAATAAAGGTGAACTCTATGATGCGATGGACCACTGGGAAGATGCGGTGGCCGTTTTACAAGGAGATGAGCGGAACCATTTGAAAATTGCCATGATTTATCAGCATATTTCAGTTTTTTTATCGGATGATCAACGGCTGCCGTATTTAAAATTGGCCTTGGAGTATAACCCTTTAGACCGGGCTGTAAATGAGCAATTATTGAGAAGCTTTGAAAAACTTGGTATGAAAGCTGAGTATAAAGCGCAGTTTAAGACTATGTTGGAAAACTTTCCAAAGGATGTCAAAGTTCTGGAACTTGCCATGCAACAGGCTTTAGATAATAAAACCTATAAAAAGGCCAGTACCTATGCTAATAAAATTTTAAAACTGGATACGGTAAACTCCAAAGCTAAACAAGTGGTATTTGATAGTCACTACAAGCATGCTGTCAAATTGATTAAATCCGGGAAGCTGCATCTGGTTGATAAAGAAATCAGCTTTGCGGAGCAAATGAATCTGGGCAAAGACTATGCCTCACAAGCCGCATTGCTGCGTGGTTTTTTTGAATATTACAATGTTAGCCGGACGCAGGGCATTGAGGCGATTAATCATGCGGTAGTATCGGCCACTGACAGACAGATTATCAATCGATACCGGGTAATTAAGTATGCGAATGATTTCATCTTTTCTAAAGCTGAAATCAAAAGGCTATACCCCAAATTACCGGCTACATATCGTTTATCCGGCGATGAGATAAATGATTTTCTGACATTATTAGAGAGCGATTATGCAGAAAGTCTGTATAGGGTTGCTGAGAATATGGAGCTCATTAAAGCGGATTTCAAACGGTCGCTGAAGCAATGCAGTTTGAGTGATGATCGTCTGGTGTCTATTATCCAACAGTTTGAGATGATAAATGACTATGAGATGATGCGGCATTGTGTGTCCTGTGCGCAAAATGGTAAAGCGCCGGTTTGGGAATTTTATCGGCTTTATATCAAAAACAGGGCTAGTTTATTTAACTTTGATGTGTTGGATCTGCAAAAGGTTCGTAAGCTTCTTACACAAGCTGAAAAAAAAGGTGATGCCACTTGTACCATGCTGATCACCAATTTATTTGAACAAAATAACCGGCTTCATGATTTAGACGGAATGCAAGAGCCGGTGATAGAAGCGTTTGATCCTTATTTGCATTTGTTTAATGGTATCGATCAACGCTCAATTAATAAAATCAACAAACGATTTGACGAAATAACGCAAAACAACTCTGAAGATAAAATTGTCAAAAAAATAATAGAGCTGGTCGGTGATCGTTCGGCGGTTGATATCGTATTCCAAGATCCTGATTGTCTTGATGCGGTGCTTTTTTTGATCGCGGCCAAAGAAATTAATCTTGATAATGGTATTAACTTTCAGGATATATTAGAAATTGCACAAGCCCAGAGTGGCGGCAACATGTCAGGATTTTCTTTTTAATTAAGATGAAAACAGCATTTGAAATTTTAAGCGTCAGCGATCAAGCTGATGATCAGACGATTAAAACAGCTTATTTACATAAGGTAAAACAATATCCTCCGGAACAGGCACCGGATCAATTTCAAGCGATTAAAGATGCGTATGAAATGATCAAAAACGCACAGAGTAGGGCGGCGTATCAATTGTTTTACCGCCCGGAGGTAGACTTTGATGCCTTATTGGAAAAAGCTTTTGAAACCGAACCTGTTAAACAGCTCGATGGTGCTGCGTTGTTTGAATTAATTCGGCCTAAAGCAGGCAAAAAATAACAACAAGCGATATCTATGAGCCATCCCAACAAACAACAGTTATTAGAAGAGTTTTCAGGTTTTTTGGATCAGACTATTACAGAGCAACCGGATTTGGCTCAACAGCCTGATTTGCAGAGTCTGTTGACGGAAATGGCAGGATTAAAAATGGAAGTTAAGACCGAATCCCGTCACATCAAATCAATGCTCGACCAGTTTAGCCAATCTATGCAATTGATTAGTCAAGATAATCAGACCTTGACAGCACAATTGAACCGGGAAATCGAAAAACAGGCGCAGTTGCAACAAAATATTGAGAAGGATTTGCTGTTACAGTTTTTGGAAGTTTATGACCGGATTGTTGCAGGCAGTGAATTGTTGGACAAATACCAACCGGTAGACGCGCTGTTCAATCATTCCAAAAAACAGGATTTACGTTTTATTGGTAGCCTGAAACAGGGTCAGGAGATGTCGATTCGGCGTATGGAGCAACTTTTTTTAACTTATAAAGTCAGACCTATCGTGACCTTAGGCCGGAGCTTGGATCCGGAAACCATGATTGCCGTGGCAACTGTGGAAAATAAAAAAATACCGGCAGGGCAGGTCGTAGAGGAAATCCGCAGGGGATTTTATTATCATGATTCGATCTTGAGACCGGCTGAGGTTAAGGTGAATAAACTAGCTTCTTGATTGGGAATAAATGTAATATTCAGTCACTTTATAAACGGTTCAATGGCTCTCAACCAGGAGCGATCAATAGTATTAATTCAACAACATATTGGTTTTGTGGGTGCGAATGAATTCTCACTTACATCTTTTAATTTTTATGCCGAATATTAAATCGGTACATTTTGGGATCATTAGCAAATTTTATCAACATGACTGACATTATCATAGGCATTGATTTAGGTACAACCAACTCGGAAGTCGCTGTTTTAGAAAACGGGCGGCCCCGAGTGATCGAAAGCGACAACGGTAAAATTTTACCATCCGTGGTTGGCGTGGCTGATGACGATACCATTTTGATCGGCGAGTCTGCTAAAAACCAATACCTGCTTTATCCGGAACGCACTGTCAAATCAGTTAAACGCTTGATGGGCAAGCAACAGGAAGTGGATATGGCCGGGATTGCTTATAGCCCTCAGGAAATATCGGCGATGCTATTGAAGCGATTAAAGCAAATTGCCGAGCAGGATTTACAGCAAACTGTTGAAAAAGCCGTAATTACAGTTCCTGCCTATTTTTCCGATGCCCAGCGTAAGGCTACCCGTGAAGCTGGAGAATTGGCCGGGCTTGAAGTGGTGCGTATGATTAACGAACCCACTGCCGCGGCGCTGGCTTATGAAGCCGATCTTCAGCAGCAAAAGAAAATGTTGGTTTATGATTTAGGTGGCGGTACCTTTGATGTTTCGGTCGTGAATATGGAAGCCGATGTGGTTGAGGTATTAGCTAGTCATGGTAATAACCAGTTGGGCGGCGATGATTTTGATAATAAAATTCTGCAACATTTTTTAGATCAATTAACTGTAAATCATGACATAGCGATCGATGACGATAAAAAAGTCATGGCGCGTTTAACCCGAGCAGCAGAAAGCGCCAAAATTGCCTTGTCCGAAGCCCCGTTTGTACAGGTCGATGAAGAGTATTTGCTGGAGCATGACGGTCAGGCCATTCATTTGTCTTTGGAGCTGGCGCGAACCGAATATGAAGCCATGATCGAGGACTATATTCATGAAACTTTGGATGCAGTGCATATTGCCTTAAAAGATGCTGACTTAACTGCTTCTGATATTGATGATATTATTTTGGTGGGTGGCGCGACCCGTACCCCTTGCATACGCAGTCGTTTATACGATTTATTTGGTATGGAAGCTCACGATGAAGTGGACCCGGACTTATGTGTCGCTTTAGGCGCTGCAACCCAGGCAGGCATGATTGCCGGTCAGCAAGTTAGCTCGGTATTGGTTGATGTGACGCCTTATACCTATGGCACCAGTGCAATAGGGATGCTGGATGGGGAAATGTATCCTTTCGCTTATGTGCCGGTGATCCGCAAAAATACCACCTTGCCCACCAGTAAAACAGAAGCTTTTGAAACCTCGCGTGATGGGCAGGATAAAGTGGATGTGACTGTGTATCAGGGTGAAGACCCGGATGCTTTGAAAAATATTGAGATCGGTCAATTTTGGATTGAAGGATTAAAAGATGTACCTGCCGGTAATGTCATAATTATGACCTTAAGCCTGGATTTGGACGGCATTATGCATGTAACTGCTAAAGAAAAAGCCACCGGGCTGGAGAAATCGATTACCATACAAAATGCCTTGTCAGGGGGAGAGACGGATGACCGGCAAAATTCCATCCAACGAATCGAAAAATTCTTCGGTCAGAATGACCAGTTGTTGGCCGATAACTTTAACCGGCAGCAGACCATAGAATCTGAGCCAGATCTGTCGCTGACACAGCAATGGATTAATCGTGCCGAAGCTTTGTTTGAAACCGTTTCGGCGGAAGACAAGGAAGATATGCAGACTTTGATAAACACCATCCGGCAAGCCGAACAATCCATGGATGATGCAGCGCTGGACACTAACATCGAACAGCTGCAGGACATCATTTATTATCTGGAAAGCTAATGCAACGTTGCCCTTGTTGTCGAGCCCGGTTAAATAAGGAACCACAGTGTCCACGCTGTAAAGCCGATTTGTCGTTAGCTTTATCGGCTGGCGCATATGCTGATTACTGGCGGCAACAGGCGGTTGCGTTTTATTTAAATGACCAACGGGAAAGTTGCTTATCAGCCCTGGATCAATCCTTGCGCCTTGAGCATAACGCCGCAGTCTGGCAATTTAAACAATTTGTATCGCAGCGGCAGTTACCGTTAAATGATGAATTGCGGCATTTATGTATAGACACTTGGTTGCATGCCAGGCCGGTCTTGCAGCGTTTAGGCAGGCATCTTGAAAATCAGATACAGCTTTTTTTAGACGAGCATCCTCCGGTTGAAACCGGGCAGATGATGTATCAAAGAGCTATCAAGGCAATAAGCCAAATTAGCAATAAGAGTTTTGGGTAGGAAGTATTGCGTAGGATGTGCTGAGGTAAGAAGTGCATCTTCGTGTCATCGATGCGCTTCGTACCTCAGCACATCCAACACTTCCGACTTAACTTAATTGCATTTACGTATGAGCGTGGGAACGATTAGAGACCTAATATAAACCCATAATCGGCGCTTCTTGGTGATCTATAACCAGTGAAAGCCGCTGTTGTGACTAACTATAAAAATCGAGAGTCAGTTTGATTTTGGAAACCTTAAAATTTCTTGTTCTATGTCTTGTTGCTGTATGCCTGACAGCCTGTGATGGCGAGCCCTGGAACAATCCTTATCCTGCCGGACAGGAGCAGCAATCGATTTTATATTCCTCCTTTTCGGAACGACCAAAACATCTGGACCCGGCTAAGGCCTATAGCTCCAACGAGTATGCATTGATCGGACAGATTTATGAGCCGTTATTCCAATATCATTATTTGAAACGTCCCTATAGTCTCACACCGCTCACAGCGGAGCAGATGCCGGAAATTCAGTATTTTAATGACAACGGCGAACGGTTACCGGATGATGCGCCTGGCGAGCAGATCGCCTTTAGCGATTATCTAATTACAATTAAACCCGGCATTGAATATCAGCCACATCCGGCTTTTGCCAAGCAAGCCGAAGGCAACTATCTTTACCATCAACTGACAGAAGCACAACTGGAATCAATAGATACATTAAGCGATTTCAAAGCTTTGAGCAACCGGGAACTAGTTGCCGACGATTATATTTATCAGATCAAACGGCTGGTACATCCCCGTATCCATTCGCCGATTGCCGAATTAATGAAACAACATATCGTCGGTCTGGATACTCTGGCGGAACAACTGGCCAAAACACCGGATGTCGATTTAAGAACTTTACCTTTGGAAGGTGTTCAGGCATTGGATCGTTACCGTTACCGGATTCGAATCAGAAACAAATATCCGCAATTTATCTATTGGCTGGCCATGCCTTTTTTTGCACCGTTGCCCTGGGAGGCGGTACAGTTTTATCAGCAACCGGCGCTGGTGGATAAAAACATCACCTTGGATTGGTTCCCGGTGGGCACCGGTCCGTATATGCTGGAGGAAAATAATCCCAATCTGCGTATGACTTTAAGCCGTAACCCGAACTTTCATACCGAAACTTACCCCGAGGCAGGGGAGGATGAGGATCAGGCAGCGGGTTTATTAGCCGATGCTGGAAAAAAACTGCCATTTATCGACCAGGTCGTCTATATATTGGAAAAGGAAAGCATCCCTTATTGGAATAAATTTTTGCAAGGTTACTATGATGCTTCCGGTATTACCTCGGACAGTTTCGATCAGGCGGTGCAATTTACCGGCGGTGGTGATGTGCAGTTGACACCGGCTATGAAAAACAAAGGCATCCAGTTACAAACTACGGTGACTACCTCAATTTTCTATATGGGGTTTAACATGTTGGACCCAGTGATCGGCGGTGCTTCGGAATCGGCCCGATTGCTGCGTCAGGCGGTGTCCTTGGCTATTGATTACGAAGAATATATTTCTATTTTTATGAATGGTCGTGGCGTGGCTGCTCAGGGCTTGCTACCGCCTGGTATTTTTGGCCATCAACAGGGGGCAAAAGGTATTAACCCTTATCTGTATGAGTGGCATGACGCGCCACAACGCAAGCCGCTTGAAGAGGCCAAACGCATATTACGGGAAGCGGGTTATCCGGACGGGCGTAACCCGGAAACCGGACAGGCCCTGATATTATATCTTGATACCGCGGCCAGCGGCCCTGATGATCGCGCACGGCTGAACTGGTATCGTAAGCAGTTTGCCAAGCTGGGTATTCAATTAGTGCTAAGAGCCACCGATTACAATCGTTTCCAGCAAAAAATGCGTACCGGCAATGCGCAGATTTTTATCTGGGGATGGAATGCCGATTATCCTGATACGGAAAATTTCTTTTTTTTGTTATACGGTCCCAATGCCAAGGTCAACCACGGAGGCGAAAACGCGGTGAATTATCAGAATCCGGAATTTGATCGCTTATTCGAAACTATGCGCAACATGGATAATAATGCGGAA
>SPJK01086341.1_pt1 | contig 11215 bp, 7 predicted proteins | sample 3741771 | NCBI WGS metagenome assembly SPJK01 (sample SAMN10925997, study PRJNA522277) | cold seep metagenome | isolation source: Elba SIP-enriched marine methane seep metagenome, extraction at timepoint T2 | place: Italy: coast of Elba, Mediterranean Sea
AGATGGCTTTATGAATGTGCGCGCTGATCTGGTTATGGACGATGTGACACGCGGCATCGGTCTGGGACAAACCCAGCAGATGTGGATCAAACAAGACTAACGCTTGGTGCTGAGACTGACCTGCGGGGGCTACCCCCGCAGGTTTTTCATGACGAAAGACCTAAATGACCCGCTACATTTTAATCCGCGTGCTCTGGGCCATTCCGACGCTGATCGTGGTGAGCTTTATCAGCTTTGTCATCATCCAGTTGCCGCCCGGCGACTATGTGACGGCCTATGCCGCAGAGCTACGCCACAGCGGGGAACATCTGAGCCCGGCACAAGAGGATGCGATCCGCACCTCGCTTGGCCTGAATGATCCAATCCTGATGCAATACACGCGCTGGATCTCGAAAATCGTGCTGCATGGGGACTTTGGGCAATCGTTCCATTGGAACGCGCCGGTAAGCGACCTGATCTGGGATCGCTTGGCACTGACACTTTTGCTGTCGACGCTGTCGCTGGTGTTTACTTGGGTCATTGCCATCCCCGTTGGTGTCTATTCCGCAACGCGCCAATATTCGTTCTTTGACTATGTGTTCACGGTGTTTGGCTTTTTGGGAAAGGGCATCCCGGACTTTCTGTTGGCTTTGGTTTTGATGTGGGTCGGCTTTGCTTGGCTGAACATGGATGTCGGCGGGCTTGTCGCTCCTGAATATCAAGGCCAACCGATGAGCTGGGGCAAAGCGCTTGATATTCTGGAGCATATCTGGATTCCGATTGTTGTCCTGGCCACGGGCGGGGCCGCGGGACTGATCCGGGTGATGCGGGCGAACATGCTGGATGAAATGGGCAAGCCATATGTGGAAACCGCATATGCGCAGGGCCTGTCAGAGCGACAAGTGGTCTGGGGATATCCGGTGCGCGTGGCATTAAACCCGTTCATTTCAACGGTCGGCTGGGCCTTGCCAGCCTTGTTCTCTGGCGATGTAATTACCGCGGTGGTGCTGAACCTGCCAACCACCGGGCCGCTGTTGCTTCAGGCGTTGAAGATGCAAGACATGTACCTTGCCGGCAGCTTTATCTTGATCTTGAGTGTTTTCACCGTGGTCGGCACTTTGATCTCTGATCTGCTTCTGGCTTGGTCTGATCCGCGCATAAGGTACGCCTGACATGACCGATACTGATCTGCATATTGACGGGGCGGCGCCCAATTCCGGACGCAATAGCCTGGACACAGCAAGCTCTATGACGCTGTTTTGGTGGCGGTTCCGCAAGCATAAGTTGGCGGTGGCGTCGCTCGTGTTTCTTTTCCTCGCCTATACGGTTGCGCTGTTTGCGGAATTTGTCGCGCCCTACAAGCCAACCAGCATTGAACGGCTGCAAACCTTTGTGCCGCCGCAGATCGTGCGGGTCTGGCACGATGGCGCTTTGCACCGTCCATTTGTGTATGAACTCAAACGCACGCGCGACCCTGAAACGGCGCGGGTGCGCTATGAAAGCAACAGCAAGCCGTTGCCAATCCGGCTGTTTGTACGGGGTGAAGACTATAAATTCTGGGGGATTTGGAAGACGGATCTGCACTTGTTTGGGATCGAACACAGGCGGCAGAACATCGCGCTTCTCGGGACGGACTCGCTCGGCCGAGACCTGTTTTCAAGGCTGGTCTACGGTGCCCGCGTGACGCTGTCGGCTGGGCTTGTTGGGGTGGTCTTTGCCTTCGTGCTTGGGTTGCTTTTTGGCTCGCTGGCGGGATATTACGGCGGTTGGTGGGACAATGGCATTCAACGCCTGATGGAGTTTATCCGAAGCGTGCCAACCATCCCGCTTTGGATGGGGCTGGCCGCAGCGCTGCCGATCGAATGGGATCCGCTGTTTGTCTACGTGTTAATCACGCTGATCCTTGCCTTGATCGGGTGGACACATCTGGCACGGGTCATTCGCGGCCGGTTTTTGTCGCTGCGAACGGAAGATTATGTTCTGGCCGCCCGGTTAACCGGGGCGAGCGAAGTGCGGATCGTTACCCGTCACATGCTGCCTGCGATGACGTCTTACATCATCGCTGCAATGACGCTGGCAGTCCCCGAGATGATTCTGGGCGAGACAGCGCTTAGTTTTCTGGGCCTTGGCCTGCGTCCTCCGGTCGTCAGCTGGGGTGTGCTGCTTCAGGATGCGCAGAACCTTCGATCCATTTCGCTCGCGCCTTGGCTGCTTGCGCCAGGAATAGCGGTGGTTCTTGTGGTCTTGGCCTTCAATTTCCTTGGCGATGGCATCCGCGATGCCGCCGACCCGTACCAGAGCTGAGGAGGCAACAATGCGCGATCCGGAAAACCTCCTGGAAATCGAAGATCTGAACGTTGCCTTTCCCATGAAAGACGGGCTGTTTGAAGCGGTGCGCGGTGTGAGCCTCAGCATCAAGCCCGGCGAGGTGCTGGGCGTCGTGGGGGAAAGCGGATCGGGCAAAAGCCTGACTGCGCGGGCGATCATGCAGCTATTGCCAAAGACCGCCCGTGCTGCTGGGCGGGTCTCATTCAACGGCAAAGGCGGGCCGGTCTCAGTGCTTGATCAACCCGCGAACGGCCAAACCATGCGCGATTTGCGTGGCGGCCAGATTGGGATGATTTTTCAAGAACCGATGACTGCTTTGTCGCCGGTGCATTCCATCGGCCAACAGGTCAAGCGCACGCTGTCGCTACATACCGACCTGCGCAAAAAGGCCTTGGTGGATCGGGCGACAGAGTTGATGGATCTGGTGCAATTACCCAATCCACGCGAAATATTGGACCAGTTCCCGCACCAGTTGTCAGGAGGGATGCGCCAACGGGCGATGATCGCAATGGCCTTGTCATGCAACCCGTCGCTTTTGCTGGCAGATGAACCGACAACGGCGCTGGATGTGACGACAGAAGCGCAAATCCTCGACCTGATCCGCAGCTTGCAAGACCGGTTCGATATGGGCGTGTTGTTCATCACTCACAATTTTGGCGTTGTGGCGGAATTGGCCGACCGCGTCTCGGTGATGTATCACGGAAAGGTGGTTGAGGCAGGTTCGGTCGACCAGATTTTCTATGAACCCCAGGACGCCTATACGCAGCGCCTCTTGTCGTTGATCCCGCGTCTGCCGGACTACGCGATGGCCGATGTCACTGGGACAAAAGTCAACATAACCGCCAAATCAACCGCGCCCGTACAATCAGCCACGACGCCGCCAGAGCCCGATGTGGTCGTACAGGCGGACGGGTTGGAAATGCACTTTCCATTGGGCTTGGATTTCTGGGGGCGGCCTAAGGCTATGCTCAAAGCGGTTGACGGTGTCAGCTTTGCCATTCGCAAAGGGGAAACCTTTGGCTTGGTCGGTGAAAGCGGATCGGGCAAAAGCACCGTTGCCCGAACCATATTGCGGGCCTACACCGCGACGGGCGGCAGCGTACGTTTCCGCACGCCAGGCGGCGCATTGCACCAGATGGTCGGCATGGAAAAGGGGCCGCTGCGCGATATGCGGCGGCATATGCAGATGGTGTTTCAAGATCCGTATTCGTCGCTGAATGCCCGGATGACCGTGGAACAGATCATTGGCGAGCCGATGGTCAATCTTGGCGAGACCAATCGCGGTCTCATCCGAGACAAGGCGGCGGATCTGCTGACCAAAGTGGGGCTCAGCGCGGATATGCTCGCGCGCTATCCCCATGCTTTTTCTGGGGGACAACGTCAGAGGATAGGGATTGCGCGGGCCCTGATGACCGAGCCGTCATTTGTGGTGCTTGATGAAAGCGTCTCGGCGCTTGACGTCTCGGTCGCGGCCCAGACGATCGATCTGTTGAAACAGCTGCAAGCGGATTTGGGGCTGACCTATCTTTTCATCACCCATGACTTGTCGATGGTGTCGAACTTCGCGGATCGCATTGGGGTCATGCAGCGCGGGCGTCTGGTAGAAACCGGCGACACCGGGGCCTTCTTTGCGGCCCCGCAAGAGGACTATTCCAGAAAACTGTTGGCGGCGGTACCGATCCCCGATCCGCGCCGGGCGAGGGCGCTTCGGGCATTGCTGGCAGGTGCGGCTTGAATGATTTTGAGCTAGCGCAGCGGCACGTTCCTATCTTGATGATGGACACACGAGAGCCGTATGACCCTTTGGTGATGGGCTATAGCGTTCATCGGCAGGCGGCGGCTTCTCCGTCTAGCACACATCAACTTGCGGCCGAGGGTGGCGTGCTGATCGCATATGCCATCTGGTACGATTGGGACATCCAGCACCTCTACGATCTTGAACATATCTGGGTGCGTCTGGACGGCGGACGCGTGACAGAGGTAACCGCCTCATTCCATGGACAGCGCGTGCCGATGGACCTGACCGGAGGTCTGCCTGCATTGCAGGGAGATCGTCCAGTGATCTTTGCCGAGCCGGGCAAACATGCGCATTGGGCTGACCCAGTCGCGATGCGCCTGCGATCCGGGGTGGTGTTGCAGCGCGCGTGTGGGTCTGGGGCCGGTCGCGAGGGGGTGCATCGGGCTAATCGGTTTTATGAAGCAGGTTCCTACGGCGTCACGCGATTGGCGGACCGGCTGGCGCGGCTCAAGATGATGCGCGACAGCTTTACGCCCAGCTTTCGTTTTGTCCCGGCGTCTCAGCCCGAGTTGATCCCATGGTGCCAATTAGAGGCAACGATTCCAGATCGGGTGAAGCGTTGCATGGATCAGCTGCCTGATGACGTGCCGCATCTGGCGGCGGTGTTTCTCGATTGTGGCGATACGCTGATTGATGAAAGCACTGAGGTCAAAGAGCAGGGAACGGATGTCACCCTGCGTGCCGATGAAATCCCTGGCGCCACGGAAGCGATGCAAGCCCTGTATAGGGCTGGGATTCCGATGGTCTTGGTGGCCGATGGGCCGCGCGAGACCTTTGAGAACCTGCTCAAGCCGCGCAGGATATGGGAATTGTTCTCAGGTCATGTCGTCTCTGGGGATGTCGGGGCATTAAAGCCAGACGCCCGAATGTTTGATACTGCGATGAAGGTCCTGGGCTTGAAGGAGGATGACCGAGGCCGCATCGTGATGGTTGGTAACAACCTGGCACGCGACATTTGCGGTGCGCGGCGCTACGGGCTGCGGTCATTGGCCGTGGGCTGGTCGGCGCGGCGGTCCATGGTTCCGGCGGGGCCCGACGAAACGCCGGATGCGCGGATCGACGCGTTGGACGATTTACCCGCTGCAATCGAAGCGATGGAACTGGCGCTATGACCCCTATGACCCCTAAGAGCACGTCAAGGTTTCCCGTAGCCCCCGGCGAGACCGTCACGGCCTTTGCCCTTGGCCCGCTGCAGGAACGTGAATTTCATGGACCAAGCCAACCTATGGAAGACAGGGTCGATTACCGCTTCGTCAACGGCTGGGTTGATGTGGGCGATCTGCCGTGCCGGATCGCCACATGGGACGAGGTGCGCAATCGCAAGACCCCCGAGATGCCCGAGACGTTCAGCGCGGCAGTGAACTTGCCAGGGTTTTCCAGACGGTTGGACTTTTCCGGCTTCTGGCATGTGCCGCATCGGTTGGTGCGTGCGGCTAGTGTGCGGCTTTACCCCAAAACTGGCGGCAGTCTGCCATTCCGCATCGGCACTTGTGGCGGCGTGCATATCTGGGTCGACGGGCATCACGTCGCGGGGTTTGAACCTTTCACCCGCAACGAGATGCAGGAAACTGACATCGCTCTGCCGCTCAAAGCCGAAGGATCAGAGGTGGTGATCCGCCTAGAGGACATGGCCGAGCGGGATACGAATTTCTTTCTGGAACTCACATGGCTTGGACAAGAAGACTTGGTCAGCGAAGTGCCAGGGACTGCAGATCCTGTCGTGCTGGGAACGTTGATGGGCCTGGCGCGAGAGGTGCGCCCTGAGCGGGTGTGCTTTGGTGCTCAAGATGACATGGCGCTGGTCTTTGACACCGCGCCCGAGGTGGATGTCACGCTTACGGCATCGGTGCCGCGATCGGTTCATCTGCGGCACTTGCCGCCTCTTTGGCAGGATCAAAGCCGTTTGCGGGCAGGCGAGAGCCGGGTTTCATTCGGGCAGCCTGATCTGGCGGACGGGTACTATGCGCTGACCCTGTCTTTTCAGATTGGTGAAACCGTCTTGCGCCGCAGTATTGGCTTTGCGCTGTTGCGCGAACCCGCCCACGCTATTGGCTCGGATTTGGCGGCGCGCAAACGGGCAGCTCTTGAGCATGCCTCCCGTCACGGAGAGCGCCGAATTGGCACAGTCCTGGCAAGGATGGCGCTGGGTCAGGACTGGACCGATGAGGACAGCGCGATCATGCAGGACACGCTGTCAGGGATCACCTCGCGGCGCGATTGTTCGGACTTTATATTTGTTCCGCTTTTGTGGCTTCTGTCACGGTACGGTGACGCGCTGCCCGGCGACCAGCGCATTGCGGCGTTTGAGGCGGTGTTAGGCTATCGCTACTGGATGACAGATCCAGGCAATGATGCCATGTGGTTCTGGTCGGAAAACCACGTGCTTTGCTTTCACGCCAGCGAATATCTGGCCGGACGGCTCTATCCCGATGTAGTCTTTGAGACCAGCGGCCAGGTTGGGGGGGATCACGCCGCGCAAGGTGCTGTGCGGCTTGGTCGCTGGTTTGACGCGATTGAAGCGGATGGTTTGGCTGAGTGGAACTCTGCCGCCTATTACCCGATAGATTTTATCGGCCTGTTGGCGTTGGCCGAACTGGGCGACGGTGACATCCGTTCGCGGGCGCGAGTCTTGTTGGATCAGCTGTTTACGATGATTGCCCTGCACACGCTGGACAGCACCTGTGCGGGCAGTATGGGGCGGGCCTATGACAAGGAATTGCGGGCCGGTCCCCTGACGGAATTGTCGCCGTTTGCGGCGGTTGCCTTTGGCAAGGGGTGGCTGAACGACGGCGTTGCGGCCCTGCCGATGTTTGCACTTGGCGACTATGCGCCGCCCAAGGGGCTTGCTGCGCTCACCGCACCCGACGGGGCAACGCAAGCGCGCTATGTGCAAGGGCATGGCGACCAAGGGCGCCTGGGTCTGTGGAAGACGGCCCATGGTATGCTATCGGCCTGTATCGACGGGTCACCCGGCGCGAAGGGTCATCAGCAGCATCTGGTTGATGCACAATTTGCCGCGCCTTTTGCACGAGTCTGGATCAACCATCCCGGTGAGGACGACCCTTGGGGTTCGGCGCGGCCTTCTTACTGGGCGGGCAACGGCGTGATGCCGCGTGTCGGGATGCACCAAAACACTGTGTTGATGCTGGCGGATGTGGGTGGCGCAGGGCGGTTGCCGTTCACGCATGCCTATGCGCCGGTGTCTGAGTTTGATGCCATGGCGCGCGGCGCTGACTGGATGGTGCTGCAAAGCGGTGCGGGGGCGCTGATCCTCAAAGCGACCGGACACATCCAACCCGTGACCAGCGGCCCTGGTGACGGTCTGGAATGGCGGGTCAGCGGCGTGCGAACCGGCTGGGCGATGATCTTGTGCACGGTGTCTGAAGACGGGCTGCCGGCATTAGAACAGACGGCAGCAGCCATGCGGCTGACGCTGGATGGTGCATTATGCCTGACAGGTGCTGTGGGGGCCGATCTGACACTTACGCCCGATGACGGGCTGTTCGTAGATGGCGTAACAGTTCCGTTCCCCACGACATCACGCGATCCCGTGATCACTCATTTTAATCCTAAGGAGGCGCCATGCCGATGACGCATGAATTTCTATTGGCACAGCTCAGCGACGTGGCCACCGGCTTGGCCCGCCTGCGTGGGATCAACGACACCGCACCGCTTGACGGTGAGGGATTTCGATTGCAATTCGACGAATGGGATTGGGAAATCGGCGTTGGGCTGTATGGTCTTTACCGGCATGCGCAGGCCAGCGGTGACCAGCGGATGATAGACGCGATGGTGGCCTGGTATGACTGGCAGATCGGGCGTGGGTTGCCTCACCGGCAGGTTAATTCCTCATCCCCGATGCTGGCGCTTGTCTGCTTGCTTGATCATGTGGAGCGGCCCGAATGGGAAGACCTCGTCACCGATTGGGCCAACTGGCTGATGGATGGGCTGGCGCGGACCGAGGATGGTGGGTTCCAGCATGTGGTCAAAGAGCGTTTGAACGAAGGTGAACTTTGGGATGACACGCTATTCATGACCTGTCTCTTTTTGGCGAAAGCCGGACAGCGGTCCGGACGCAAAGATTGGGTGGATGAGGCGGTGTATCAGTTTATGATCCATGCGCGCTATCTGTCCGACCCGAGCACCGGGCTTTGGTATCACGGTTGGACCTTTCAGGGCCGGCACAACTTTGCGCAAGCGTTCTGGGCCCGGGGCAATGCCTGGATTACCATCGCAATCCCGGAACTGTTTGGTATCGTTCCTGACCTAAGCGAGGCGGACCAGCGGTTTCTCACGGCGGTCTTGCAAGCCCAGGTCGGCCGGTTGGCGGTTTTGCAGAACGGTAAGGGTTTCTACCATACCCTATTGGATGATCCGACCTCACCTATAGAAGCCTCAGCAACCGCAGGAATCGCCTATGGCATCAGCCGCGGGGTTGAACTGGGGCTGTTGGACCGACGTTTCGCACATACGGCATATTGCGCGCGAGAAGCCGTGATGAGCTGTATCGGTGAGGACGGTATCGTGTCAAACGTCTCAGACGGGACCCCGATGGGGCATACGCTAGAGTTTTACCGCAAGATACCAGACACGCCGACACCTTATGGACAGGCGCTGACGATGTTGATGCTGGTCGATGCCATGGCAAAGACACAAGCCGCTGCAGAATAGGAGAGCATCTCAAAGCGTGGGGCGATTGCGTTTTTGTTTTGATGCTGGCATCTGATTTGGATGTCTGGGCTTTGTTGCACAAATCCCGTGAAGGATTCATCTCATGAATCCAGTGTGGTAGCTGGGAGTCATGAGCAGTTGGTCCCCGACAAAGTACAAGACGACAAACTGGTCGTCATACAATGACAGTCTGAAGCGGCGTGGCTCACTGTCTCTTTGGTTCGATCCTGAGATGGTTTGGGAACCACCGCCAAGCGGTAGGCGTGGTCGACAACAGAGCTTCAGTGATGCTGCGATCCAAGCTTGCCTTACTTTGAAGGGGGAAGGGCGTCCCGGAAACGATCTGGGAGATCGTTTCAGCCCTGAACGGACGTAAGCCCCGGGCTCTTCGGGCTGCCATTGCGGCAGACTACTGGCTTTGTGCAAAGCCTGTTGCAACTCATCGGGCTGGTTTGGGCGGTACCTGACTTCAGCACCCTTTGCCGCCCATTGCCCTGCAGGCGATTGCAAAGCAATCTGCCGAGAGGGGGCAACGAACACTGAATGTCAGCCTTCCATATCGAGGCGGCACTGGCCCCCTGAACCTCTTGAACCCCTCTCGTGACATCACTTCGTGATGCACTGTCGGGCGGTGGATAGCACAGGGATCAAAGCCCAAGGTGAGGGCGAGTGGAATGCCCGCAAGCATGGTGGTTCCAAACGTCGTATATGGCGCAAGATACACATAGGGATCGATGAGGAAACATTGGAAGTTCGGGCTGTAGAAGTGACCAGCAGCAACATCGGTGATGCTCCCATGCTACCCGAACTCCTGAACCAAATCCCTCCCGATCAGGACATCGGCAGTGTCACCGCAGACGGCGCCTACGATACGCGTAAATGCCACGAGGCTATTGCCGCCAGAGATGCCCACGCGGTGATCCTGCCACGTAAGAATGCAAAGCCCTGGAAACCCCCTCTCGTGCATGCTTGCATGCTTTGCCGGGCAGTGGATGAGTAAGGAGCGATCGCCCGGAACGATGCATTCAACGCGCAGCGATATCTGGGCCGCACCGTGTGGCGACGTTGGAGCGGAGACTACCGACGAAGTCGCGTCGAAACGAAACCTCTCATCGTTTGCAAGCAAACGACTGCCGGTCAACGGATGCACTGCCTGAAACTGATGGGCCAATCTCTCATGGCGCGGGACTTCGACAGGCAGGTCGCCGAGATCCAAATCCGTATCGCTGTGCTCAATCGCTATACTGCGCTTGGCATGCCTGTCACTGAGGCCGTAGCACTCGATCATTCTCTCGAACCAATGGCGTCCATGATCTCACTCCGTCCGGGGTAAGGGGAAGAGCGCCCTTCATACGATTTGTGCAACAAAGCCCTGTCGGAGAAATATGACATGAAGACAAAATATTAATGGAATACATCATTGATTTCGCATCTTAAGCGGTCTCTGGGTTCCGCGCCAAAGCCCCAAGTGCGCTTATGATACGGCGACTTCGGCCACCCACAATCAGGGTTTCAGGCGCGAAGGGTCTCAAACTATTTGCTAACCGATTTAGCTTCATTCAGTCTTGAGGTCTTCCCAAATTTCCTCGACCCATCCTTTGATCACGAGCGCTTCATCCCATCGGTTTGACATCTCGCGCCCATCCGGGCCGGTGATTGCGTAGTCCGGGGGGCCAAGCTCACAAAGGAACACGCAGGTGCCATCTGGGTTGCGCGCTTGCCAACCGGCAAAGCCTTCGCGCCAGAAGCCTTTGAACATCTCCACCCATTTTTGGTTTTGCGGGAAATCCAATTGAAGCTGGATTTGGCCCCGTCCTGCCACACGTCCTTGAAAGCTATCGGAGCGCGCCAAAACGCGGCTCATATGCTCCGCGTCGCGGGGGCGAATTGGGCAGGCCATTTCGCGGCCCGTGACGTAGTGTGACAGGTCCGCGCAAAGCCGCATCTCAGGGATCGCATCCAGCAGGCAGAGCGTTGAAAAGAGATCATTGGTAATGCAGTCGCGGTGGGTTTCAAACAAGATCGGCATGCCTTCTTGCTCGGACATCTCAAGCCAGGCGCGGATCACGGGGATCATGCCCTCGACGCTGATCGGCATGACCTGCCCGATGACCACCACGAAAGGCGCCCCGAAATCTTTGGCCATTTTCAGCGTTGAGCGCAGGCCTTCCACGGTCTTGGGAAAATCCACCAGAAAGGGCGTCAGACCAGCATTCGCCATCATAGGCTCGATGCGCTTGGCATCCTCAACAGAGGTAAAGCCGAAATCCAAAGCCATGCCTTTGTAGCCCGCATCCGCGACCATCTCGACGACCTGCTCATAGGGCAATTTGACGCCGGTGGGGTCATGAGGCTGCATCGCCCACATGGAGGTGTAAACGTCGAGAGACTGGCTCATTCCGCTTCCACCCGCATCTGGCGGCCATTGACGGGGACGAC
>SPJK01070541.1_pt1 | contig 11208 bp, 10 predicted proteins | sample 3741771 | NCBI WGS metagenome assembly SPJK01 (sample SAMN10925997, study PRJNA522277) | cold seep metagenome | isolation source: Elba SIP-enriched marine methane seep metagenome, extraction at timepoint T2 | place: Italy: coast of Elba, Mediterranean Sea
GCAGGACGCGCAGATGGAACAGGCGGAAAGCGGCAATCGTATTGCCGCGGCGGTGCGGCAATTGCCGGACCGCCAACGCCAGGCGCTCGAACTGGTGCACTTCCAGGAGTTGAGCAATATTGAAGCGGCGGAGATCATGTCGGTAAGTGTGGATGCGCTTGAATCCCTGCTGGCACGCGGTCGGCGCAAGCTCAAAACGGTGTTGTTGGGCGACGCCCCCGATCTGATCGCCAGCTATGCACGGGGCGGTGACGCCCGTTACGGTGACGAATGATGACTGAGGAACGATTTTTCCGGATTCTCGAAGCCTATGGAGCCGACCCGGCCCATTGGCCGGCGGATGAACGCGAGGCGGCGCAAGGCTTTGCGCTGGCGCGTCCCGAACTGGTTGCCGTCGCGACCAGTGACGAGATGGTGCTCGATGAGTTGCTGGATCGAATGATTGAGCCGGTTGCCGACACGGCCCTGCTCGAGCGCCGGGTGCTGGCTCGCCTGCCGCGCCCAGCCATGCCGGACTGGATGGCGCCGTCGGCGGTCGCCGCCGCGCTGGTGCTGGGTGTCTGCCTGGGTTTTGCCAGCGGCGCTGTGACGGTGCCACAGGATGATATGGACACGATCTATGCCGACGCCTTTACCGGCTATGAGCAGGACTGGGTCGACTGGTTGGGAGACGACGCATGAGACCCGCCTTGCCCTGGATCATAGCCCTGGTCGGCTCGGTCCTGATCAATGGTGCCCTGGCCGGCTATGTGGTGCATCGGACCGCCGACGGACCACGCTGGCAGATGCCGTCTCCGGAGGCCCGCGAAGTCGGCCGCCGCGCCGGCCCGGGCTCGCGTCAGGGTTTTGACCTGCGCAGCTTTGTTGATGCCTTGCCCGACGAGGCCCGCGCCGAGGCTCGCGCCCGGCTGCGGAACGCTTTCCTGGACATGCGTGGACCTGGCCGTGACGCCATGGACGTTCGCCGTGAACTCGACGCGCTTTTGGTCGCTGAAGAGTTTGACGCGGAGGCGGTTGCCGATGCGATGGCGCGGATGCACGCCAGCCAGCGGGCGATCGAGATGCAGATTGAGACCATTGTCCTGGACGTGGTCGCCGGGCTGGATGCCGAGACCCGTGCCGCCGCGCTTCAGGCGGGGCGTGAGCGGATCGGACGCCGCGGGCCACCGCGTGATCGTCGTCGCGAGGGGCCGCCGCCACCGCGGCAATAGTGTGAACCTATTCGCCGGCGGCGAACCGGGGCGGCGTCTCGCTATCCACGAATTCATCATCGACATCGAAACCGTCATCCGTCGGCAGGCTGGCTGACAGGCCAAGTGGTGCGTGTGTGTCGATGCCGTCGTCCTCGATCGTGTCGACATCGTCATGGCCGGTATCGCCGGTTACCGATTTGATCGCGTCGCGCGGAATGGGCTGGTCCTGGCTGATCGGCAGGACGACCGACACGGTGGTGCCTTCGCCGAGAACCGAGTCGATCGACAATGTGCCGCCATGAAGTTCGATCAGTGACTTGGACAGGGCCAGGCCCAGGCCGGAGCCCTGGAAGCTCTTGGAGTGCTGGCTCTCGATCTGTTCGAACGGGCGGCCGAGGCGTGGCAGGTCGTCCTTGGCGATGCCGATACCGGTATCGGAGACCTGGAAGGCCACGCCCAGGCCAGACAGGAAACCGCGCACCGTGACCCGGCCGCCTTCGGGCGTGAACTTCACCGCGTTGGACACCAGATTGATCATGACCTGCTTGAAGGCCCGAGGATCGACCTCGATCTCCGGCAGATCCGACACGTCGGCGCGCAATTTCAACTGTTTTTCCTCGGCCCGGCCACGGACAATGCGGATGCTCTGCTCGACCAGCTCGCTGGCATCGGTCGGTTCGGGCTGAAGCTGCATCTTGCCGGCTTCGATCTTCGACATGTCGAGAATGTCGTTGATCAGTTCCAGCAGGTGACGGCCCGAGGACAGGATGTCCTTCATGTAGCCGACATAGCGATCATCACCGAGCGGCCCGAACATTTCCTGCATCATGATTTCGGAAAAACCATTGATGGCGTTCAGTGGTGTACGCAGCTCATGGCTCATATTGGCGAGGAATTCGGACTTGGAGCGGTTGGCTTCCTCGGCCCGTATCTTCTCTTCTTCGTACTTCTTGGCCAGATCGGCGATACGGGCCTGGGAGCGTTTGACGTCGTCGACGGTCTTGCGAAGTTGGCTCTCATTCTCGGTGAGGGCGGCCTCGTGATGCTTCAGATCGGTGATATCGGCGCCGACCGAGACCAGGCCGCCATCAGCGGTCGGACGGTCGGAATAGTGCAGCCAGCGGCCGTTCGACAGCTCGATCTCATAGGCGGCCTTGCCCTCGCTTCCGCCGTGAACGGTCTTGATGGCGCGGGCGGCGGCCTGCTCGACTGCGTCATAGCTCATGCCCGGCTTGAGCATGCCGTCGGTGAAGTCGAACAGGTCACGGAACTTGCGGTTCCACAGCACCAGGCGCTGGCGGCTGTCCCACAGCACGAAGCTCTCGGACATGGATTCCAGCGCCGCGCGCAGCCGGTTTTCAGCCGCGGCCACCCGGGCCTGGGCGCCCTTGCGTTCGGTGACATCAATGGCGACGCCGATGATCCGGGTATGATTGGCTTCACCGCCGGGCAGGATGCGTCCGCGCATCTGCAGCCAGACCGGGGACCGCGCGGCCAGCACTTCATGATCGACCTCGGCACCGGCGGGAGCCCCGCGCATGGCTGCGCGCAGGCGTTCCCGGTCAGGCTTGGAGAAGAGCTGCAGGAATTGCTGACCGGTACATTCCGTCGCTGCGTCGAGGCCGAGGATACGGGCCAGGCTGTCGGTGACGAAAACTGTGTCGGCCTCGGGATTCCAGTCCCAGACACCGCAGCGCGCGCCCTCGATGGCGACGCGGAAGCGTTGCTCATTGTCTTCAAGCTGCTGCCGGGTCGAGCGCAGGCGGCCCATCTGCATGAAGACCAGGGCGCACAGGCCCAGTGCCACAAAAATCGGGGCGATGAACATCAGCCCGTAAAATGAAATGGTGCGGTACCATGCGTCTTGGTTGATGCGCATTGCGCCGAGGGCGTAAACACGCAATTCGGTGCCCGTGATCGGGGCGACGGCGAAGGTCACGCGTTCCTCACCGAAGCGGGCGTCGGAGGTGGCACCGCCGCCGCCGGCGGCCAGTGAGTCGATAAAGCCGGGCTGCAGGCCGAAACGCTCGGCCAGCTGGGTGCCGGGGCGGGCGCTGGGCATGCGCGGGCGGATTGCCAGCATGCCGCCTTGCGCATCGGCCAAGGCGACCACACGGTCATCTCCCCAGTCAGGCAAGGCTGATTCCGTACTCAGTCGTGCCACGAATGCCCCCACTGTTCCGTCGCTCAGCGGCGTGGGAACGGCGAGAATGAGATGAGCGACGCCGCCAGTGACCTGGGCGGTCAGACCGGACGGCGCGTCGAGCGCGGCACCGGTGATGTCGCGCAGCCCGTCTGCCGGTGTGCCAACGGCGATGACCTGGCCGCCGGGCAGAAGCAGGGCGACATCGGTCACCAGTTCGGACTCGTTGATGGCGGCAAGCCGGGCTCGGGTCAGCCCCTCGACCGATTGCGGCGACGCATCGCGCAAATCTGCTGCGGCGAAGGCGAGAGCGTAGCGGGCTTCAGCGATGCGCGCGGTCACACGCTCGGCCAGATACCCTGCCGCATTGGCCTGGGACCGTTCGGCCTCGGTGATCAGAATCTCGCGCTCCTGCTGGATCTTGACCAGAAGGATGCCGCCATAGGCGAGGGTGAATAGAACCATCGCCAGGATGATCCAGGACACGCCACTGCCACGTTTCTTGGCAGGCTTGTCGGTGGGCAGGTTGCGGTCACGACCTTTCGATCCCCGGGACGGGGATTGCGGCGTCCTGTCCTTGGCCGCCGGGGCCTTGGACGGACGATGATCGAACCGCATCTGATTCATGGTCTCAAACTAAGGTGCGTTGTGGGCCGGTGTCGACCTGTCAACGCGGGCTATCGATAGGCTCGCCCCGGTCAACCGGCGCTGGCGTCGGAGCCGTCGCCGCCGGCTTCGGTGTCGGCACCGACTTTCTGGCTCGCCTTGCGTCGCTCCGGCCCCTTGTAGGCGGCCCCGTCGGCACCGGCGCGGCGGCGGTCGGGACCGAAATAGGACTTGTTGCGGATAAAGGGGCGGGGTTCGTTGATCACCGAGGCAATCTTGGAAAACATTTCCTTTGCCGTCACCGGCTTGCAGCAAAACTCCGTCACGCCGGCATCGCGTGCCGACATCACCTTGGATTTTTCCGAATAGGCGGACAGCATGATGATCGGGACCAGCGGATTGGGGCTGTCATCGGCGGTCCGCACCAGGCGGACAAAGTCCAGCCCGTCCAGGATTTCCATCTGATAGTCGGTGATGATGATGTCGACCGCATCCGAACGGACCATGTCGAAGGCGTCGGCCGGGTCTTTCGACTCGAATATCTGCTTGATGCCAAAGCCGTGCAAAATGGTGCGCAGGATCGTCAGCATGTAGCCGTTATCATCAACGATCAGAATTCGCACACGGCTGAAGTCAACGGCCATGGTCTGCCTACCTTGTTGGGTTACGCCGCCCGGGACGCCTGCTTCTTGCGGTCTTTCAACGAGTTTAGCGGCGCAGGCTTACCGAAATAGTAACCCTGTCCGAATGTCGCTCCCATAGCCTTGAGGGCTTTGGCCTGAGCCTCGGTTTCGATCATCTCGGCCACCGTCTTCGCGCCAAGGCTGCGGCAGACATTGATCATGCCCTTCAGCAAGGTCGCGTCGCGCTTGGACGTCTCGAAACGCTTGATGTAGGAGCCGTCGATCTTGACGACATCGGCGGGGAAGTCGCGCAGGTAATGGAAGCCCGCAGCGCCGGCGCCGAAATCGTCGAGGCAGACCTCGTGGCCGCGCTCCCGGATTTTCTGGATGATCGCGGTGGCGGCCTTGATATTGGTGATGGTCGCGGTCTCGGTCAGCTCGAAGCTGAGCCGTTTGCGGTCGATCTTGAGGTCGGCGAGCAAGGCCAGGAAGCGCTTGCCCCAGGCCATGTTGGTCAGTGATTTTCCAGACAGGTTCACGGCCAGGGCCGGGCGATCGAAATCATCACGCAGGAAGGCAGCAGCGATTTCGGTCATCGCATAGTCGATTTCGTAGATGAGCCCCGTGCTCTCTGCGAAGCCGACACTGTCCTGGACCGGTTTGCCGTCGGGTAACCGAAGCAGAAGCTCGTAGTGGTGGGTCTCGCCGGTTTCCAGATTGACCACCGGTTGCGCATGCGGCTCGATGACCCGGCCGGCGATGGTGGTCCGCAGCTCGGTCAGTCGACGCTCATTCTCATGCATCATGGTTTCGGCCACCTTCTGAAGGCTGGCCACATCCAGGACGCGATCGCTCTGCGCCGCTTCATTCATCGCGTAGACGAAGGCCTGCACGGCCACGCCCGGCTCGAGGTTCGGCGCGTCGCAAACCGAATCGATACTGACCTCGACGCTATCCAGCCCAGAGTCAGCCAGCGAGGCCTCGATTTCAGCGCGCAGCTTGTTGAGGTCGACTGTTCGGTCGTGGATCAAGGCAGTGCGTTCCTCGTCGACCTGACGTGCGACGCCTTCATCGCCGACGGCCAGCGCGCAGGACGCCGCGATTGACTGGTAGATTGCCGCCGCGCGCGCTTCGCCGACGAGACGGTCCAGCGCGTCGCCCGCATCGACGCGCAACACTGACATCGCCATATCCACGCCGGCCGAGCGTGCTTTTTCGATCGCCTGTTCGGCGCTGCGCTCAAAGGCCTGGGGGTCCAGTTCGTCCGGGGCGTCGAAGGCTTCGTAGGACAGGCTCCAGCGGATCCGGTCATCATCGCCCAGCATCCAGCCACTCAGGCGGCACTGGCGGCCGCTAATGGCGATGCGGACCGGGCCCAGCCGACGGCCGGGTTTGAGGCGATGCATGATGGCCTGGAAAATCGGCCGGGAGGTGCGGTCGAACCGTTTCGCAAGGTCTTCACCGGAGCCTGACAGTTGCGGTTCACCAAGCGTGGCGATGGCGCCGGCGGCGTAGGTCACGCAGCCCTTGCTGTCTGTCTCGACGAGTATATCCGCCGAAGCGAAAGCGAAGGACAAAAAGCGGTTTCGTTGCTCGACCAGGGACATGAGCATTCCAATCGTGTGCACAGGACGAGGAGTTTCGCCCGGCAATCGTTAGAACGCCCTTAAAATTCGCGAAGTGTCAGGCCGCGCGTGACTGCGGGGTGTTCCCGGCCTTGGCGGGTTTGGTGTTGATGTCCCTGAGTACGCGTTCGGCGCTGCGCGACAGTTCGGCCAGTGCCGGAGGCAAATCACCGTCTTCGCCGGCCATAGCCGCCAATTGCTCGGCGATCTCAAGCAGGCGTGGGCTGTTGGCCAGCAGGCGCCCCTGGGCCTCGATCCGGTGCGGGTCGCGATCATACTCGGCCGCCGGCACACGCCAGCCACCCCAGTCCATCGCTTCGGTGACAACGACCGGGAATGTACCGGGGAAGGGATGCCCGGCGCACTCCTCGATCGTCTGCCACTTGTTCTTGGCGCGCAGCACGCGCCAGTGTCCGGCCTCGACATTATCGGCCTGTTCTGCGGCCAGCTCATCGGCGGTGAAGTCGCGTCCCAGCCCGCAATCATAGGCAATGCGGATCGGCTCCTCGACATCCTTCACCCAATGGGGCTTGACCTGCTCGACCAGGGCCCAGGTCCCGACCGGGCCGACAAAGACCCGCTGGTGCTTGTGAAAGACTGCCTTCGCCATATGAGAACTCCCTCGCCGCCCTCACACAAACACAGTCCCGTTTAAACCGGGTGAACGGAACCGGTTGGATTTGAGCATTTGCGATCAAGCCGCGTTGCCCGGCAGGCCTGCACAGGCTATGTGGCGCCTCATGACGTCACATCCTGCCTTTTCCCGCCGCCTGTCGGTGGCGCCGATGATGGACTGGACGGACCGGCATTGCCGGGCCTTTCACCGTGTCCTGACGCGACGGGCGCTTCTCTATACCGAGATGGCGGTCGACAAGGCGATCATCCATGGCGACACGGCGAGACTGATCGGGTTCGACGCGGCCGAGCACCCCGTCGCCATCCAGCTGGGCGGTTCCGATCCGGGTGAGCTGGCCCAGGCCTCGAAAACGGCCGAAGGGTTTGGCTATTGCGAGATCAATCTCAATGTCGGCTGTCCGTCCGACCGGGTCCAGTCGGGTCGTTTCGGTGCCTGTCTGATGCAGGAGCCCGACCTGGTCGCCGATTGTGTTGCGGCCATGCAGGACGCGGTGTCGGTGCCGGTCACGGTGAAGTGCCGGATCGGTGTTGATGACCAGGAACCGGAGCAGGCGCTGTTCACCCTGGTCGACACGGTCGCGGCGCGCGGCGTGACCAGCTTCGCCGTGCATGCCCGCAAGGCCTGGCTGAAAGGGTTGAGCCCGAAGGAAAACCGCTCGATGCCGCCGCTCGACTACGCGCTTGTGCACCGGCCCAAGGCTGAACGGCCGGAGCTGGAGCTCATCCTCAATGGCGGCCTGGAAGATCTCGATCATGCGATCAGTGAGAGTGCCGGCCTCGACGGGGCCATGATCGGCCGCGCCGCCTATCACACGCCGTGGATCCTGGCCCGGGTCGACAGCGCGGTGTTTGGCGAGACCGACCCGGTCGCCACGCGCTCTCAGGCACTGGCCGCCTTCCGGCCCTATATCGCGGCCTGTCTCGACGAGGGCGGCCGCCTGCACGACATCACCCGCCACATGATGGGCTTGTATGCTGGCGAACCGGGGGCCCGCCAATGGCGTCGCATCCTGTCGGAAAAGGCCACCCGCGCCGGTGCCGGGCTGGATGTATTGGACGAAGCACAAGCGGCGGTGTCGCCGCGGGACGAGGCGGCCTGAATGACCGATATCTGGATCCTGGTTGTGGCGATGGCGGCGACGGGCGCCTTCGCCGGACTGATCGCCGGCCTGTTCGGCATTGGCGGCGGCATCGTGATGGTGCCGGCCATGTATTTCGCCTTCCAGTTTCTTGGCTATGACGACCCGCGCATCATGCAGGTCGCGGTCGGCACATCGCTGGCGGTGATCATCGCCACCTCGGCCCGCTCCGTCGCCGCCCACGCCAAGCGCGACGCGGTCGATTTCGCGGTGCTGCGCGGTTGGGCGCCATGGATCGTCATCGGCACGCTGGTCGGCTCGCGCATCGCCCATCTCCTGCCCGGCAATTTCCTGACCGGCTTGTTTGGCGTGACCGCCATGATCCTGTCGGCGCAATTTTTCTTCGGCCGGCCTGACTGGCGGTTGGCCGATGACCTGCCCGGCGGTCCGCTGCGCTGGGGGCTGGGCGGTCTGATCGGTATCCTGTCGGCCCTGATGGGAATTGGTGGCGGTGTGTTCGGCGTCACCCTGATGACCCTGTGCGGCAAGCCGATCCACAAGGCGGTCGCCACCGCTGCCGGTTTCGGCGTCGCCATCGGCCTGCCCGGTGCGATCGGCTTTGTGCTCAATGGCTGGGACCAGGATGCGGTGCCGTACTCGCTGGGCTATGTGAACCTGCCCGGCTTTGCGCTTCTGGCCGGCAGTGCCTTTTTCGTCGCTCCTCTCGGGGCTAAGCTGGCGCATTCCCTGCCCGAAAAGACGCTGAAGCGCTGCTTCGCCGTCGGCCTGGTGATTGTCGGCGTGATGCTGGTCCGCGAAGCCTGGCTGGCGGCCAGCTAGTTCGAGCGCAGGATCAGCTGGTCACGGCGGATCTCGACCGACTCGAAGCGCTCCAGAACGGTCATGCCCAGCAGCGACTGCTCGCCGCCGCTCATCACATGCGCCGGCACGGAGTCGAAGCTGCGACCGGGCAGGGTGAGGGAGCGTATCTCCACCGGTGCGGCCATCGACCGACCGGCCGCAGTGGAGGTCGGGATTGTGTAGTCCAGCCGGTCCGTGCGGATGCCAATGCGGCGGGCATCGGCCAGGCTGAGCGCGACCCCGGTGGCGCCGGTATCGATCATGAAGGTCACCTCGGCACCATTGATTTCGCTGGTGATGTAGAAATGCCCGTCGAACTGTCGCTCCAGCACGATTGCGCCATCGGACAGCTGTACGCCCAGTCCGCTGCTGGCCGAACGGCCCGGCACTGCGGGGGTGGCGCCCCAGACCTGCTCATACTGCCAGTCGGCATAGTCCCGGTTGAGGATGTTGACGGCGACCGCGGCAATACCGATCGACAGCCAGGCGATCAGGTTGCGGTGGCGCCGCCCGTCCGGTGACAGGGCCGACCCGGCGAGTGCCAGGCCAAGCAGGATCAGGACGAAGCCAATAAAGATCGTCTTCACCAGAGGCGCGATTTCGGCCCAGAGCGGCCAGCTGACCAGGCGCAGTCCCAGCAGGGCCATGGCCAGGGCGAGGGCGGGGATGGCGAGGCGCGTGATGATGCGGCCCAGCATGGTTTCTTGCATGACTATCGCTTCCCCTGACGCGCAGCCCGCGCCGCCTGATACGCTTTTTCCCGCTCCGGCAGGGCTGCCATCACCGCCTCGCGCTCTTCATCGCTGAAGCGTGTCCAGCGCCCCAGTTCCTCCATCGTGCGAAAACAGCCGACGCATAATCGGGCTTGCGGATCAACGAAGCAGACCTGCACGCAGGGTGTCCGGACCGGTGGTTTGACGGGCGATGCATTCATGCGCCGCAGCATTTCGCGGGCCGCGCGTTGTGGCAAGAGGTTGCAGCGGCCCGGTCCGGCGGAATAAGGTCCCGCTTTGACCGGCGGGGACTTCCATGGACGATCTTTTGCTGCAGGGCCGCAGCTTTGCGGGCCTGTTTCTTCTGGCAGGCATTGCCTGGCTGCTCGGGCCGCGCAAAAAACTGCCGATCGTCCTGCTTGTCGGCGCCATCGCGCTGCAGCTCGTCATCGCCACCTTGCTCTATACCGTCGCGCCGTTCCGCGCCTTCCTGCAATCGCTGACCGGCGTCGTCGCCGTGCTGCAGGAGGTGACCAATGAGGGGGCGCAATTCGTCTTCGGTTATCTCGCCGGCGGTGCCATCCCCTTCGAGATCGACCCGGAGGCCGGTGGCGGCACCTTCCTGTTTGCTTTCCAGGCGCTGCCGATGGTCATCGTATTGTCGGCCCTGTCCGCCCTGTTATGGCGCTGGCGGGTGCTGGAAGTGCTGGTCCGCGGCTTTGCCTTTGCCTTCCAGCGCCTGCTCAACCTGTCCGGCTCGGCCAGCCTTGGTGCCGCAGCCAATATCTTCCTCGGCATGACCGAGAGTCCGGTCCTGATCCGGCCACGCCTGCCCGATATGAGCCGCTCCGACCTCTTCCTGATCATGACGGTCGGTTTTTCCACCGTCGCCGGCTCGGTGATGGCGCTCTACGTCTCCCAGCTTTCCGGCATTATTGACGGTGCCGCCGGCCATATCTTCACCGCCTCGCTGATCTCGGTGCCCGCCGCCGTCCTCCTGTCGCGCCTGATGATGCCGGGCGAGGCGCCGACGCCGGAGGCCGAGGCCAAGGAAAAAGTGCCGACCCAGATCTATCATTCCTCGATGGACGCGCTGACCACCGGCGTGTCGGACGGGATGCGGCTCTATTCCAACATCATCTTCATGCTGCTGGTCTTCACCGCCCTGGTCGCCCTGCTCAACGTCATGCTGGGCCTGGCCCCCGACATGTTCGGCGCCCCGCTCTCGGTCGACCGCATCCTGGGCTGGCTGTTCGCCCCGATCGTCTGGCTGGCCGGCGTGCCCTGGTCGGAAGCGACCCAGGCCGGCTCCCTGATGGGCCTCAAGACGGCGCTCAACGAAGTCTATGCCTATGACCGCCTGGCCCAGATCGGCAACGAGCTGTCGCCGCGCACCAGCCTGATCATGACTTACGCGCTGTGCGGCTTCGCCAACTTCTCCAGCGTCGGCATCCTGACCGGCGGCCTGGTCGCGATCGCACCGTCGCGCCGTGAGGACATCCTCCAGCTGGCCCCGAAAGCACTGATCTCCGGCACGCTGGCGACGCTGATGACAGGCGCCGCGATTGGCGTGCTGCCGCAGGGATTGTTCGGGTAGTCGGATACCGATTTGTCATCCCTGTCGAATGTCCGGCGAAGGCCGGACGCAGGACAGGGACCTATGTGCCTGCGATCAGCTAGGTCCCTGACTTTCGCCCGGCCTTCGCCGGGCGTCCATCAGGGATGACAA
>SPJK01095015.1_pt1 | contig 11202 bp, 14 predicted proteins | sample 3741771 | NCBI WGS metagenome assembly SPJK01 (sample SAMN10925997, study PRJNA522277) | cold seep metagenome | isolation source: Elba SIP-enriched marine methane seep metagenome, extraction at timepoint T2 | place: Italy: coast of Elba, Mediterranean Sea
CGTCATCACGGGCCTTTAACCATGCAAAGGCCTTTTTATCCGGAGGGTGGTTTATGTCATGTCTATTTGTTACATCCGCCGGGCGGAGTGGTGGCCGGTGATCGTTTAGGCGTTGATATTAACGCGGAGCAGGGAACCCGAAGTTTAATCACCACGCCGGGGGCGGGAAAGTTTTATCGCAGCGTGGGGCAAACAGCCAGACAAAACATCCGTATTCAATTGCAAGCAGAAGCAAGTCTGGAATGGTTGCCGCAGGAAACGATTGTTTTTAACGGCGCGCGCTTACAATCAACAACGCAGGTGCATTTGGCGAAAGGCGCTGGTTTTATCGGTTGGGAATTAACGGTATTGGGGCGGCCTGCGGCGCAAGAAACATTTACCGAGGGGGAGGCGCTGTTAAATTGGCGCTTTTTTCGAGACGGCGAACCGCTTTTTTTGGAAAAAATGCGATTGGATGCGAGCGCTTATGCGGCCCTTTGGGGATTGAGACGGCGGCCCGTTTGCGCCACATTATTTGTATATTCAGCAAATGAGGAACATTTGCAAGCCATTAGAAACATGATCGGCGAGCATAAGGATTTCTCGGCGACATTGATTGAAGATTTGTTGATTTGCCGAGCAGTGGGCGATAACGCGGCAAGCATTCGCCAATTTTTTGAGCAAATCAGAGCGCAAGTGCGCCGGGATATAATCGGGCTGGATAATTATCAACCGCGCATTTGGGCGACATGAGTTGTGATTTATTAAACTGTACTCATCAAAGCGGAAAACAAAGTCTGGAAAACAGGTGAACGATGCAATTAACGCCACGAGAAAAAGATAAATTATTGATATTTACCGCCGGTTTAGTGGCGGAAAGACGTAAGGCCAGAGGTTTGAAACTCAATCATCCCGAAGCGGTCGCCTATATTTCCGCCGCAATTCTGGAAGGCGCAAGAGATGGTCAAACCGTTGCCGAATTGATGGAATACGGACGGACGTTATTAAACCCGGAAGATGTCATGGATGGCGTTGCTGAAATGTTGCATGATGTGCAAGTAGAAGCGACCTTTGCCGACGGCACCAAACTGGTGACCGTACATAACCCGATTGAATAGGAGTTGCCATGATTCCCGGAGAGATATTAACCGAAGAGGGTGAGATAGCGTTGAACAGCGGCCGAGAAACCATCACCGTCACGGTAGCGAATAGTGGAGACAGGCCGATACAAGTCGGCTCCCATTATCATTTCTTTGAAACCAATCCGGCGTTGATTTTTGAGCGTGAGAAATCCTTGGGTTTTCGTCTTGATATTGCCGCAGGTACCGCTATTCGTTTTGAGCCGGGTCAGGAGCGGCAAGTGCAATTAGTCGCCTTGGCCGGAAAGCGCGAAGTTTACGGATTTCGGCAAGATGTTATGGGTTCATTGGAGGATGCGTCATGAGTCAAATCAGTCGTCGGGCTTATGCCGATATGTTCGGCCCTACAGTGGGCGATAGAGTTCGCTTGGGCGACAGCGAGTTGTTTTTAGAGGTTGAAGAAGACCGGACGATATACGGCGACGAAGTGAAATTCGGCGGCGGTAAAGTGATTCGCGATGGCATGGGGCAAAGCCAATGCGACTCGTCCACGGCGATGGATTTGGTGATTACCAATGCCCTGATCATTGACCATTGGGGCATTATTAAAGCGGATGTGGGCGTTAAAGACGGCCGCATTGCTGCGATCGGCAAAGCCGGTAATCCTGATACCCAGCAAGGCGTGGAAATCATTATCGGGCCGGGTACGGAAATTATCGCCGGTGAAGGTAAAATCCTCACCGCAGGCGGCATTGATGCGCATATTCATTTTATTTGCCCGCAGCAAATTGAAGAGGCTTTGATGTCAGGGGTGACGACCATGCTGGGCGGCGGCACCGGCCCTGCAACCGGCACCAATGCGACAACCTGCACCCCAGGGCCTTGGAATATCCATCGCATGTTGCAGTCTTTAGACAGTTTTCCTATGAATTTCGGCCTGATGGGCAAGGGCAACGCCAGTTTACCGGCGGCCTTGGAAGAGCAAGTTCGCGCCGGGGTCATGGGTTTGAAGCTGCATGAAGATTGGGGCACCACCCCGGCGGCGATTGATTGCTGCCTGGATGTGGCGGAGCGTTATGATGTGCAAGTGGCGATCCATACCGATACCTTGAATGAGTCCGGTTTTGTAGAAGATACCCTGGCCGCCTTTAAAGGCCGAACCATTCATACCTTTCATACCGAAGGCGCGGGCGGCGGTCACGCGCCGGATATTATCAAGGCCTGCGGCGAGGCCAATGTATTGCCGTCATCCACCAACCCGACCCGACCTTATACCATCAATACTGTGGATGAGCATTTGGATATGTTAATGGTGTGTCATCATTTAGATCCGAGTATTGCCGAAGATGTCGCATTTGCCGAATCGCGGATACGCCGCGAAACCATTGCCGCCGAGGATATATTGCACGATAAGGGCGCGTTCTCAATGATTGCTTCCGATTCGCAAGCGATGGGACGCGTGGGGGAAGTGATCACCCGCACCTGGCAAACCGCGCATAAAATGAAAGTGCAACGCGGTAGTCTGGCGGAAGATAATGAACGTCACGATAATTTCAGAATTAAACGCTATATTGCCAAATACACTATTAATCCGGCGATTAGTCATGGTATTGCTCATGAAGTCGGTTCGATAGAAGTGGGCAAGCTGGCGGATTTGGTGTTATGGGATCCGGCGTTTTTCGCGGTTAAACCGGCGATGATTTTAAAAAGCGGCATGATCGCCGCCGCGCCGATGGGCGACCCGAATGCATCCATTCCCACCCCGCAACCGGTGCATTATCGTTCTATGTTCGGTTCATACGGCAGCGCCTGCACGGCGACCTCCATGTTGTTTTTGCCGCAAGCGGCCTGTGATGAAGATTTAGCTGCGCGTTTGGCATTGCAATCACAAATCGGCGTAGTCTCACAAACCCGCACGGTGCAGAAAAAGGATATGATATTAAATGCCTATCAACCGCAAATCGAAGTCGATCCCCAGCTCTATACAGTCAGAGCGGACGGCGAATTATTGGTTTGCGAACCGGCGGATAGCCTGCCTTTTGCTCAGCGTTACTTTTTATTCTAATGGACTATAAATTAACAGAATTTGTCGATGCCGATTCGGTCATCGACGACTCTTTAACCATCCCTTTTGATACCCGGCAAAAATCCCGTTTTGCCGCCACCACCGACAAAGGGAAGCAGGTCGGCTTGTTTTTAAATCGCGGCCATGTTTTGCGCAGCGGTGAAATCGTGACCGGTGAAGCCGGTTACCGGGTGGCGATTCGATCAGCGGCGGAAGCTGTATCGGTATTGCGCAGCGATGACGCTCTGTTATTCGCCAAGGCTTGTTACCATTTGGGCAACCGCCATGTCCCCTTACAGATTTTAGACAGTGAGTTACGCTATCTGGAGGATCATGTACTGGATCATATGCTGGCGCATCTGGGGGTGAAGGTCAGCCATGAAGTGTTGCCTTTTGAACCGGAATCCGGCGCTTATCACAGCCATGAACACTGAGCTGGATTTAGTCAGACTGATGCAGTTAGTCAGCCCCGGTTTGCCGATAGGCATGTACAGCTATTCGCAAGGTTTTGAAATGGCGGTGGAAGACGGTTGGCTATGCGATGGTGATGCGGCGGCACAGTGGATAGGCGGTCTTATGGAACATTGCCTGAGCTGTTTGGATATACCTGTTGCCGCGCGTTTATTTGATGCCTGGGCGCTTAATGATCTTGAGACGGTGCATTATTGGAGTCAATTATTAATTGCCAGCCGGGAAACCCATGAATTGCGCATGGAAGATTTACAAACCGGTCAGTCTTTGGCGCGTTTGTTGAGAGATATGGAAGTGGAGCAGGCCGCTCAATGGATTAAGCATCCCTCGGCAAGTTTGGCGACTTTGTATAGTTTGGCGGCAATCCATTGGCAAATTGACAAACAAAACGCTTTATCGGGCTATCTATGGAGTTGGTTGGAGAACCAAGTGCTGTGTGCAGTCAAATTAGTGCCGCTGGGGCAAGTGGCCGGGCAGCGGTTATTGTTTCGCCTGGCCGGACAAATACCTGCTTTACTCAATCAGGCTTTAGCGTTAACCGATGATGAAATTGGCGGCAGCGTTTTCGGTTTGGCATTGGCCTCCAGCCGCCATGAAGTACAATATTCCAGATTATTTCGTTCGTGAAGGAGATTTTAATGTCGAACACTCATGTTTTACGCATTGGCATCGGCGGTCCGGTAGGATCGGGGAAAACCGCCTTAGTCGATGCCTTGTGCAAGAAAATGTCGGAAAAGTTTGAGATCGGCGTGGTGACCAATGATATTTACACCCGCGAAGATCAAGAGTTTTTAATTCGAAGCGAGGCTTTGCCGAAAGAGCGTATTTTAGGGGTGGAAACCGGCGGTTGTCCGCATACCGCGATTCGCGAAGACGCTTCAATGAATTTGGCGGCGGTTGAAGAATTATGCGATCGTTTTGACACGCTGGATTTTGTGCTGGTGGAAAGCGGCGGCGATAACCTCAGCGCCACCTTCAGTCCCGAATTGGCGGACTTAACCATTTATGTAATTGATGTTTCGGCAGGCGATAAAATACCGCGCAAGGGCGGCCCCGGCATTACTCGTTCGGATTTATTGGTGATTAATAAGATTGATTTAGCGCCGATGGTCGGCGCTTCATTGGATGTTATGGACAGGGACGCCAAAAAAATGCGCGGCGACAGGCCGTTTATATTCAGTAACTTGAAAGCAGCGGATGGTTTGGATGATATCGCCCGGTTTATTGAAGATAAGGGGATGCTGCAATAAACCTAGCGCCTCATTACATCAATAATTGATAAATTGGGGCAGGGCTTTAGCCTGCATAATTGACTATTCATACAAGCTAAAGCCTGCGCCCTAGTTTTAATTATTTAGAGGAAGAAGTGCTAGAGTCGTACTGGTCAATATATAGGTTATCGCTATCTAAAAGTGTATATTTTTTTGTAGTTCTGTAATCATCTGATTATCAGCCAATCCGTGGCGCGCGCCGGTTTTCGCACAACATAGCGCGCCGGCGGCGCTGGCGAATTGTAACATTTCCAGCCAATCCATTTGCTTCGCCACAGCGGCGCTAAATGCGCCGTGAAAGGCGTCTCCGGCGCCTGTGGTGTCAATAGCTTTTATCGGATAGGCCGGAAGTTTTCCTTGTTCCCGCCCTTTGCGCCATACCAGTCCTCGTTCTCCCAAAGTAATTACCACATTAGGCGCTTTTTCCGCCAGCACCGCCAGTGCTTGAATGGGATCTTGTGCGAAATTTGTGGCAAATTTTTCCGAGCAAACCAGGTAATCAACCTGATTCATTAATAGCTCGGTGCCTTTATGGATGGACCCTGCATCTAAAACAGTCGGTATATTTGATTGCCGACAATGCTGAACTAAGGATTTAGATATATACGGTTGATGACCATCGAATAAAACAGCTTTACTAATCAGTTTGGAAAAATCAAAAGTATTTTCAGCTAAAGGTTGCGCATCGCCTTTGTAATTGATTAAGGCGCGTTTGCCATCTGGCTTGACGACAATGGCAGATAGCGAGGTCGGCGCCGCGCCGCGTTTAATCCATGAAGTATCGACGTTTTCGCTTTGCAGTTCATGTAAGTGTTGGTTGCCGTAAAGATCGTCGCCTAAATATCCGGCAAAGCCGGTTTTTAAGCCGAGCCGGGCGCAAGCAACCGCAGCGTTGGCGGCCGGTCCGCCGCCGCTGCCTAGGCATTGGCGGGCGAATATTTTTTCATCTGCTTTGGGGTGGTCATCCACTGAAAAGATAACATCATAACAGGCCATGCCTACGCAAAAGACTTCAAATTGTGTTTCCGGTTGATTCATGGTGGCGAATGGTTAAGTTTTTTAGGATGCCAGTAATCTACCAAAACAATTGCAGGATGCCTATTTATTGTTTATTGGCAATGTTCCCTCTTTTTTTTAAACGCGGATTTAAGGTATTGAATAATCAACCTTAATTGGCTTAAGTTGGAAAAAAATGATTAGGGTCATAAGCGTGATTATATCTGTGTTATCATGCATTTATGATAATATTTTGAATGGCGCTAGTGAATGAAAATAATCCAGTCATTGAGAAGTTAAAAGAATGGCTTGCAGAGCATTATGAGATTGAACTCGCTATTTTGTTTGGTTCATATGTAAAAGAGCGGGAAACGAATCTCAGTGACATTGATTTGGCTGTATCGCTGAACAATAGAAATGTGATAGGAAAGAGTCGGAAATTGGAATATTTATATCAATTGTCTTCGCTGTTAGGTAAAGATGTTGATTTGGTTGACTTAAATACAGTTGGGCAACCTTTATTATCACAAATTATCAAATATGGAAGATGTGTGAAAGGCTCTCTGCACCACTATGCGGAAATGGCTTTAAAGAATATAAATACGACTCAGGATTTTATGCCTTACTTAGAGCGTATGTTGTCTGAGAGAAGGGAGAGATGGTTAAACGATGGATAAATTGCTGAAAATAATGGAAAAATGCCGACGACGATGGCCGAATCGTTTACCGGTTTGGAAAAGCTGGGGATTATTGATGTAGAGATAGCTGAAAAGATGCGAAAATCAATTGGTTTTCGAAATATAGCCGTACATAATTATGATGAGATTGATTTAAGCCTGACCTATATGATTGCACATAAACATCTGGGGGATTTTAAAGAATATATCAGGCAGATTGTGGAGCGTCAGAAGATTTGATGTCTATTTGATTGTGTACTAATTGAGTTTGGTTCCCATTGGTTCGCCCATTGATTTTTTTTGGTTGGTAGCATTCCGCGCATCATTAATTTGCGCCAATCTTCGTATTCATTGATTTAAAAAAGCAAAGCCAGTTCGGCAGAAAAGCCGAACTGGCTAAAGACAAATTAGCTATTACTGATTAAGCTTTGTTTCGGCGGGCTGCGGTAGCGCCTAGCAATCCGAGTGCAAGTAGCGCTAGCGCTTCAGGTTCCGGCGTCTGGCGTGGGGGTTCAACGCCTAATGCAGTTAATGAGGCTGACCAGCTACCAGTGCGGTCGCTAGTACATGAATTACCATTGGCGGGTCCTTGGCATGAGCCGTTTGCGGTATAGGTGCCTGCAAAAGAAGTTGGGTCGATGCCAGGGGTAGGTACAGTTGGGTAAACGCTGCCGGATACATCTAGTGCGGTTGAGTCAGTGCAAAGGCCAGCGCCGTTACAAACCAAAGCGGATGGCGCCCGGTTTGCTGTAAGGAATAATTCAAAAGTGTAGTCAGCTGTTGTGAAAATAATCGTGTTTTGGGCGCCAATGTCGGAAAACACGAAAGCTTGAGCTAAACCGTCTTGATTTCCATAAGGACCAAAGAGGTCGAATCCGCCTGGATCACCTGGATTGGGATCGTTTTCAGTGCCAGTGGAGCCGCTCGCTAGAACCAGACCGGAGGGTGTGAATGTGACTAGGGGTGAAACAACGTCGCCTAAAGTTGCGGCGTCTAAACCGCCGCTAAAAGAGATTGAGCCATTAATAAAGGCGGCGTTTGCTTGTGTGCTGAGTCCTATAGATAAAGCTATAGCACATATTATTTTGTATGTTTTTTTCATTACCAATATCTCCAGCTAAAACGAAAAAGGAATAAGAACTTAAAGTTCTTTAAGATACGATAAATAACAACCATTTTTTATGCCATATGAAAAATAGCCTATAAAAACAAGGTAATACAGGGATCTTTTTTTGATGGGGGGATTAGATGTGTAAAAAAAACTGACTAGACAGTTTTTTAAGAAAGTGTGTGAATAGTATTAAAAAATCAGTGGCTTATGATTTTGTTTGAGAGTTGGTGTGCTGTTTTAGTAAGATGATCTCAATTTTATGGGGTTTTATGTTGTAAAAAAAATTGACAATATAAATAACTATAATCCAAAACTCGAATAAGTAACTTGAAAATAGAGGTAGCTTGTTGGTTAAATTTTAGTTGAATAGTAAGTAGCGAGATTCCCAGTATGATAAATATAGATAAAGAACCAGCCTGCTCAATGAGGCTGATTCTTTATTTAAGACTTTTGGATTTATTTTGCTTTTCTGCGACGAGCAGCGCCTGCTCCTAAAAATCCCATTGCTAAAAGAGCTAACGCTTCTGGTTCAGGAGTTATACGTGGGGGTTGTACGCCTAAAGCAGTTAAAGAAGCTGACCAGCTAGCTGTTCGGTCGCTGGTGCATGAGTTTCCGTTAGCAGGGCCTTGACATGAGCCGTTAGCAGTATAAGTACCTGCAAAAGAAGTTGGGTCGATGCCAGCAGTTGGTACAGTTGGGTAAACGCTTCCTGAAACATCTACTGCTGTTGAGTCTGTGCAAAGACCTGCTCCATCACAAGATATGGCGGATGGGGTGCGGTTATCGGACAATAATAATTCAAAAGTGTAATCAGCAGTAGTGAAAATAATCGTGCTTTGGATGCCAACGTCAGTGAAGGCGAAGGCGCTAGCTAAGCCGTCTTGATTGCCATATGGTGCAAATGCATCGAAACCATCGGGGCTGCCGGTGGAGCCGCTGGCTAGAACCAGACCGGAAGGTGTGAATGTAACTAATGGCGATACGATGTCGCCTAACGTTGTAGCATCCAATCCGCCACTGAAAGAGATAGAGCCGTTGATAAAGGCTGCGTTTGCTTGCGTAGTAAGGCCTGCTGATAAAGCTAAGGCGCTTAAAATGCCGGTTAATTTTTTCATTGAAATCTCCAATAATTTTAAAATCGAACATGATGTTCTAATGTATTACGCAATACCTGTAAGCATCTTGTGTGCCATGTTTAAAAAATGTATATAAAACAATTGTTTGTTTTTTTTTGATAAGATTGGGTTGAGAGGGAGTGTAAAAAAAACTGACATTGATTATGGTGCGATAGAATGTATAAGAAATGAAAAAAAATATCTAATTATTAATAAGTTATCATCAAGTGGTTTTTTTTTTGAGTAAGCTCCTTAATCTAGGCTTAACAAAAATACTGGGTTTGAATAAAAAAAGGGATTTTTCTGTTTTTTTTATGTAAAAAAAACTGACATCTTTCAGATGACTTATGGTGTTAATGTGATGGATAATCCATTTTGAAGAATCTGTTGGGTTTGTCATCAAATGATTTTTCGATGACTATTTAAATTTTAAATTACAAAGGCTTATATTGGTTTTTTTAAAGGGGGGGGAGTAACAAAAGTAATTTCAAGTTTGAGGTGTTCAGCTTTAGGTGGTTTTTAAAGTGTAAAAAAAACTGACAAAAGGACTTTTCTTAATCTGTTTACAGTCTTGAAAAAAGGGACGGAGTGCGGATACTCCGTCCGGATTGAATACTATTGCGTTAACTTAATATATTTCTGATAAAGCGTATCATGCTCTTCCACCACATCCGGGTCTTTATCAATGCAGTCCACCGGGCAGACTTCTATACACTGCGGGGTGTCATGATGTCCCACGCATTCCGTACATAACGCAGGATCAATGATATAAATATCTTCTCCTTGTGAGATTGCGCCATTCGGGCATTCGGGTTCGCAAACATCGCAGTTAATGCATTCATCATCAATAAGTAGCGCCATAATTTACTCCTTTTTAAATTTATTGATTAGGCTTTGTTTTACGATTTCGGGAACAAAGCTCGATACATTGCCTTGTAATTGAGCAATTTCCCTAATCATACTGGATGAAATAAATTCATATTGTTCCGCCGGGGTTAAAAAGACGGTTTCGAGATTGGGTGAAAGGCGTCTGTTCATACCGGCTAATTGAAATTCGTATTCAAAATCCGAAACAGCGCGCAGTCCGCGCAGAATGACGTCGGCATTGTGTTCTTTTGCGCAATCGACCAGTAAGTTGTCGAACCCGATCACTTCAACATTTTTATAGGCATCGGTGACGGTTGTTGCCATAGTGACGCGCTCAGCGGGGGAGAAAAGCGGGGCTTTGCCGGGATTTTCGGCGATGGCGACAATCACTTTAGCGTATAAACGCGCGGCCCTGGCGATTAGATCCAAATGACCGTTGGTAATCGGGTCGAAAGTACCCGGATAAATTGCGGTAATATTCATAAACCGTCGAATTTTGAAAAGCGGTGATTTTATACTAAATTGACTTGGAGGGGGTTAAATAATTCCGCTGTGATACTGGCTTTATGACTTTTGCTATCTCCCAAGCTCCAGCTTGGGAGAATTGAAACGAAGCTCTAGCTTCACCCGTACTCCGCTAACAAGCAGAAAAGTCGCACGAAACTCAATAAGACTGTATTTGGGAAGCTGGAGCTTCCGGAGCAAGTTTCCCAAGCTGGAGCTTGGGAAACAGCAAGTCAATAAAACACCCGAAAATTGTTCTCACGCTCTGCGAGGGAACTATAAGATCATTTTATAGGTTTCTTTGAAAGAGGTAATAATCCACTTGCCCGGCGCTTTTCTTCTTTAATTGCAGCCAGTTGGATGGCAAATGATTCAGCGCCAGGTTTTTTTCAACTTCCAGATAAATTTTTGCTTCTGGGGAAAGCCAGTCTTTATCTTCCAGCCATTGACAGCTTTGTTCAGTCAGGTTTTGCGCAAAAGGCGGATCCAGGAATACTATATTATAAGGTTCATCAACGCTGGTTAAAAACCGAAACACATCCTGCTGGACAATTTTGATTTGTTTGGCGTTTAATTTTTCAGCATTGGCTTTCAGTTGGCGGCAGCTTTGCGGATTCTTTTCCACTTGAGTGACCCTGTTTGCGCCCCGCGAGGCCGCTTCAAAGCCTAGTGCGCCGCTGCCGGCAAATAAGTCCAGACAGCGGCTGTTGATAATATCGTGTTGCAGCCAATTGAAAAGAGTCTCTCTAACCCGCGACGGGGTGGGCCTTAAGCCGGGCGCATCGGTGAATTGCAGTTGCCGACTGCGCCATTGGCCGCCGATGATGCGCAGCTTGCCGTCCATTTATCGGCCGCCGACGGTGACGATTTGCAGGTGTTCGGGCTTAACGCGTCGTTGGAAGGCGTCTTTGATGTCGGCAGCGCTAAGGGCATCAATTTTGCTCTGAAAAGTATCCAGATAATCCAACGGTTTTTGATAAAAGCCGATCATATTGACGTATTCCATCAGTTTACGATTGGTGTCGAAGCGCAATACAAAACCACCGGTAATATTCTTTTTGGCGGC
>SPJK01067053.1_pt1 | contig 11196 bp, 9 predicted proteins | sample 3741771 | NCBI WGS metagenome assembly SPJK01 (sample SAMN10925997, study PRJNA522277) | cold seep metagenome | isolation source: Elba SIP-enriched marine methane seep metagenome, extraction at timepoint T2 | place: Italy: coast of Elba, Mediterranean Sea
AATCAACCTGATTTGCATTGAATGAAAGTGCCTGCACCCCACATTGGGGGCAGGCTGGTAAACATTCTCGCTATCGCTAAGAATGCTTCTTAGTATCTCTCTAAATATCGCTGTGAAGGAGTTCCCCATGACTGTCGCGACTAACTTTTATATCGACGGTGCCTGGACGGCGCCGGCTGCCGCCAATCCGTTTGATGTCATCAACCCGGCGACCGAAGAGCCCTATACCCAGATCTCTATGGGTGGGGGGGCAGATGTTGATCGAGCGGTTGCTGCCGCAAAGCGCGCTTTTGAGACTTGGGGATATACAACACCTGAAGAGCGCGCGGAGTATCTGACCAAACTTATCGAGGTTTATGAAAGCCGCGCTGATGAGATGGCGAAGGCGATCTCTCAGGAAATGGGCGCACCGATGACGCTGGCGACGACGGCCCAGGCGGCTGCGGGTGTTGGGCATTTGAAGTCCTTTCTTCGGGCGATGAAAGCTTTCCCGTGGGAGCATCCGCTCCATGAAAAGCAGCCCAATGAATATATTGTGCACGAACCGATTGGCGTTGCCGGACTGATTACGCCGTGGAACTGGCCGATGAACCAGGTGGCGCTAAAGGTTGGGGCCGCGATGGCCGCGGGCTGCACCATGGTGTTGAAACCGTCCGAAATCGCACCGATGTCTTCGATGCTGTTCGCCGAGTTCGTTGATGCTGCAGGAATTCCCGCGGGCGTCTTCAATCTGGTGAATGGCGACGGCCCCACAGTTGGTCAGGCGATGAGCGCACATCCCGATATCGATACCATGTCGCTTACCGGTTCTGCCCGGGCCGGGATCGCGGTGACTAAGACCTCTGCGGATACGATCAAACGCGTGTCGCTCGAGCTTGGTGGGAAGGGCGCCAATATCGTTTTCGCTGACAGCACCATCGAGAAAAGTGTGAAGCGTGGAGCGATCCATTGCTTCAACAACACAGGTCAGTCCTGTAACGCACCGACCCGCATGTTGGTGGAGCAGAGCGTTTATGATGACGCGGTGGAAATCGCCCGTGCCGCTGCTGAAGCAACCCATGTCGGGGACCCAATGGAGGAAGGCCGGCACATTGGACCGCTGGTCAGTCAGATGCAGTTCGACAAGGTACAGGGCTTGATCCAAGCCGGAATGGATGAGGGTGCCCGTCTCGTCGCCGGTGGTACCGGGCGTCCGGAAGGTGTTAATCGTGGGTATTTTGTGCGTCCCACGGTCTTCGCGGATGTAACGAATGAAATGACCATTGCGCGGGAAGAAATCTTTGGTCCTGTCCTCTCCCTGATCCCCTTTGAGGATGAGGAACATGCCGTAGAGATCGCCAATGACACGAATTACGGCCTGACCGCCTATGTTCAGTCCGACGACCAGGCCCGTGCGCAACGGATTGCGCGTCGTCTGCGCAGTGGAATGGTCCAAATGAATGGCGCCGGTCGTCCCGGCGGTAGTCCTTTTGGTGGATACAAACAATCCGGCAATGGCCGCGAAGGCGGTTATTGGGGCATCCTTGACTTCTTGGAGGTCAAAGCGATTTCCGGCTGGGACTCAGACACCTAGGCCTCTGAAAAATAAAGGCTTTCGATGTGTATCGATGGTCTTGACCGAAACTTTAGAGGCACGCTCCGGACTGAACGGGTTCGGGGCGTGTCCTTTTTGTATCGGGACCGTCTCAGGGGATAACATCACGTTGCTTGGGGATGGTCGGTTCGGTCCAGCATAGCGATCAAAACCGTCACTTTCTTCGAGCATTGTCACTATGGTGGTCCGGGTGTGCCATCTGGTCTTGATAGCGCGCGACCTTTTGCAGGTTGGTGAAAAGCGGTGCCCGACCCATCGACAGGGTTTTTATCTGTGTGAGGCAGGTTTCCCGCAGGATGCAGGCACAGAAAAGCGGCGGTTAAGGAGTGGCGACCAATTCATCACATCCATTGTTCATGTTTGTTAATCAAATATTAGTCTTTACGAGGCAAGCTAGGGTGGTTTTTGAAAGGTAACAGACGATGGATTCTTGGGTGGCGGTCTTCTTGCCGCTTTTTCTGCGTTGGACCCATTGTGGTAAGGCGATCCTGATGGCGCCCATTGCTGCAGCAGTATTCCTTTGCTCGCCTAGCCTTGTTCGGGCCGAGACATTGGTTGTGGGGTTGTCGGAAAACGATTACCCGCCCTTTTATTATGTTGAAGAGGGACAGTATCGAGGGGCGGCCTATGACATTGCGACAGCTTTGGCCGATCAGCTTGGATATGAGTTAGAGTTCAAACGCTTTCCCTGGGCCCGCGTTCAGAAACTTCTCTCTGTGGGCAAGATCGACATGATGATCCTCTATATTCGCTCGCCGGAGCGGGAGGAAGCGGCGGCTTTTACCACCGTGCCGCATATTCGCGAACGCAGCGCTCTGTTTGAGGAAAAGGGGCGGGGAACCTCTTTTGACGGGAACGTTACGTCGCTCAAGGGGATGAAGTTAACCAATGTCCGCGGCTATTCTCATGGGGCGGCCTATGATGGGGCGCAGTTCCTTGATAAACATGAAGTCAGTGATGAAAAAACACTGATCCGGCTTGTCACCCATGGCCGTCGGGATTTGGGCGTCGGCAACCCGCCGGCAATCAAGTTTCATGCAAAGCGTCTCGGTCTCGCGGATAAGGTTCACTTTCTGGAGCCGATGCTTGACGAGGCACCAAACTATTTCGCTTTCTCTCGTAGTCGCACTGATGCCGAAGCTTTGGCGGGTAAATTTTCGACCGCAGTAGAGGCCTTCATAAAGACGCCGGACTACGCCGGTATCCTGAAACGCTATGGCTTTGATACCAAGAGCGATTTGGATAATGCTGCCGGTTCCTGACCACTATCCGCTCAACTGTCGGGTTCGCTGTCTAGCGCTGAAGTATAGTGATTGAGGCCCATCAGGATTGGTGCTGATTTCCCGCGTAACGGAACAGTTACCCGCTGAACCCGATAGACGTCCTGCGACACGGTCATAAGAGGTGGGCCTTTGTATAGTGAAACAGCGTCCTCCTCCGCGACCAAGCGGGCTTCTGCTTCAATGAACGATTTGGCATAAGTCGGAAAGACTTCGTCAATCCATTGGCCAGTTGGATCTTTCCCGATTTGATAGGTGATACCCGTGCCGACCAACCGGTAACGCATGCGGAAAGGGGACAGGTTAATATCGGCCATCCAGACCTCACGCATAAGGGGCATGATATCCAAAGGATCTATTGCCTCACGCGGCGGAATGCCTGCAGCCTCCTTGGCTTTGCTCTGCCAATAGGTCAAAAACTGAATGATCTTTGGGGCCCAGCCCGTCTTGTCGGAAGCTTCACCAGAAAATGTGTATTCTATGTCCGGCGGCAGGCAACCTTCACTCGATCCGCTGTACTCATCACTATCCATCTAATGACCCTTTTAGACCGTTAGTCTGCGCTCCCGTTTCTGCGTGTGACCACGAGCGCTCATCGGATAGGAGCCTCTCAATCACCAGCTAGACTGCTCAAGCAGCAATACTATGGCACCTCATTACCACATTCGAGTTTTTTCTTCCAGTGACATTAAAAAAACACCACTTCGGCGTTTCCTCTGCCCGTCACAACGTGTGCTGAAAACATAAGTCGCGACTGTCGCTAGGGAAGGGCGTCCAGTAAATTTTTAGCCTTTCTCAGCGGCAGGGTTTCAGGCTTCCAACCGCGCAATAATATGGTCGGCAATCCGTTGTGCTTCTTCTTTTACCATCAGCACGGTGCCTGCCTTGAGGGATTCGAGAGTATCCAGGCCGGCGAAGTAAATGCCGGGGGTGGATAGGCTTTTTTCTTGAGCCGGATTACCGGACTGGTCGAGGGCTTCCGGCACTCGCAGCCAGCTGAAATCTCCTGTGAAGCCGGTGCTCCATAGGATCGTGGTGATGTTGTGATCTGCGAGGTCGAGGGTGCGGATCGGTGGATCGGGGAGGATAGGCACCACAGTTTCTGCCGGTTCCGGTATGGCGTCTGGCGCGTTCAGGTTGGTACGGGTGATATAGGCATCGATCTCCGCCTTAAGCGCCGCTGACATGCCATCGCCATAGGCAAGGCTGTCCTGCAGGCTGTCGGCGATGGCCAATCGCCCCGCCGTATCGAGACCGTCCAGCCGACCCAGAAGGGTTACGCCCAGGGCGCTGAGGGATTGCAGGCTGATGGTGTGTGTGGCGCCGATTAGGCCACGGCCGGAACTGCTGGTCCGTGGCTTGGACAACATGCCCGTATCCTCCAGCCAAAGATAGATATCGCGGCCCCGATAGGTCCGGGGAACGCGGCCGTTGCGACCGGTCGACTGATAGACCTGTCGTCCGCCAAGTGCCAGATCCTCTGCGATCTGCCCGCCGGAATTCCCACAACCGACCACCAGAATAGCACCTGCCGGCAAGCTCGCCGGATCGCGATAGTCGGAAACATCAATCTGATTGATCGTCTCCGGCAGGTTTTTGGAGAATGCGGGACGACGCGGGACATTCAGATTTCCGGTCGCCGCGACAACTGCTTTCGCATGGTAAAGGCCAGAAGAAGTCTCTACCGCAAACCCGTCGTCGGGGAACCGACCATCCGCGCGCTTATCATCCGCACGCCGAACGCATTCAACCTCGACGCCGGTCTCTACCGGAAGCGCATGGCGCTGCGCATAGCCGGTGACCATCGACACGAAGTCATCTCGCGTCATAAAGCCTTCGGGTTGGGAGCCCTCATAGCGCTCGCCCGGCAAGACGGTCGCGACATTGACTGTGTTCATATGGAAGGAATTCCAGCGCTGCGTCAGCCAGGTATGGCAGATCTGATCACGCTCCAGCACCACATGGCTGATCCCGGCCTGTTTCAGCAGATAGCTGACACCCAGCCCCGCCCAGCCGGCGCCGACGATGATAACATCATGCTCTATTGGTATCTGATCCATCCGATGTCTCTATGCCCAGAAGCTGCCATGCTGATCCAGAATGGCAGCGAAGGTATCGGCGAAGGCGTTCAGATCTTCCTCAGTCATTTCCAGATTGAGAGAGATATAACCGCGTTGGGCGATGAAATGTCCCTGAAGCATGAGCTCCAGATGCAGGAGCTTTCCGCGTGCGGGTAAGGGGTCCTTGGCATCGGTCAGGTCACGGATCGGGCCAGCGATACCATGGAAGCACATGATGGAACCAGTGCCGGTGACTTGTATCGCCCGGCCTTTCGCAGCGGCAATGTCGTTCAGTCGCGCCCGGAAAGCTTCCCCCCGATCATAGAGTGCATCGGCGGCCTCTGCGGTGAAGACCTGGCTCAGCGCCGCGCTGCCGGCGGCCATTGTCATGACATTGTTGTTGAATGTCCCGGCATGGGCGAGGAACTGAGGGGCTGTCGGATCGAACAGCGCCATGATTTCCTGCCGCCCTCCGAAAGCGCCGAAGCTGCACCCACCGCCCAGATACTTACCGAGCGTCGTGAGATCCGGAAGGATGCCGAGCTTTTGTTGTAATCCGCCCGATGAACTGCGCGACGTCATGACTTCATCAAAGATAAGCACGATCCCATGCTTGTCCGCCGCATCGCGCAGGCTCTGCAGGAACTCGGGCGTTGCGGGGATACAGCCGGCGGAACCCTGCATCGGCTCCACCAGGATCGCGGCGAGCTCTTCCGCATGGGCCTCAATGAGCGCCGTCGTGCCCTCGGCATCATTGAAGCCTGCGAAGACATAATCGAAAGGCGCGTTAACAGGAGAGTTTCGATTGCCGAAATAGAGAACGCCACCATGATAGCCACCGTCGAAAACGAGAACCTTCTCCCGCTTGGTGAAAGCCCGCGCGGCGCCCAGGGCCATCATATTGGCCTCGGTCCCGGAATTGGTGAAGCGCACCAGATCGATAGAGTGGAAACGGGCACAGATCAGCTCGGATAGTTGAGCCTCCCACCTGTTGGGGGCGCCAAGCGCAATCCCGCCTTCGACGGCTTCTTTGATCGCCGCTTGGATGATCGGGTTTGAATGACCATAGAGCCCGGCTGAATACTCACCCAGGAAGTCTCTATAGTCATGGCCATCCAGATCATGAAGCCGGGCGCCGTCTCCCTTTACGATGGCGACAGGGAAGGGGTCGACATGCAGGACTGTCCGCGTATTCCCGCCCGGCATACTCTCCCGCGCGCCTTCCCAACGCGCCAGGCTCTTCGGATTGGCCGCGATGTAGCGATCTTGCACATCCTGCACAGCTGATTGCAGTGCGTTATGGGATTTATCGGGAACCGCTGGTGCCATTTGTTAACTCCCCAGTCCAGCAAAACCAAGCTTAGATAGCATCTACCGATGCAACCTCATCTGCAATCTGTGTTGGTGAGATTCTCAACCAATTCGACGGGCTGTCAGAGAGTAAAGCAAATCGTGGCCCGATTGGAGGTAGCCGAGTGGAGGAAACCATTCGGATATTACAGTTTCGCCCGGCAAGCCTCGAAAGGGCTAAACTTCAAAAAATCAAACATCTGATTTACTTCAGTTTTCAAAGAATTCGGGAAGTACTCTTCTGAAAAGCTGTCGTAGTGTGATGAAATCCAGGATTTCGCGACAATTGTAGCGTCTTGGAGCGTGGCTTTGACGCCGAAAGAAGAAAGGATCCCGTCCACGCCAGCTGCAATCTTGTTGCTAAGGACATTCACGATTAATTCTGAATAACATCCGTAGTAATAAAGAAATACAGAAACGAGTATCATTGGAACAATCAAATCCCGTATAACGAACATCAGTGCTGATGCGCCAAAATGGGCAAAAAAACCAACGGTTTCCTCATTATCACCTTTGTAACGCAATCCATCTTTGTAGATACATCCCAAATATCCTAGCGATACGATAACAATGTAAATTGATGCGGTCCCCCAGAGTATGGGACCATCAATTTCAACAGGCATAAATGTAAGTGGATGCGAAACGTTATCGATAATAATTCCTGCAACGAACAGTATGAATAGAGGGATAACAAGCGCAGCCCGCATGCGAATAGTTGTGATCCTTTTTTGATAAGAAACAACACCAAGCAGAAAAGTCGGTACGGCAGAGATCACGCAAGCTGCAATAATAAAAACAAGTACAATCGGGGAAAAAAACGCAATCGTGCTAATCAGTAAAGTGAGCCCTCCGGCAAACAGAAGCCCAATAAAGAGAACGATGGCAATGCTGCCAAACGCCAGTTTAATCAGAACGTCTCCTGCTGGTTTTGTGGATCTTACTGATTCAAGGTCGCGATCTTTCGCACTTCTAATTCTTCCACTTTTCAGAAAGTTCCGTGATAAAATAAAAGCTCTCTTGAGTGCCCCAATATCTGTGCTTTCGCTCGTACTTTGCCTGGTCATTTTGACATTCTACCAATCATCACGATAGAAAAATTCAGATAAACTCAGAGAAGACACATTTTGGTGGCGGAGCATTCTTCTTCTTAGACTCTAACGCTTTTGGTTGGCGGAATAAATATGAATAATTAAAGGGTTCTTGTTCATCAGGGGGCGGGCTCTCGTGTTGTCCGAACACGCTAGCCCACCCGCAGATAGCCCGTTAGTCCGGTCTTCTGGTGCTCAATGACATGGCAATGAAAGGCCCAATCGCCTGGATTGTCGGCGACCAACGCAATCTCGACCGTTTCATTCTTGCCCAGCAGGACCGTATCCGTCCAGTGCGGGGTGATGCTTCGTTTGTTGGAGCGCAGTACCCGAAAGGTCAGGCCGTGCAGGTGGATCGGGTGCTGGTTCGGGCTCTCATTGCGGAAACGCAGGATATAGCTCTTACCCAAATCCATGGTCAGAAGCGGCCCGGTGCCCTCTGCGGCGTCGCCGGCCCAGGGAATGCGGTTGATCGACCAAAAGGTAAAAGGCATGGACCCGCAGAGCCCATTTCGCGGCGCATCCCCGCTCGGCGCCCATCCGAAGACAAACTCGTGCCTTTCCGCCTTTGTCAGATCAGGCACCGAGATTGGGTTTGGGCGCAGCGGATGCAGCTCTGCCAGATCGCGGGTTTGAGCAGCGCCAATGCTTCTCAGCCGGGCAAGCGGGTGTTCGCGATAGCCCAGCATGGTCGCGACGACGATTTCCTGCCCTTCGCCAGCCGGCATTTTCAAAGCTAAATCGGCGCGCTGTCCGGGAGCAAGGGTCATTGGTGCCTTCGCATGGGGAAGCGCCTGCGGCGTTTCCAGGGGATGCCCATCCCATGCAATGACCTGACCTTCCAAAGCCTGGCCGCCCGGCCCGGATAGGGCGATCTTGTAGTGGCGGGTGGTGTCTGTTGCGGCGAGACGCAATCGGACAAGACCGCCTGCGGGGGCATCCTCGATTAGCGCCTGCTTCCAATTCGCGGTCAGGACATTGCCCTTTGTGCCAGCCCGCGCCGCGCCTTTTTTCGTGTAAAGCTCGCGGAACTGGCCGTCATCTTTAAGCCGGAAGTCGCGCAGATTGACGGCGATATCCGCATCGAAGCCGGGTGGGTCTTCTTCCTCAACGACCAGAACGCCTGTCAGTCCGCGCGCCATCTGCTCCATGGTCATGCAATGTGGATGATACCAATAAGTGCCGGCGTCCTTTGGCGTGAAGGCGTAGTGAAAGGTCTCACCGCCCGTGATCGGGAACTGTGTCAGATAGGGAACGCCATCCATGGCATTCGGGACGCGGATGCCATGCCAATGCATCGCGGTGGCATCGGGCAGGCTGTTGGTCACATTGGCAGCGAAGGGCTGTCCTTGGCGAAGACGAAGAACCGGTGGCGGCGCATCTGGTGACAGGCTCACCATATTCTGGGTCGGGGTTTCCAAAACCGGATACTGCGCGTGCTGGATCTTGAGCTCGAGCGGCTTTGGCGCGGAGCCAAGCGCGAGACCAGCACCGATCGCGCCACCGGCAACAGTACCGACCGACGCGGCGGCACCGGTTAGGAGAAAGGCTCTCCTGTCCATAACGGGATTCCTTATATTCGATGAAGAACCGAATGAACCGTCCCCGGTCGCGCATGCCTAGCAGCGATCTGAAACGATGAATGGGAAGGGTAGCGGGGGCATCCCCTGAACATCAATAAAGATCGGATAGGGTTTAACGTGGTGCGTCAACGGGTCACTGCAGCGCATAGTAATCGGCTGCGACAGAAGGGACGGGCGGTGTTTTGAAATTGATCGGCTTTGCAGTGCTCTCCCGTCTTTCCAGGGGCTGCGAACATCGCTAGCTTCGGCGTCATGACGGATAGAACGCATGGCTTTACGAATAGCCCTACAGAATTGACGATTGATCTTGATGCACTCGCCGACAATTGGCGGCTGTTGCGGGATCGGGCAGCGCCGGGCTTTGCCTCGGCGGTGGTGAAAGCTGATGGCTATGGTCTTGGCGCCGGGCCGGTGGTGAAGGCCTTGGCTGAGGCGGGGTGCAGGCTCTTCTTCGCGGCCCATCTGGAAGAATCCATTCGCGTCCGGGCGGCGTTGAGTGAGGCCGGTTATGGTCTCGACCACGCGGTCGGTGTGTTGAACGGCTTGCTTCCAGGTGAGGCCCGGGTGATGGCGCAGCATGATCTGTTTCCCGTCCTCAATGACCTGGGGCAGATAGAGGCTTGGCAGCGGTTTTGTGCAAGCGTTGAAACAATTTTGCCGGCGGCGGTTCAGACAGACAGCGGCATGTGCCGGCTGGGGCTGCCCTGGCAGGAAGTAAAAGTGTTGTCGGAGGATATCTCGCGGCTCGACGGCATTGAGATGCGCTATCTGATGAGCCATATGGCCTGCGCTGATGAACCTGATGATCCCAAGAACCGCGAGCAATTAACCGCCTTTGCAGATCAGGCGGCGAGCCTGCCGAAGCCGACCGGGGGCGCGATGCTGGCGGCGTCCAGCGCTTCCTTTTTGGGGCCGGAGTGGCACTTCGATGGCATCAGGCCCGGTGCTGCGATCTATGGGGTGCAACCCAATGCAGTCGAGCGCCCGATGAAGCCGGTGGTGCAGCTCGATGCGCGGATCGTTCAAATGCGCGATATCGACAAACCGCAGACGGTGGGCTATGGAGCAGGCTACCGTGCCGATGGGCCCCGCCGCATTGCAACTGTGGCGGTCGGCTATGCCGATGGGTATCTGAGAAGCGCCAGCAGCAAGGCATCCGCGATGCTTCATGGGCAACGGATCGCGATGGCAGGACGAGTATCGATGGATTTGTTGACATTCGATGTGACTGACGTGCCGCAGGCCCAGCTGGGCGATGCGATTACGCTGCTTGGTTCGGACTATGGCGTCAACGAACTGGCTGATGATGCCGGCACCATCGGATATGAGATTCTGACCGGCCTCGGCCCCCGCTATAAGCGCCGCTATGTGTCCAACCGTGACGGAGGTGCCGCGTGAACCCGTTTCAGGCCATCGGCGCCGGTATCCTGAACTTTCTGGAAGCGACGGGACGGCTGACGCTGTTTGCGTTGTCGGGGATTTCACATTGTGTGCGCCCGCCGATTTATCCGCGGCTGATCCTGCGGCAGATGATCGATATCGGCTTTTACTCCCTGCCGGTGGTCGGCATGACGACCTTGTTCGCGGGCATGGTTTTGGCTTTACAGAGCTATACGGGCTTCGCGCGCTTCTCGGCAGAAGGGGCGATCCCGAATGTTGTCGTTCTTTCGATCACTCGGGAATTGGCGCCGGTTCTGGCCGGGCTGATGATCGCAGGCCGGATCGGTGCGGCGATGGCAGCTGAGCTTGGAACCATGCGGGTGACGGAGCAGATCGATGCGCTGGAGACCCTGTCCACCAATCCTTTCAAATATCTGGTCGCCCCGCGATTGATCGCCGGTGTCACCATGCTGCCCTTGCTCGTCCTGATCGGCGACGTGATGGGGGTCATGGGTGGTTATGTCGTTGGCGTCTACAAGCTGGGCTTTAACGAGCAGATTTACATCGTGAATACCTGGAACTTCCTTCAGGCATCCGATGTGATCTCTGGCCTGCTAAAGGCGGGGGCGTTCGGGTTCCTGGTTTCCCTGATGGGCTGTTATCATGGCTATCGCTCGAAAGGCGGCGCCCAGGGCGTGGGAGCGGCGACCACGAATGCTGTGGTCTCTGCGTCAATCCTGATCCTGATCGCCAATTATCTCATCACCGAGATGTTGTTCACCACATGACTGAAGCGACCCCGAAAATCGAACCCAAGATCAAGCTGGACGGTGTCCGTAAGAGCTTCGGCGACAAGCATGT
>SPJK01034856.1_pt1 | contig 11191 bp, 6 predicted proteins | sample 3741771 | NCBI WGS metagenome assembly SPJK01 (sample SAMN10925997, study PRJNA522277) | cold seep metagenome | isolation source: Elba SIP-enriched marine methane seep metagenome, extraction at timepoint T2 | place: Italy: coast of Elba, Mediterranean Sea
AACGGTAGCAACAATATCGCTAAACATAAATTGCCGTGCACTCAGATTGACTGCAATGACTAAAGAGTTATAACCTTGTTCATGCCAGACCTTGCATTGCCGACAGGCTTCATAAAGTATCCATGTACCCAGTGTTTCAATAAAGCCGGTTTCTTCGGCAAGAGGAATGAAGTGTATGGGAGGAATGAATCCCCTGTCAGGGTGTTGCCAGCGGATCAGTGCTTCCATACCCTTTATTTTTCCAGTTTTTAGACAAACCTGGGGTTGATAGTAAACCACAAATTCATTGCGCTCCAAACCTAAGCGCATCTGTGTAGACAATGTTAATCGGTTTTCCTTATCTACATTGAGTTCTTCACTGTAGAAGGTGAAGCAGTTTTTACCTTGATGCTTTGCTTTATACATGGCTATGTCCGCATACTTGACCAAAAGCGGAACATTTTCGCCATTATCAGGGTAAATACTGATACCCATACTGGCAGTAACAATGACTTCAGTCTCCTCTAATAGAAACGGTTCCATAAAAATAGTTTGGATTTTTTGTGCAATCAATTCTATTCTTTCCAAAGTAGTCAATTCTTCCAGAATAAAGATAAACTCATCCCCCCCGAGTCTTGACAGGGTGTCTTCTTCACGCAAACAAGCTTTAAAACGTTTCGCTAATTGTTTCAATAATTCATCACCTGCAGCATGCCCAATACTGTCATTAACATCTTTGAAATGGTCCAGGTCTAACAATAGCACGGCCACTTTTTTTTCGCTGCGCTCCGCAAGTTCAATAGCATGTTCCAGGCGGGCATTAAAAAGGAGGCGGTTTGCAAACCCGGTTAAATGGTCATAATGAGCTAGATAATCAAGTTTTTCCTGGGATTTTTTTATACTGCTAATATCAGATAATATGGCGACATAATTAATAATTTTTCCATTGTCGTCATGAATGGTACTGATGGTCACCCATTGCGGATAAGTTTCACCGTTTTTTCGGCGATTGGTAATTTCTCCTTGCCAATACCCAGTATTGTTTATGTATTCCCACATGTTTTGGTAAAAAGAACGGTCATGTAATCCCGATTGTAATACTTTGGGAGTCTTGCCCAATATTTCGTCCTCTATATACCCCGTAATTTTAGTAAAGGCATGATTTACTGCAACGACACTAAGGTCGGTATCGGTTATCATGATCCCTTCAGCAGTATTGTCAAAAACCTTAGCCGCTTGCTGCAGTTTTAGTTCTGATTGTTTATTCTCCGTCACATCATCAATAATACATGCCATGCGGTAAATTTCATTACTTTTCGATTCTTTCACGGGGTAGCAGCGGACATGAACCCAGCGAACCAGACCGTCAGGTTTAACGATCCTAAAGGTCTGCTCACAGCTACTTTTTTCATATATTGAGCATAGCAGTGAAGCCGTCTTTTTTTGGTCGTCAGCATATACCTGGCTTATAAAAGGAAAATCTTTTAATGAAGATGATTCTGGCGGTTGACCATAAATATTTTCAAAAGCCGGGCTGACATAGATCACTTTTTTTTTTTGCAAGTCACTAAGAAGAAATATACTTTCAATGTGATAAACAAGCTGTCGGAAGCGTGCTTCACTTTCCACTAAAGCAGTCTCATACTGTTGACGCAAGGTATCATCCCGGATTTGCATGACATAACCATAACAATGTTGATGCTCGTCATAAATACGGTTGGCACTAACCCGAACAGGACATGTATGACCATTTTTTAGGCTTAGAATAAAATTGTATTCATCTTCCAGAGACCCATTTTTTTCGACAGTGTAGATCAGCTCTTCTGTAACAAATTGATTATCGTCAAGTTTATTACGATTGAGATTGAGAATATCTGTGATATTTTGCCCTACGATATCAGGTTCTTTTGCACCCAGTAATTTCAGTAAGGCATGATTGGCCCGAATAACCTTACCTGTTGTATCCCAAACCAATAATGCATCAGCAAAGCTAACCAAAGTGGCATTCAGGAAATTGTTTTCATTGCGGTGACGTTCATTTTCAGCCTTGTTCAAGGCGATGGTGATGGCAACATGAAGATCATGAGCAGAGGCAGGTTTTAGAATATACGCCATAGGATCAGTAATTTTTGCTCGCTCAAGAAAAGCCTGATCTGAATAAGCGGTAAGATAAATAACAGGAATGTTATGATTCTTTTGAATACAGCTGGTCGTTTTAATACCATCGATACCTCCCGGCAGCACGATATCCATTAACACCAGATCTGGGCAGTTGTGTTCAACCTGAGCAATCGCGTCAAAACCATTATCAACAATTGTCGTTACCTCATAGCCTAAACTGATTAGTTTATTATGGACATCTTTGGCAACAAGCGCTTCGTCTTCAACAATCAGTATTTTAGTAGCCTGTTTGTTCATTTTTTTAATTGCGTAATTATGCTAGACATATTCGGTTTCGGCCCTCCGCTTTTGCCTGATACAAGGCTTTATCAGCCGCTTCAAATAAACCAGACTGATCCTTATAGCCCGGATATTCAGCGATCCCAGCACTAAAGGTCACAGAAAAGGACTGCTTGTTAGCCATAAAGCTTATCTCACTTAATTTCTGTTGTAACTCATTAATAACTATATATGCCTGCTCTGATTTAGTTTCAGGTAACAGAAGCACAATTTCCTCGCCTCCATAACGGATGGCGGCATCAATTGTGCGAAGTCGCTGGGTAATTAACGAAGCCAGAGAACGAAGTACATCATCCCCTGCTTGATGACCAAATTGATCATTAACCTGTTTAAAGTGATCAAGATCGAGTATTACAAAAGAAAAACAATGGTTGTGACGTTGGCTGGCAGCCAAATGTTTACTAAGTATTTCCGTAAAATGAGCACGGTTTGATAAACCCGTTAATGTATCATTCAACATCAGATTTTGCATTGCCCGAACATTCTTCGCTGTTGCTTCCACCCTAGCAACTAATTGCTTTGGCGGTAGGCCTTTAATAAAAAAATCATTTCCTCCAGCCCTGAGTCCCTCAATGTGCTGATTGATATCGGTTTCAACAGAGAAAAAAACAATAGAAATAGCTGTATATAAACAATGTTGCCTAATAATAGTCGCTAATTCAAAACCATTACATTCAGGCATATACAAATCCATCAAAATCAATTCCGGTTGAAATGAAGTCAACTTCTCTAATATCATCATCGGATCAGTGACAATATGAGTTTCCATTCCCGCTCGCTTTAGTAATAAGGCCGTATGATGGACAAATTGAACATCATCATCAACAAGTAAAATACGATAGGGTGATTCTAAAACTGGATAGCATTGTTCTCGAATCAAATTAACCAATACTGAAAAGTTGACCGGGTGAAGAAAAAAGTCATGAGCGCCAGACCTAACCGCAGCTAACCGAGTCGGCATATCATCCTGTTCAGAGACAACAATCAGAGAATGGGGCTGAGCCAAACTTTTACTCAGTGTTTTAATCGTTTCCAGTTCATAGGTTCTTTTTTGTATTGTTGATATGTCAAGTAGAATACATTTAGGGTTTTCAGTTTTAATATAAGTTGACAGATCAATTGAAGCACTGAGAATTTGGGATTGAATGGCGTATATTTTGAGTTTTGCATTCAGCTCAGTTGTAAATGCTTCATTATCACTGACCAATAGTACACAAGACTCATCAGTTTGAGCGATTGTATTTGTTTTTAAAGGGACTATCTTTTGATCGGAACTATAATCAAAACCAGGTCGCTGCTGCGCCGCATTTTCTAATAGTTGAAATAATTGTTCAAAGTCCTCTGGGGAGAATGTAGCATTCAAAGCCTGTTGCTGGTATTGGCGAAATTCTTTCTCTAATGCTGCAGCGATTTTACTTAGTTCAACAAAACCAAATGTTGCTCCGGAACCAATTAGGCTATGGATCTTTCGAATCAACTTTGTTAAATGCCCGTTATCACATGTTTGTTTGAGTTGACTCCAATCCGATTTTATTGATGCTAATTTCGCAGGCAATTCTGCAGCATATACCTCGCTCAGTTCTTTGAGCTCCTGTTCATAATCCATTGACTTTACCTAAAATACTTTTCACTTGATCAGCTAATGTCATTGGACTAAAGGGTTTGGCAATCACGTCCACAGCGCCTAATTCCAGGTAATGTTTAATTTCATGTGCTTGCACTCTAGCCGTCATAAATATGATGGGAATATTTATACAAGCAGGTATTTCCCGTATGGCTTTAAGGGTTTCCAGTCCATCCATTTCAGGCATCATCACATCTAACAATATAATATCGGGGGCAAAACCGACTACATCATTAACTGCTTCTTTGCCCGAGCTGCACATAGACAGTTTAAAGCCACCGATTTTTTCCAATGCAATGCGGGCAATGGCCTGAATGTCTTGCTCATCTTCTGCATAAAGGATTTTTACTTGTTCAGACATCGCGTTACTCCTTTTTTGGCTTGATTTTGTGATTAAGCATTCTTTCAATCGACTGCAGAAGATCTTCATTGCTGGTTTTAGATTTAATAAAACGGGCATTCACACAGTCTGTCAGTTCTTCAGACTCTTCTTTGGCTGAAAAAACAATCACGGGTAAAGGGGGATCTCGATGGGCAATACTGGACAACAAACTACTACCTGAGCCGTCGGGTAACATCAGGTCGAGAATAACCAGATCATAATCCTGTTGCAGTTTGAGTTTAGCTGTTTGTAAATCAGTTGCCACATCCACCGTGGCCTTATTTTTTAACAGAGTTTTAACCAGAGTCACGATGTCAGGGTCATCTTCTATATGTAAAATCCGAAAATGATTCGCTGTTTTATTTGCTATCGCCTGACTAATAGCTGATTCCAATCGGCTTTGATCTATCGGTTTATCCAGCCAGTCACTGATTGATAAGGCATCACCCTTGAGTTCGGCCTTGGTTTTATCAGCAATAGCGGAAATGACAATGACCGGTATATCAGAGATACCTTCAGGTCCTCGTAGTTCTTTAAAAAAATCGATGCCGCTTTGCCCTGGCAGCATCAAATCCAGCGTCATGGCTGCATAAGGCTTGCTGAACAGTTTTTGTTTTGCCTGCTCTGCACTATAAGCGATATCTGTAGAGTAGCCTTTTTTTTCCAACATTAACTTAAGCAGGTTTGCGACATCCGGGTCATCTTCACATATTAAAATAGTATCAGATTGAGTGTCTAGCTCTGTATTAACAGAGTCTGTCTGGTGGCGATAAACAGGCAGTTCAAAATAAAAGCAGGTTTTTTTATTTATTTCAGATTCATAATGAATCTGCCCACCGAGTTTTTCAACAATGGCTTTGCAAATACTCAAGCCTAAACCGGTGCCGCCTTGTTGCTTAGTTGAGGAAGCATCTGCCTGGGAAAATTTTGTGAAAATACGATCTCTAAATTCATCCGGTATGCCGGAACCATAATCAGTCACAGAAACACGGACATTGCTTTTAACCAATGCCACGCCAACTTCAACGGCTTCATCCTTGGGTGAAAATTTAACTGCATTGGATATTAGATTTGTTAATACCTGTATTAAACGATCATGGTCAGCTATCACATAACAATTGATCTGGCTGGTTTTGACTAATTTAACCCCATATTCGTCAGCATAGGCTTGATTGGCATCAAGTGTTTGTTGCACAACGGACATGATTTCTATCGGTTTTACTGTAAACTCCATGTTGCCGGATTCGATTTTTTCGATATCCAGAATATCGTTAATCAGACGGACTAAGCGGGAGCTGTTATTATTGGCTATTTCCAGCAAAGGTGTGCAGTCCTGGGGAATTTCACCCATAGTGCCACTAAGAATCAATTCCAGTGAGCCTTGTATCGAAGTAAGTGGTGTGCGTAATTCATGACTGACTGTAGAAATGAATTCGTTTTTCATTTTATCGATTTTCTTACGTTCAGTAATTTCTCTGGCAATTATAGAAACGCCTATTATCTGTCCTGCCTTGTCTTTAATCGGTGAAATAGTGGCTGAGATATCAATCGGCTTACCTGACTTTGTGAGCCGAACGGTTTCAAAATGTTCAATACGTTCACCGTTGGCAATCTGCTCAAGAATTTTCGGTTCCTCTTCAAGTCGATCGACTGGAAAAATAATAGTCATAGGTTGACCTATGGCCTCCTGAGCCGAATATCCAAACATTATTTCAGCCGCCGTATTCCAGCTAGTAATAATACCCTTGACCGTTTTACTAATAATCGCATCGTCAGACGATTCAATGATCGCTGAAAATTGTGATTGCAATTTTTCTGCTTGTTTAATGTCTGAAATATCCTTGACTAAACCGATAAACATACGTTGTTTATCAAGCTGTATTTCACTCACTGAAAGTTCCATTGGAAATATTTCGCCATTTTTACGTAAACCTTTGACCTCCCGTCCTGTACCAATAATTTTAGCAATTCCTGTGGACAAATACTGATGCAGATAACCATCATGCTTACTGTGGTAGGGTTCTGGCATCAGCATTTTTATGTTGTGTTTGCTTACTTCACTTTCTTTATATCCAAAAATTGTTTCTGCGGCGGGGTTCATGCTTGCAATCAATCCATGCTCATTTATGGTGATAATACCTTCCAGTACAGCATCAATGACAGAACGGTAACGTACTTCACTATTGCGTATGGTTGTTTCAAAGTTTCTACGTTCAGTAATATCGCGAACAACGCCAGAAAACATCTGTTTACCATCAATTGTCATTTCACTGACTGCCAGTTCCATAGGAAATACGATGCCATTTTTTCGTTTGCCTTGTACTTCGCGCCCAATACCAATAATTTTTTTCTCACCGGTTTTTTGGTAATGTTGCAGATAACCGTCATGCTCACTGTGGTAGGGTTCAGGCATCAGCATATTGATATTTTGCCCGATGACTTCGCTGGAAGCATAACCGAAAATGCGTTCGGCGGCTGGATTTATAGAGTCGATAATACCGCCCTGTTGAATGGTGATGATGCCATCCACTACGGTGTTGAGAACCGCCTGAATGCGAGTGGCACTGGCGTGCAACTGCTCCTCTACCAGTTTGTGTTCGGTAATGTCACTCGCAGAACCAATATATCCATCAAATATGCCATTTTCATTATAAATGGGCATTCCTTTGTCTAAAATCCAACGCCAATCTCCACTGTTGTGTCGCAAACGATATTCTTTTGTAATTGACTTATTTTGGCCAATGTCTTCATAATAGGTCGATAAAACTTTTTTTTTATCATCTGGATGAATAACTTTAAGCCACCCTTTAGGGATCATGGCATCCTGTAATTCAAGCCCAGTAAAATCGAGCCAGGTTTGATTAATAAAGACTGATTTCCCTTCAGCATCGGTCATCCACATCAAGGATGGAGAGGTATTACACATCCGCTTAAAACGTGCTTCGCTTTGACGTAATTGATCCTCTATTTTTGTTGTTTTGGTAATATTACGCCAGGCACTTGCGATATATCTACCCTGTTCCGTTTGAAACAGATTTAAGCTGATTTCCACATCAAATTCATTGCCATCTTTTGGTAAGATCAATTGATGTATGGCTGAGCTCAATAACTTGGCACTATCGTTATCAGAAAATCTGAAGTATCGCGTATTATGCATAGAACGGAAGCGTTCAGGCATTAAGAAAGCAATGGATTGACCGATAATTTCACTGGCCTGGTAACCGAATAAGGATTCAGCCTGCTTATTAGCCTGGCATATAACGCCCTGCTCATTACTGATAAGCATTGCATCCGGTGCAGCATCGAAGACACAACGCTTTAATGTATCAGTCTCCTTTAAGATAGTCTCAAGCTGTTTGCGCGTAGTCATATCAACACCCAACTGCTGCTGTTGACCTTTAAGTTAAGTTTCAGCAAGTGCCTGACTTTCATCTTCGAATCTTTTCCTTTAGATGTTCAAGTGGAACAACTTATTACGCTTTAGATTCTTGACAATACCGAAAATACTTAGAAAGTACAAGATTAAAAAGAGATATAGTTGATTATTCTGCAAAGCATTTCTCAGGTCAGACTCCAGCGTTAATCGAAAGAATGATCTATCATTTTAAGCCGGATTGTAAAAATGATAATTATTTTTACCTTTACTCTTGGCACAATACATGGCTGCATCAGCGTTTTTTAACAATGTCTGGATCGAATCACCATCTTCCGGGGCAATAGCAATCCCGATACTAAAGGAAACATAAACCTCATGACCATCCAGAAAAAAAGGCTTTTCCAGAATTTTTAAAACACGCTCTGCAATCGACTCAGCAACTGAAGTGGCTACACTAAACAGGACACACAACTTAAAATACTGTTAAACCAAGAAAAATCAGTTGGGCGCAGATCCTATGGAGCTCGTCGTTTTAAGAATAGATTTGCAGAACAAGGTCTTATGTAAGTCGTCGGCATATAGGCCGATTAATGGTGCAAGCCGGGCTCTGGTGTAAAACAAAAAAGAAATTCAAGGTGACGACGGATTCTAAGCATAATAAACCTATTGCACCGAACCTATTGGAAAGGCAATTCTCTGTTTCACAAGCTGATCGTTATTATGTGGGAAATATTACCTACATTCATACCCGGGAAGGCTGGCTCTATTTGGCCGTTGTAATTGACCTGGTTTCTAGAAAGAGAGTCGGTTGGTCTATGGATAATCGAATGAAAGCAAAATGAGTTAATGATGCTTTATTGATGGCTATCTGGAAACGTAAACCAGGAGCAGGACTGGTTTGGCACACGGATAGAGGAAGCCAATATGCATCAGATAGTCATCGGGATATTTTAAAGGAGGATCATATTATTCAATCTATGAGTCGTAAGGGAAACTGTTGAGATGCTACCTTTAAATTGACATAGGAGCGTCAATGCGGTATCTGAGAGCTTTTTTCATACCTTGAAAACTGAATTGATACATCATTGACAATTTAAAACTAGAAACGAAGCTAAACAGGCCATATTTGAATATATTGAGGTGTTTTATAGCCGGGAAAGAATCCATTTTGCAAATGACTATTTGTCGCCAGTAGACTACGAAAATCAGCAAAAAGCTGTGTAAACTTGTGTCCTGAAAAGTGTTGACACATCAGCAAGCCAACCGTTTCGACAACACAGTAATAGACAAAATATATATTCACCAAATTCATGAAATATCCAGGTTTGAAATCTGCCGGCGTTTACACGCGAAGCATATACTTATTCCAAAAACACACATCAGAGTTGCAAAGCCAGCCCTGATAATTCAATAGAGGGGTTGAAGGTTGAAAAGACAGACAAAGGCCTGAGATTTTAACAAGGTACTTCAGAGGAACCTACCTTGTCTCTTACCCGGCCACCAATGAAGACAATGAAACCCTATCAGGGATAAAAAAATCGAACTCGTGGTCTATGTATTCCTTTGAAATCCCTTAAACCTTTCAAATCGACTTGATTACTGTTCAGAAACAATCACGTTTGCTCCCTTGTTTCTGGCAGCTGAAACCAGCAAGGTCAAATTTGATAAATGAGAAAACTGATCTTTAATTTGGTGTTCTAAGGATTCGGCAACAGCCAGACTCTTCACCAGACAAAAGCCCGTTGGGCCCCAGGAAGTCTGACCAATTCCGACTCCACCATTTGCCTGTAGCCACTGCATCACGGTTTCCACTTCAACACTGGTGAATACACCACCTTGCGCAGGAGAAAAATGTTCACCTACAGTCAATTGTAAATGACTGATAACTTCACCAAATTTCTCTATATCCTGTTCCAAAATGGCAGGTAATGCCTGCATCAAAACCAGATAACAGATTTTCTCGGCATCCTCACGAGGAAAAGGTTTTAAGTTATTAAAAGCTTCCCGCTCCGACTGACCATGCAGACCTTGTCCTCGTTTATCAAAAACCAGCATAAAATACCAGTCTTCTGGCACTGCGATCCGGGATAACACCGGCGGAGTCAAGGTCTTTTCCCCTTTGCCACCGTCTACGACCAGTCCCCCCTGTTCAAAACCACCGATACCAATGCCTGAACGCTGCCCTCTTTCTGTAAGGCGGGCAATTTCTCTAACCGAATGACCCAATTCATAATAGGCATTTAATGCCGAACCGATAGCCAAAGCCATTTGAGTGCCAGAGCCTAAACCGACATGTTCGGGTATAGCCCGTTCAATAGTCAATTCCAGATTTTCAGAAACCCCTAATTTCTGACACAAATTTAACAAACAGGATTTTGCTCTTTCCGAACTAGCACCCGTGACCTTAGTTGTATCTGAATGGCTTAAGTGTAAACAGGTATCAAGCGCATCTAATGAAACACCAATACTGCCAAAATCTCTGCCTAACGCTCCGCTCAGATCCAAAAACCCCATGTGTAATCTGGCTGGTGCAATAACGCTAACCTTTTTGTTCACTTCGTTGATTGATTTTTAAAATTCAAAGTGACAAAGATTATACAGTATGAAAAAACCGGATCAGATATTTTCTTCAAATTGCGCTAAATTCTGGAAACTGTAATCAGCTATTTCCTGTATATTCAAATCTAAATTTTGGCTACCAGGGATATACACTGAGATAGCGTCAGCTTTAATGGCAGCTTCTATGCCTATCGCTGAATCTTCCAATATCAGACAATTCTGTATTGAACAGGCCAATTGATCCGCCGCCAATATAAAAATATCGGGGGCTGGCTTACCAGACTGGACCTGATCCTGACTAAAAATATGTTCAAAATCAGACGATAAATCAGCCAGTCTCAAACATTCTTCAATATTTGAAGCCTGACTGTTACTTGCCAGACAAAAAGGAATATTCAATTCATTTAACTTTTGCAACAAACCTGTCAGGCCAGGTTGTACAGGAATGCCCTGTTCAGAAACACGCGAACGCCAGATTTCTCCACTCAGAGTATTGAAATATCCAAAATCAAAATCCTCGCCAAATTGTGCAGACAAATAAGCGTGAACATCTTTATATTGCAATCCTCTTAACAATGCTTCTGATGAACCCGGCAATTCTAAGCCCATTTGACTGGCCGCTGCTTGCCATGCCTGAAAATAACCAGGTTCTGTATCAAGCACCAGACCATCCATATCAAAAATAACTGCATCAAATGAATGCTGGATTTTATCTGCCATGATTGACAGTTTTAATGTATTCTCCCCTGGCTTCCCGACTGGAGCCCACGACAATCTGCTGATTCTGTTCAGATTGTTCCAGCATACCGGA
>SPJK01062763.1_pt1 | contig 11189 bp, 13 predicted proteins | sample 3741771 | NCBI WGS metagenome assembly SPJK01 (sample SAMN10925997, study PRJNA522277) | cold seep metagenome | isolation source: Elba SIP-enriched marine methane seep metagenome, extraction at timepoint T2 | place: Italy: coast of Elba, Mediterranean Sea
ATCAGCAATCACAAAAACAGGGCAGTTTGCATCACTCCTTAATTTTTCTAAAAACTCGATAAACTTTTCTGAGTTCATTCGTTTTTCAATAACATCAATTATAATGCTCCCTATAGTAACGGCATCATATAGCCATTTCATGTCATCTCCCGAAACCTTTGATGGGCGTCCTTTCCTCCTATTTTCGATTAATGCATGCCAGCCCCCATTACGATAACGAGCTAGCCAATCAAAGATTGTTCTTTGTGAAAAATTATATACCCGCGCAACCAGAACAACGGGTTCCTTTCTTATGACAATGGCTTCAACCACTTCTTTTCGTTTTTCACTTCTGTGCTCTGCTCGATTCATGTTCTATTAAAGCATGCGAGAACTTTTGGAACAATTAATAGTATGAATATAAAGTTTAGATGCTGTAAATTAGGAAAATGCTAAATTTAAGCATATGCCTTCAACATCAACTAAGATAAAAATCTTTCAAAAAGTAACAAAGAAACTATGTTCAAAATTTTTAAGAATATCTCTTTATTTTCATAATTATATCGTTTACATGATGATCAGAGGAATATCTTTATTCTTAGGGTGATTGATTACCGAAACAGAATAATTAAAAACTTGTTTAATAAAATTTTCATCAAGTGTTTTAATTGGAGTATCTATTGCAATAAGATGTCCATTTTGTAATACCGCAACACGATCAGCATAAAGTGCGGCCAGGTTTAAATCATGCAGGATTGCAAGAACTCCGATGGATTGTTCTTTTGCAAAACGTCTGGCAATACTTAAACAATCGTGTTGACAAGCAATATCAAGAGCTGATGTGGGTTCATCAAGTAACAGATAACGAGACTGGGGATCTATGGGTTCCAGGATCTGAGCAAGAATTCTGGCAAACTGTACGCGTTGTTGCTCCCCTCCTGACAAAGTGGTATAAGTCCGTTCTTTAATAGCTAACATCCCCGTCAATTCTAAAGCCTGACAGGTAATGGCATAATCAACATCTACGTTCCTGTCCTGATAATGAGGACTGCGCCCCATTAACACGACATCCAAAACAGAAAAAGGAAAAGATAAGCTGGAATTCTGCGGTAATACCGCACAGCTAACAGCACGTTCAGTTAAAGACCATTCTTCAAGTTGTCGTCCATTCATTTGTATATTTCCGGCAGCAGGCTCTATTTCACCGCACAGGGTTTTGAGTAAGGTCGATTTACCTGCTCCATTTGGTCCGACAACAGCAAGCAATTCACCTGGCTTAATTTGTAAAGAAACTGAAGATAATATTTTTTTAGTTCCTATGTTAACGCTTAAGTTGTCAGCAACAAGCATCAATGACCTCCAGCTATTCTTTGCCGCCGTAATAACCATAGAAAGAATGGACCACCTAAAATTCCAGTGATGATACCTATAGGTAATTCAGCTGGTGAAACGAGTGTTCTAGCAAAAATATCAGCAAGTAACAGTAACAGAGCTCCTAATAAGGCTGAGCAGGGTAATAAGCTGCAATGATCCGGACCAAACCACAAACGTAATAAGTGAGGTACAACCAATCCGACAAAACCGATAATTCCAGCAAAGGAGACGCTTGCTCCCACACCTAACGCAACTAATAAGATAACTAACATCTTAACCCATTCAACTGGAAAGCCAAGGTGTCCGGCTTCTGCCTCCCCTAATAATAAAGCATTGAGTGCTCTGGAAAATTTGGGTAAAAAATATAACGTTGATAAGAAAAAAGGCAGCCCAGTAATAACCTGAGACCAGCTTATTCCGCTGAGACTGCCCATGGTCCAGAAAGTGATAGTACGCAGTTGCTCATCATTAGCGGTATAAATGAGCAAGCCAGTGATTGAACCTGTCAGCGCATTGATAGCAATACCAGCTAATAATAATGATGAAACATCAGAACGCCCCTTATTCAGGGCAAAATGATAAACCAGTAGGGTTGCGAGAAACCCACCCAAAAATGCACTGATGGGCAGGCTAAATGCTCCCATCCATACAGAAAACTCATGTAGTATATTTGCTTCCAATACAATGACTACGACAGCCGCCAATGTCGCACCACTTGATATACCCATTAAAGCAGGATCTGCTAATGGATTTCGAAACAAACCTTGCATAGCAGCGCCTGAGACAGCCAAAACGCTCCCAGTTAATAAAGCCATCATCAGCCGTGGAGCACGAATGGATGTAATAACCGTCTCCTGGGGAAAACTAAACTCCCACGGTAGTTGTAGACCCACAAGATCAGCTAGGATCGCCAGGGTTTGCCCGGTAGAAATAGGCATGGCACCAATGCTTAAAGAACTAACACAGATGAGCAATAAACTGATGACTAAAAACCAGAAAGTCATTTGTTTTCGTCTGTCTTTAACTATTTTAAGCTGCTGAAAGTATAATGATTCATTAAGGCTCGTTCCAGTGCTACTCATTGTGTTTTCTCTCGTGTTCCTGGATGAAGCTGTCGACTTAATTCCAATGCGGCTTTTCCAGTTCGAGGACCAAAACCCAGTAAATAGAGTGTATCCATAACAATAATATTTTTTTGCCTCGCTGCCGGAGTCAGTGAGAGGCCAGGTAAATTGATAATTTTATCCAATCCCCCCATCATCTTTAAGGTGTTTCCGGTTAATAAAATAAAATCAGGGGATGCAGCAATCAAAGCTTCGTTATTGATGGGTTTATAGCCCGAATATTCAGTAACCACATTGATGCCACCCGCCATTTCTATCATGGCATTGGCTGCAGTATTACTTCCGGAGACCATCAATGATCCTTTACTGACAGAAAATAAAAATACGACTCGTGGAGGCAACTGTTGCCATTGTTTTTTAAATTGCTTTAATTGCTTGAACTCTGAAATAATCTTTTTAGATAATTTAATGCCTGTGTCTGGTCTTGATAGAGCTTTGGCAACTTGGTTAATCTTATCTATAACACCTTTGGCTGTTTTACTTGTCTTTATTTTGACAGATGAAATCCCTGTAGATTCTACCTGCTCCAGAACAGATTCAGGCCCGGCAGCATCTGACATAATTAACATATCGGGCGATAAAGATATCAAGCCTTCTGCAGAAAGCGCACGAAAATATCCTACCTGGGGTAATGATTTTACTGATTCGGGCCATAGACTAGAAGTATCAACGCCAACAAGTTGTTTTTCAGCATCTAGCGCATAAATAATTTCTGTGATATCGCCGCCTAAGGAAATAATGCGTTGACTCTTTTTTTTTATGACCGGTGAAGGAGCGGTGTTCTCCGTTGCTTCAGCAGTTAAAACATAAATAACGGAAAATAGAAAAATGCCTAAAATAGAAAGTCTGTTTATGTTGACAATCATTTTATAGACCTCCAAATCGAAAGCTCATTCCAATGTGAATTAACAAGAATGGATTGACACATGGTGATAGTTTATATTTACGGTACATATAATGAGGTTAGTGAGTGTTTGAAACTTTATGCCCTGTATCATTGACATGTTTGATTTGTTCCAGATCATCACCTTTGATCATATAGGCACGGCCAAACCCTGCAACATATCCTCCTTCCTTAGGTTCTAATTTAAAAAGATGAAAATCACTTTTCTCCGCCAAGGTTGTCATGATTTTGCCGAATTTTTCATGAAAAATAGCGATGATTTTGTGATAATTATTGGTCCCACGCATAATTTCATCTGTATCACATGAATAAGTAACCCTTTGTCTGGCAAATAAATGCTTTGCTTCTTGTTCGTTTTCTATGAAAAGAACACTCGCTCGTTTTGTATCATTAATATCTGCAGTATGTTTTGCCAGTTCACTGATATAGATATAAAAATGACCTTCGTATTTGATATACGGCGCATAACTGGCTGTAGGAACACCTAGACTATCCACCGTTGCCAATAATAATGAATCAAATTTAGCGGGTAATTGTTGGTATTGCTGATAAATAGTTTCTAAATCAGTCTTTGTTTCTAATTGTGGCATGCTGTTCTCTTGGTTTTAATGAAAAATTGTGTTTTGTTTTTGGATATTCTTCTTGAGTTGTTGTTTTTTGTGCTGTTCTGCAATCAATTGCCACTGGTTGGATAATTTCTGAAAAGCCCCTTTGTATTCACCTTGCAAGAAAGTAAACTCAGCATCCAATAATAAATTCATATGCCTGTTGATGTTTTCTGCCAAATGTACACAAGGTCGCATAGCGTAAAGTGTCATCAAATGACAGGTAAAACCAAGCAGAGCAGAATAATTACTTATTTCTGATGCTTGTATTGATTGTTGCTCTCTTTGATTCATGAATGTCTTACCTATTTGTGCGTGTTTCGGATTGAGCTTGCATCAAAATATTGGCTACAGAGATACCCTGAGTTTTAAAGTAATTTAAAACTTGTAACAAGTTCTCTATAGAGACTTGACGATCAGCGGCAATTAAATACTCTGTCTCTTTATTTTGTGCCTGTAATTCTAAAATCATTTGTTTAACAGCTTTCCAGTCAGATAAGGTTTTGCCATTAATTTCCCAATGCTCAGCCTCTGGAAAAATAGTTAAGGTTATTTTTTTTTTCTGATTTACAGGCTCAATCTGATCATTTTCCAGTTTGGGTAAATCAATTGTAAAAACATGCTCAACTGGATTTGCTGTTAACATAAAAAAAACCAGCAGCATAAATATCACATCCAAAACTGGGGTTAAATCAGGTGCAGAGTGTGCGAAATAAAATGAATCGGATTGAGAATAAGTCGAACGAATCATGCTATCTGCCCCTTGAATAAAATAGTTGTATCATTTATTTTTTCAGAAACATTATTTTGCGTACTCAAAAGCAGATGGTTTAACAGGGTTTCAACACTCTGCAGGTAATAGTTGGCCCAAATTCTAAATGCATGACTAGCGACCAGTGCAGGAATGGCTATACATAAACCTGCAGCCGTTGTGAGCATGGCTTGTTGTAAACCGTCCGCTAATAAAGCAGGAGTAATTGCGTCCGTATTTGCGGACATGGCTTGAAATGCTTCAATCATTCCTAACACGGTGCCCAGTAGACCTAATAAAGGACTGACCACAGCGATTAAGGCCAACCAGCCCAAACGTGAATTTAGTTTATTTTTTTCTTCTATCAGCCATAACTCAGATCTGTCTTCTATGATTTGTCTGCGTTGCTGCCGATTGTTGATTATTGTCTTTATTGCGTTGAGACTCCCACTGCAAACCGAGTCCAGAAATTTTTCCAGTTCAAGCCACCGTTTGGCCGTAGACAAAGTAATAATGATGCGACGCTGTTTTTTTGACAATGGAGATAAGTTAAAAAAGAAAAATGTACGTTCGAGAAGCAATACTAGCAACAGGAAAGAACAAAATAACAAAGGGTAAGCCATCGGGCCTAAAGCAGTAAGCAAGTTCGTCATGCTGCCTCCGTTTTTGCCGGGAGAGACTTGATAAGATCAATCCATCTAGGGTCTTCGTTATTCGCAGAATCGTTTTCTCCAGAAAGGGTCAAAATAATTTTTCCTGTTGCATCATAAAGTTCTAATGTATTTGTTTTTCCTGTTGCCATCGGTTTTTCGACGATATACATCGTGTTAATTGTTTCTTGAAGTAGGTGCAAATTAAAAACTTCATCCAGTATATTCAACCAGGGCCCCGTTTGTTTTAGATGATGTAAAGAACCTTTATGTATTTGAATTGCACCTTGGTTTTGTACTGTCAAAATGACAGATAATGTTATTTCTGACAGCGTTTTAATAAATTCAATGAATACAATCGGGTCAACAGGCTGCACAAATTCTGTTCCAGCCAATACCATGGCTTCAAAGCGAGAGACCTTGAAATACGTCAACATTGTTTCAAAATCTTGAGGATGTTTAAGCTTACGCCAATATTGACGTAACGCATCAAAAGAGACTTCTGTGTCACTATTGATGTCAATATCAAGTGATTGTGTTTTGATTATTTGGCTTTGATCAGGATGACGGAATTTTCTAACAATCGCATTGAATACTTGTTGATCACTGTTATCTGTTAGATAGACTTTGTGAATAGCAACACCTGCAACATCAAAGAACTGTAGGCTAAACCGTTGTCCTCTTGGTGTGTCTTCCTGTACAGCAAAAGCAAAATCCCAATGTTCCAGCATCAATCGAATTTCCAACTCATCTGTCACTATACTGGCCTGGTTAGCAATGATATTGACGGGATTGTAGAGTCCAATTTTTTCATGCACTGCAGAATCATTTCGCGTTAATGCCATCACTGTGCCCAATGATTTCAAATCATACAAGATCCCAGGCCAATCGGGTTTAAGTCGAGTGACTGTTTCTTCACACTGGGTAGCCAATAGCTCTGCTTCACTGACACCTAACTGACAGGCAGCATTCCTAATACGAATATGTGGCTGTGTTTGTTGTAATTCCTTCCATTTCTGCCATAGGGAATGTGCGTCTTTCAAACGAGTGTGTTTTGTCGATTGATTCATGTTTACCTCTTTTCTAAAACGAAATTTACAGGAACCTGAACCCAGGATGACACCGCTAAACTATTTTGCTTTGCTGGTTCAAAGTCCCATTTTTTTACTGCCGCCATCGCTGCTTGATCGAGCATTGCAAAACCTGATGATTGATAAATTTTCATTTTTTCAACTCTGCCATATCTCGAAACCTTTGCTCTTATTAATGTCGTGCCTTGCTGGTTACGTCTGATCGATTGACGTGGATAGACTGGAGGACTGGGTGGATAACGAAACCTGGGGTTCATTATTATCTTAGGCTTTGATTGTGCCTGTATCGCTGATGAAGTGGATCCTATACTGACCTTATGATTCGGTTTTATCTTGTTATTAGTTGTTTGCCTGTGAACAACAGGAGCAACTTCCGATTGCGGTTTTTTGGCTGCAACTAATTTTGATTCAGCTTTTTGAGATTGAACGGTATGCTGGGCCTTCAACGCAATGACCTTGTTTTGATAATTTGGTTTTTTCTGAATAACCATTTTTCTATTTACTGGATGGACCGATTTTTCTGAACTATCAACAACAGATTTTGGTTTGGGGTTCGTTATCTGTACAGGTTGTTTTGAGGTCGTTTTAGTGGGTGCCTGTGGAAAATACATCCTTAATGCCATCCGTTTTGGCTCAACCTCAAGGACATAGCTTTGCATAGGGATTTCTTGAAAATAAAAAAATGACACCGAATGAATCAGTAAAGAGAGCGCTACAGCCATAATTAGCCGTAGTTCATCATGTTTTACAGAATAGAAATCAAATAGAAAATCAAAGGCAGATTGATTCAGCTCGGTCAAAGATTTTGGAAAATAGTCGTCTGCCCTTTTCACTGCACTCATCTGCATTTCTCCATTTTTAACTGGAGTGATACCGGTTCAGTATTATGCTTTGGTTTTTGAATGGATATATTGCTAATCCAAGTCAGACAACGCCAATGCATCTCCAACTGCCGAAATAGGCAACGTTGTTTAATATCACTGATGCAGCCCGGCTTAGCCAAAATGACCACAATATGTTTTACCACGGCTTCAGCAAGCATTGGGTCCGGGTGCTTGGCATAGAGCTTTATTAAAAGAGCTAATCTCTTTTGAATTGCTTCCGGCTTAACAGATTCTGATACTGAAAAAACCGGGTATGGTTTGGGACTCATTTTTGACTCCAGTCTATAAAGATTTTAAGGTCGCTTAGAATTGCCAGGAAACGGAAGCTTTGTAATTCCTGCCAGGTGCTTTGAGTACCGATAAATGTTTCCGATAGTCCTTATCGGTAATATTATCAATGCCAAAATCAACTTTTAAATCACGCAACTTGCCTTTAGGTCTCCAGGACAAGCTAAGATCATGAATAGCGTAGCCTGCTGTAGGCATGCCATCAGTGGGAATTTTATTCTGTGCTTCAACCAAACTACTACGCCAGCCCATTGAAAGGCCCCATTGAGGGTTGCGCAATCCTCCCTGTATAACCCACCTGTCAGCCGGTATATTTGACAATGCTTCACCGTTGACCTGATTTATCCCTCGTGTTTGTGCATAAGAAAAGCCTGTATAACCATACGGCAGATCATAATTCAGCTCGGCTTCAAAACCTTCAAGCAGGGCATCACGCACATTATTATTGCTTGTCGTCCCACCTAAATCCGGGTTTCCAGGCACTGGAGCAAAGGTAAAATTAACCAGCGTATCAATAAAATTATCAACTTCATTATGAAAATAACTGAATTGAAAACGAGCCTTGTCTTCATCCATAAAGAGATGGTTTTTATCTAGTCGAAATCCAATCTCTTTGTTATGCGCTGTTTCCGGTTTAAGGTTAGGATTGGGGACAAAGAGATTGGCACAACCAGGCCCACAGGTAAAATGCGTGCCAGAAACAAATAATTCATCAAGGTTGGGCGCTCTGAATGCTTCATTGTAGTTTGCATGAAAGGATAACCAGTCGGCGGCATAAAAATTCAAACCTATTTTGTAAGATACGGCATCTTTATCTTGTGTAGCAATTGAGCTATCATCAGCCTGCTTCTCGAAACTGTCCCAGCGAACCCCTGGCGTTAAAATCAAACGTTTCCAGAGTTTAATCTCGTCTTGTAAATACAGACCGATAACATCAGATTGTGCATCCGGAAATGAAGGGCGTGCTTGTCCATTACGCTTTCCTTCAGCCTCATCATGGTAGTAATCCAGCCCATAGGTAATCGTTTGAGAAATTGGCTCGGAATTATCCCATTGCATCGTGTTTTTAACACTGATACCCACCGTATCAAGAGATGTTTCATCTTTTCGGGGTGTAAGCGTTCTATTATCTTCTAACTCAGTCGTGTTGTAGTAAACCAATAGACTGGGTTGAAGATAGGGATGATCAGGGTTTTCATAGTTATATTTCCAGGTAAAATTGCGTGTCCGTGTGTCTCTGTTTACCAAAGGAAATTCGCGACTACTTTCAACTTGTGGATTGGAAGGAACTTGGGCGTTTTGATCAAAAGTTTGCGCAGAAAACCCGAAGGAATTAAAAGTATCAGGTGTCCAGGTGAACTTGGCTAATCCTGCATAAGATTCATAAGCCGAATTTTGTAAATTGCTACCATTCCCTAGACGGGTATTACTTGCATTTCGAAAGGAAAAGTCTAGAAGATAATCAAAGCTATCGTTAATTAGACCAAATATGGAGGTATTGCTATGCCACTGGTTATTAACCCCTTGAAAACCTCCTTTGATTCGGCTGCCCCAGTTTTCGCCAGGTGTTAACAAATCGGTTGCGTCTTTACTGGTCAAAGAAATCACACCACCCAGAGCACCACTTCCCCATAAAGTTGTGGGCCCACGTACGATTTCGACTTGTTTTAACAGCTCAGGGTCTAAATAAACGCGACTGTTATGGCCGTTGTTAAAGTTCTGTCTAGCACCGTCTATCAAATAAAGAAGTCTCTGATCTGAAAGTCCGCGTACATTAATCTGTTGTCCACTAGATCTAGGGCCACCTGAAATATTGATGTTGGAGCTATGTTCTAAGACATCAGCAAGATCAGTGGCTTGTTCGGCTTCAATCTGGTCATTATCAATTACCGTAACCGATTCAGCCACCTCAAAAACATCTCTTTTAGTTCGTGTTGCCGTCACAGTAACACCTTGCAATGCACTGTATTCTGGTGAGGTAACAGTATCATTTGCAGATACAACACCATTTTGATTGATTAGTAAAATGCAGCTAGCAGATACTACTCTCCTGCCAACCATAAAATAATTTTCTTTCACAAAGTACTCCATACACTATATTCATACATCTAAAGACATAAAAAAGCCTTTATTGATATTGGCTGGCTGACTTTGCTGAAAGGGGCAAAGAAATGGCTGGCTTGTTTTTTATTTTGTTAAAATTAATTTACCACTACGCGTAATGCGCAAGATATATTCCTCTCCGTTATGATCGATAATAAGTTTCCCATCACGATTTAAAATAGCTGAGCTATTAATGCGTAATGGTAAACCTGAGTCATTGTCAGGCTTTACCTTCCTGAAATTTTCAGATAGTTTTACTTGGGTAGGCTTCATGTTTTATCAGGCATTAGAAAATACACCGCTATCACCTGGTTTACCCAACATTTTATCAACTTCACTTTGATGCATTTCTTCTTCAGTTATCAAACGTTTAGCATATTCCTCGAGTAATATTGGGCGGCCTTCCACTACAGTCATTTTCTGTTTATTGATGCTTATATTTATAGTATTAATTTCAGAATCCTCCCGTATTTTTTTTAAACAAATCAGTTAAAAGGTTCTTAATATAAAAGTCTTTTTTTGTTGGCACATTAAATTCAAATATAATTCTCGAGCCAGGATACCTTCACACCTATTCATAATTAAGGAGTCTTCAAGAAAAGCTTGTTAGTATCTTAATGCGAATGATTCTTAATTGCAACTATTTTTTAGCTTCCTTGCCTCTGCATTTTTGAAACTTGTTGTCAGGAGGAAGTCTTTTAGCAATATGCCTATGAACAAAACACAGGTTGTAATTTAACCGGACTATGATTGACGGCTAAACTTAATAATCAACTTGGAATTTCAGGTTCCCAAAATCGTCGATTCAGTCTATAGGTATATTCATCAAGATATTCTTGAGTGTATATTATTGATATTTCTTGATAAGTACCAAATACAATAGTCTTAAAGTTACTCATCAAAATATGCATCCAAGGAAGCCAATTTTAGGCTAATTCTGGAGGTGTCACTTTAGCGACATGATGTTGACTCTGAGCCAAACCATTATTTAATTGCATTATTAATGCATATTTGGGTTATACCAGGCAATATGCCTAGAAAAGCAATAGAAATTGTATTAACCCAAGACCAAAAAGACGAGCTGGAAAAAATCATACGAAGCCACAGCGCTGAACGTAGAATAGTTGAACGGTCTCTAATTATTTTAGCTTGTGCGACAGGTCAGCAAAACCAAGAGGTTGCTGCTGAATATGATACGTCTGCCCCTCGCGTGAGCAAGTGGCGCAAGCGATTTTATGATTATGGTATTGCTGGACTCAAAGACGAACAGCGTCCGGGTAAACCAAAGATCTATGGTGAAGCGTTTAGAGACAAATTGTTATCCAAATTGGAAACCGATCCGCCTGACGGGATGGCTCGATGGGATTGCCCAACATTAGCAGAGGCATTAGAGTCCAGTACACATGCTGTTTGGCGGGCTTTAAAGAAAGAAGGCA
>SPJK01075404.1_pt1 | contig 11189 bp, 9 predicted proteins | sample 3741771 | NCBI WGS metagenome assembly SPJK01 (sample SAMN10925997, study PRJNA522277) | cold seep metagenome | isolation source: Elba SIP-enriched marine methane seep metagenome, extraction at timepoint T2 | place: Italy: coast of Elba, Mediterranean Sea
GCAGGAGGCTTCCGCCTCCCACGTCATCTCCGGATCAAACCAGCCTCTCGTCGTTGCAAGCAACGACTGCCGACCAATGGATCGATAACGATCCGCGTTGCTTCAGGGATTGATTGGACTCCGCCCAGTTCCGGGTCTTGTACGTCGTCGGGGTCCAGCTGCTCATGGCAGTCCGCTATCAGGCTGAATTCACACAGTGAATCCCCTCAAACAGAGATTTGTGCAACAAAGCCGGTGCAGAACACAAAGATTTCTGAGCCTAAAAACGATCAAAGCCTTAGCGATTTCTCACTAAGGCTTTGTTTTTATTGGCTCCGGCGGTAGGGATCGAACCTACGACCAATTGATTAACAGTCAACTGCTCTACCGCTGAGCTACGCCGGAACACTTTGGGCGATATAGCAATGGGTTTGGGGGAGGTCCAGAGGGAAGTCGTGAGTTTTGTCAAAAATTCGAATGTAATTTTCAGCAAAGCGAAAAGCGGGTGTCTGTGGTGGGACGTCCGGAGGGGGAAACGAGGGATTTTCCCTCTAAATCAACAAGATGTGCGAAAACATTTCGTGTCGCCGCGGGTAGCAGCGAAAGCGGTGTTTCTGTGTAGATCGCCTGAGCGAGCTCGTTTGCGGTCGCGTCGCCTTGTTTGAGCTGATTCAGAATTTGCGCTTCTCGGCTTTCGCGATGGGCGATCAGCCACGCGAGCCGTTTTTGCGGCTCCGTAATGGGAGCACCGTGACCTGCATAAAATACCTCCGCCTGAACGGTTTGCATATATCGGCAAGAGGCCATGAAATCGGTTAGGTCGCCATCTGGAGGCGAGACCAGAGAGCTGGCCCATCCCATGACCAAATCTCCGCAAAACACTGCGTTCTTCCAGCCAAAGCACATGTGATTGCACATGTGACCAGGAGTGTGCCAGCAGGAAAGCTCTGTGCCATCTACATTGAGGCGGTCACCATCTTGGAGTGTCAGGTCAGGTTCAAAACTCAGGTCGAGGCCTTCGCCGCCAGACGAGAGCCCAGCATCAATGGCCGCCTGCATGGCGAGGCTTCGACCTGCGTGGCTGTTGCCGAAGGCCAGAATTGGTGCGCCTGTTGCGTCGGACAAGGGCTTGGCGAGTGGGGAATGATCGAGGTGGGAGTGAGTGACGAGGATGCGGTCCACGCGGCCGAGCGCGACGCTGGTTACCAGGATCGCCTCAAGATGCGAAGTGCTGGCAGGGCCGGGATCAATGATCGTGAGATTCTCGCGCCCCAGTATATAGGTGTTGGTGCCCCAATAGGTCATGGGCGATGGGTTCGGCGCGAGAATGCAGCGCAAATCGGTGCGCAGCGTCTGAATATCGCCAGCCTTCGGTGGGTGCTCGTCAGTCATCTCTCTTTTCTCCCTATCCCGCTCCGGCTAGGGTTACCGCATGTTCTTTCAATGGCTCAAGCAATACATGCCGCGCGGGCTCTATGGCCGCGCCGCGCTGATTCTCGTTCTCCCGGTTGTCACGTTGCAGCTGGTTGTCTCGGTGGTGTTTATTCAGCGCCATTTTGAAGGCGTAACGGAGCAAATGACCGGCGGTGTCGCGCAGGAACTGAGTTACATGCTGGAGCAGATGAATGCGGCCCAGACGGAGACTGCGGCCTTGGCGTCCAGTAGGGTTTTGGCGCGGGGGCTCGGGTACAATGTGTCATTCGTGGATGAGGCAGAGGTGCCCCGTGACATCCTGAGGCGATGGTATGATTTTTCCGGCATTGTAGTGGTGCGCCGTCTTGATGAAATGGTCGGACTGTTTCGCATGGCTTCGATGCCCGATGATTGGGACATTTCGATCTATGCTGACACGGTCCATGGACCTGTGCGTTTCGATTTTGCACGCGAACGTGTGTCGGCTTCAAATCCACACCAACTTCTTGTCAATATGCTGTTTTTTGGCGTGTTGATGACCATTATTTCGTTCTTCTATCTGCGTAATCAGCTACGCCCCATCACTCGGTTGGGCCGGGTGGCTGAGGCTTTTGGGCGAGGTCAAACCCTGCCGTATCATCCGTCCGGAGCTGTAGAGGTCCGCGCCGCCGGAAATGCCTTTCTTGATATGCGCGCGCGCATTGAGCGGCATATAGAACAGCGCACCATGATGCTCTCCGGTGTTAGTCATGACCTGCGCACCCCGCTAACGCGGTTAAAGCTCGGGCTTTCTTTGTTGGAAGACGGGGACCGCGAGGATCTACATCGTGATGTCGAGGATATGGAGCGGTTGATGGATGAATTCCTCAGCTTCGCGCGCGGGGCGTCGGAGGGGGAACAGCGCAGTGTGGATCCGGTGAACCTTGTTCAAGAGGTGGTTGATGACGCGGCTCGGGGCGGCAAAGCCGTCACATGTGGTCCGCTCACGTCGCGCGGCGAGGTGACTCTCAACCCGGTTGGGATGCGGCGCGCATTGGAAAATCTCATTGGCAATGCTGTCAGCTACGGCAATCAAGCGGTCGTTTCTGTGCTTGGCTCAGAAAAGGCCGTGATTTTCCGTGTCGAGGATGATGGGCCGGGACTGTCGGAAGGGCAATATGGGGCGGCTGTGCGGCCATTCGTGCGCCTGGAACCTGCGCGCAACCAAGACAAGGGCACTGGCGTGGGCCTAGGATTGGCGATCACCAACGACATCGCGCGAGCTCATGGTGGTACGCTTCGCTTCGCCCGAAGCGACACACTAGGCGGTTTGCGCGCTGAAATCGTGATTGGGCGCTAGTCAGATGCGCTACGTTCAGTTTGCCTTTGGTCTCGCACTTTGCGCGGTTGGTGTCTGGGCATTTAACGAACGGTATCTGAAGTGGGAGGATTGCTTCAACGAGCTTGGGCGTTGCTATGATAGCGAAACGGGTTTCGTCTATCTTGAACAAGCAGGGGCGACTTGGGCGCTCCTGACGATAGTGGGGGCAGTTTTAGCGTTCGCGGCTCTCTGGCGCATTTTTGTGAAGCGTTGCAGAACGCATCCACGCTCGTAGCAACTCAAAAAGAAAACGCCCCGCAAAACTGCGAGGCGTTTCGAATTGAACGAGAGCCAGACGTTAGCGGTTCTCGATATCCGTATAGTCGCGTTCGGTTTCGCCGAGATAGAGCTGACGAGGACGGCCAATCTTGTGGCCGGGATCTTCCAGCTGTTCTTTCCACTGGCTGATCCAACCGACAGTCCGGCTGAGCGCGAAAATAGGCGTGAACATCGAGGTCGGGAAGCCCATCGCCTCTAGGATGATACCGGAATAGAAGTCCACATTCGGGAAAAGCTTCTTGTCGGCAAAATACGGATCGTTCAGTGCCTCTTGTTCAAGAGCCTTGGCGACCTGCAATTTCGGATTGTCCTCAACACCGAGAAGTTCCAGCACTTCGTCCGCGCTCTTCTTCATCACGGTCGCCCGTGGATCGAAGTTTTTGTAAACACGGTGGCCAAAGCCCATGAGGCGGAACGGATCGTTCTTGTCTTTGGCGCGGGCAATGAACTCGGGGATGCGGTCAACCGTGCCAATTTCGCCAAGCATCTCGAGGCAAGCTTGGTTTGCGCCGCCATGGGCCGGACCCCACAGGCAGGCAATTCCAGCCGCGATGCAAGCAAACGGGTTGGCACCTGAAGAGGAGGCGAGTCGCACCGTTGACGTTGACGCGTTTTGCTCGTGATCGGCATGCAGGGTGAAAATGCGATCCATTGCGCGGCTCAGGATCGGGTTCACTTCATAATCTTCAGCTGGAACAGCGAAGCACATGCGCAGGAAGTTTGACGCATAGTCCAGATCATTGCGTGGATACACGAAAGGTTGCCCGATGTGATATTTGTAGGCCCATGCCGCAATTGTGGGCATCTTGGCGATCAGACGGTGGGACGCAATCTCACGCTGCTCTGGATCGGAAATATCGGTACTGTCGTGATAGAACGCTGACATGGCACCGACGACACCGACCATAACGGCCATTGGATGTGCATCGCGGCGGAAGCCACGGAAGAAGTTCACCATTTGCTCGTGAAGCATCGTGTGACGGGTGATGGTGCTCTCGAACTTTTCCAGCTCGGCGGTCGTGGGCAGATCACCATAGAGCAACAGATAGCATACTTCGAGATAGTGGGACTTCTCGGCCAGTTGGTCGATTGGATACCCACGATGCAAGAGCTCGCCTTTGCCGCCATCAATGAAGGTGATGGTGGAATCACAGCTTGCTGTGGAGGTGAAGCCAGGATCGTAGGTGAAGACACCCGCCTGCGCATAGAGCTTGCGGATATCCACCACGTCGGGACCAGCGGTTGGAGAGTAGACCGGCAATTCGACCTGCGTATCGCCTATGGTCAAAGTTGCGTTGCGTTTTTCTGCATCAAGCATTCTGGTTCCCTTTCGCATCTGGCCCGAACGAGCCGTGTCGTCTGGCACGCGGCACACCGATGCCGAGCACATGGCAATTACTGCGTCTGGGTTACCAATGGATTACCCGTTAGCAGCAGCTGCGTCTTCGATCCGCGCGATTGATTCGTCGCGACCAAGCACCAGCAGCATGTCGTACACACTTGGTGTCGCAGCGCGGCCTGCGAGGGCGGCCCGGAGAGGTCCGGCAATTTTGCCGAAATTGGTCTCCTGACTTTCCGCAAACTCTGCCATGAGCGGCTCAAGTGCTTCTCGCGTCCAGCTAGCAGAGCGCAGGTGCGGCGTCAACGAACCCAGTATACCACGGGATACCGAATTGAGGTTTTTCGCGGCTTTTGGCTCTGGTATTACGGGGCGGTCAATCAGGGTAAATTCAGCTTTATCAAGAAGTTCAGGGAATATTTTTGCCCTGTCTTTCACGCAATACATGGCCTGCGTCAAAATTGCGTGTTTGTCTTCAGACAAGGGGTCAAGACCGGCGACTGCCCGAAATTCGACCAATTCATGCAGCAGTGCAGCATCGTCTGCAGATGCGATATGAAGGCCGCAAATATTTTCCAATTTTTTGAAGTCGAGTCGGGCCGGGGATTTCCCAATCCCGCCCAGATCGAACCACTCACGCGCCTGGTCATCCGAAAAGAATTCGTCGTCACCGTGGCTCCACCCCAGACGCGCAAGATAGTTACGCATGCCAGCGGCCGGATATCCCATGGCCTGATATTCTTGCGCACCCAGCGCTCCGTGACGCTTTGAAAGCTTCTTGCCATCAGGTCCGTGGATCAATGGAATATGGGCGTAGGTTGGCAGGGGCCAATCCATCGCCTCATAGATCATCATTTGACGTGCGGCGTTATTGAGGTGGTCGTCGCCGCGAATGACATGGGTAACGCCCATGTCGTGATCATCCACAACCACGGCCAGCATATATACAGGTGTGCCGTCAGACCGCAGTAGAATCATATCGTCGAGCTGTGCGTGTTTCACGCGTACGTCGCCTTGCACCTCATCATGAATCACCATTTCCCCGCCTTGGGGCGCTTTGATACGCACGGCATAGGGCGCGTCGGGATGAGTGCTGGCATCGGCGTCGCGCCAAGGCGAGCGATAGAGCGTGGAGAGACCTTCAGCCTTCGCTTCATCTCTAAACGCCTGAATTTCGTCCTGTGTGGCAAAGCACTTATATGCCTTGCCTTCATCTAAGAGCTGCTCCGCGACTTCACGGTGCCGATCTGCGCGCTCGAATTGGCTGATGACGTCGCCGTCATGATCGAGACCGAGCCAAGCCAAACCTTGCAAAATCGCCTCGGTTGCTTCTGGCGTAGAGCGCGCGCGATCTGTGTCTTCGATGCGCAGCAGGAATTTACCGCCGCGTCCGCGCGCAAAGAGCCAATTGAAAAGCGCAGTGCGCGCGCCACCAATATGCAAAAAACCAGTGGGGGACGGGGCAAAACGGGTGACCACCTGGGAGGCGTCGGACATCGCGGTTAACCTTTCGGTAAACAAGATTGGGATAGGGTTGCGTCCTGATAGCTAGATGACCGAACAAGGACAAGCGCTGTGCTGTGGTCTGATCATGCCCCGGCGCACCACCGCCGCTCCTTTGCGTCACTGAAGACGCAGAATGCGATGTGGCACCGGGTCAAATTGGCGTTGGCTCAGGAAACGCAAGCGGCGCTGCTATGGTTGCCGGTTGGGCTGTCGCTCGGGATCATGCTCTATTTCACGCGCCCGGTTGAGCCACCTTTGGTGATCATATTCGGTGCCGCTTTCGCAGCCATCGCGTCATTTGTCGGTGCGCGTATACTTCGCAGCCACGCGCCGGTGCATGCCATCGGCCTTGCAGTTTTCTCAATCATTCTTGGATTTACCGCTGCTGGCGCGCGGAGTTACATGGTCGCAGCTCCGGTTCTAGACACGCGCTATTATGGTCCGGTAGAAGGACGTATCGTAGCGATGGATCGCTCGTCCAAAGGTGCGTTACGTGTAACGCTGTCTCAGGTGCGTCTTGGACAAAGATCGCATCTGCGCACACCTGCTTTTGTCCGCGTCTCTCTCTACGGGAGCGATGCGGATATACGTCCTCCAGCCGGCGCTGTTGTGATGACGACCGCACATCTGTCTCCACCCAATGGTCCAGCGGAACCTGGGGGCTTCGACTTCCAACGTCACGCTTGGTTTCAGCAACTGGGCGGCGTTGGCTATACGCGCGTGCCTTTGTTTCTGGTGGAACCGCCGCAATCCCCTCCGGGGTTCTTTGGTCTCCGCATCGCTTTGTCAGACCGGGTGCGCGCGGTGTTGACTGATCAAATCGGCGCCTTCGCCGCAGCGCTGATGAGCGGAGATCGCAGTGCGCTTTCACAAGAGACTTTGCGAGACTTGCGCGAAACCAATCTGGCGCATTTGCTGGCCATCTCGGGCCTGCATATGGGGCTGCTCGTCGGTGTGGTCTTTGGAACGTTTAAACTGTGCTTCACCTGTATTCCCAATCTGCGCCATTCGGTTTGGACGGCAAGATTGGCGGCTTTGGGCGCGATGGGCGCGGCGACGATGTATCTCGGGCTTTCGGGAGGGAGCGTTGCGACGGAGCGTGCGTTCATCATGGCAATGGTGGGATTGGGCGCTGTGCTTCTTGGGCGGAGGGTTATCTCACTGCGCTCTGTCGCCTTAGCGGCAACGGCGCTGCTCCTGTGGCAACCAGAGGCACTGCTGGGACCGGGATTCCAAATGTCGTTTGCGGCGACGACGGCTTTGGTCGTCGTCTTTAGGCGCCTTGCAGCCCGGCCCAAGAAACGGATGCAACAAACACGGATTTGGAAAGTTATAGAAGGTGCGGTTGTGTCGTCGGCGATCGCGGGACTGGCAACGTTGCCGGTGGCCATGGCGCATTTCAACCAGATTGCGCATTACGGGTTGGTCGCGAACATCGTCTGCGTGCCGCTGATGGGGATCTGGATCATGCCATTGGCGATCCTCTCCGTGGTCTTAATGCCGATTGGTTTGGAGTTTTTGCCATTGCAGGCAATGGGCTTTGGGTTGTCTTGGATCTTGGACGTGGCAGGTGTAATCGCTGATTGGCCGGGGGCAGTGTCCAAAGTTGTTAGCCCGCCCATGCCAGCTTTCGCCTGCCTCATGTTGGGGCTTGTCGCCTTTGCACTTTTGCAAACCAAACTGCGGTTCGCTGCGCTGTCGCTGATCTTTGCAGGCGTCGTAAGTTGGGCCAACACAACTCGCCCCGATTTGCTAATATCTGACACGGGCCAATTGGTTGGAATTTTGACACCAGAGGGTAGGGCACTCAGCCGCGAAACAGGCGCATCTTTCGTTGCATCAATCTGGCTTGAAAATGATGGGGATGCGTCGGAGCAATGGCAGGCGGCCAAGCGTTGGGGCGGCGCGCCTGTCTCCAATGGGCGCTTAGCTGGAGCACAGGTGGCGCACTACCGAGGCAAACGAGGGCTGGCGGTTTTTGAAACCTGTGCGCCGGGGGACATCGTTATTCTGAGTGAACCCTATGAGGGCACTGCGCTTTGCGACATCTACGATGCCACGCGGATCAATCGAACCGGAGCGGTGGCCTTATTCGTCACGCGGAATGGCACGATCCGAGAGGTGACAACGCGAGACACCGTTGGGGCTCGATTGTGGAATGTGCATAGTCGAAAGCGGCGAGACTGGCTTACCAATTGAACTGTTAGAACAAAGCCGAGCCAAGACAGTCAGAGACACTCGTTTGATTCAATTGATCACCTAGGCTCCTGTTGGCGAAGAAATCTATGAAAAACCAAAAGACCCCGCAGCGTCAGCTTGCGGGGCCATGAACTGTTCTTTGCAATTGGCGGTCAGTAAGTTCGGATCAACCCGACGAGCTTACCTTGCACTTTGACCATGTTGTCAGCGAAGAATCGCGTCTCATAGGCCGGGTTGGCCGCTTCGAGGGCAATCGTGCTGCCATTGCGATGGAAGCGCTTGAGCGTGGCTTCGTGATCTTCCACCAGCGCCACGACGATATCGCCATTGTCGGCCACGTTGGTCTCGCGAATAATAACCGTATCACCGTCATTAATCCCAGCGTCGATCATCGAGTCGCCTTTGACTTCGAGCGCATAGTGTTCACCGGGACCGGCGACCATCTGACCTGGCACGGCCACGTTATGAGACGCGTGACTGATCGCTTCAATCGGGACGCCTGCAGCGATGGATCCCATGACGGGCAGTTCAACCGCGCCGCTTGTGTCCAAAGATCTAGCTGAAGGCGGGGGCGGCATCGAGGGGCGGCCTCCGTCGACAACGCGCGGGACAAAGCCCGCAGGAGCCATGCCCATGCTGTCCGGAAGTTTGACAATCTCAATCGCCCGAGCGCGATGCGCCAAGCGCCGAATGAACCCACGTTCTTCGAGCGCAGTGATCAATCGGTGAATGCCGGATTTGGACCGCAGGTCCAGCGCCTCTTTCATCTCGTCGAAAGACGGCGGCACGCCATCGCGTTGCATCCGCGTGTTAATGAATTCCAGCAAATCCAGCTGCTTTTTCGTCAACATGGCATTGACCTCCTCGCGCCCCTGTTTTGCTTTGTTCTAGGGGTGTTCTCTTTTTGTGTCAAGGTTTTCCACAGGCTCTGTGCCTGCTCTGTTCCATATTGACAGGGCAGAGGTCAATTATTGGTTAACGGAACATAGTTAATCGGGTGACCGATTTCGCGGGCTGGATCGTGTGGGGGCCTGAACAACAGAACTGTCGCTTCGGCGAGAACCGAGAGGAGTGCGCTGTCCTGTCTTTCGGCGGGGATGATCCCGTCCGGCGTCAATCGCGCGCGCATGTAATGTGCGCGAGGTCCGTTCGCAGGGACTGGCGCTGCGAGCTGGGATGGGAGATGCGGTGCGGCTTGTGCAGGAAGTCCGAGCATGGCTTCGACAAGAGGCTGAGCGAACAGGCGTCCGCAGACCATGGCCGATACTGGATTTCCAGGCAGTCCGAGCATCGCTCCGTCTTGCAAGCGTCCAGCCATCAGCGGCTTTCCGGGACGCATCGCGATCTTATAAAACGCACGGTCCATGCCAAGGCTCCCGGCAACATCAGCGACAAGGTCATGATCCCCGACAGAGGCCCCGCCGATGGTGATTGTCAGGTCTGCGCCTTTTGCCAGTTCAAAGGCGGTGCGTAGCATTGGTGCGGTGTCGTGGGCGATGGGCAGGATGCGGACAAGTGCCCCTGCGGCCTCGAGCATGGCTTTGAGACCAAATGTGTTTGAGGCAATGATCTGATCCGGCCCAGGCGCTTCGCCGGGCATGACTAGCTCAGTGCCTGTTGAGATCAGCGCCACATCAGGTTTTCGCGCGACAGGTACGTTGGGCACGTTCATCGCGGCGAGCAGCGCGATATGGTTCGGTGTTAGTCGCGTCGGAGCTTTGAGAAGACTGCCGGTACGGAAATCGGTGCCAGCGGGGCGTACATATGACGGCTCTCCTATGGCGGTGATCATCGCAGTGTCCCCGTCGCGGGTAACATCCTCTTGGATGACCACCCAATCGGTCCCGTGGGGCAGAGGCGCTCCTGTGAAGATGCGAACCGCCTCGCCGCGCTGCACTGAGCCGGTGAACCCATCCCCGGCTGCGGCCTCGCCAATGACCGTCAAGCAAGCGCCTTCGGCATAGTCTTCAGCGTGAATGGCGTAACCATCCATCGCCGACGCGGCAAAAGGCGGTTGATCCCGCTGCGCAGCGACATTTTCGGCTAAGACGCGCCCGGCAGCCTCACGCAAAGGGATTCGCTCAACCGGCATCGCAGCCGCCAATGCAAGGACATGCGACAGCGCCTCATCGACGGAAATCATGGGTTTTCGAAAGTCCCGGACTTTCCGCCGTCTTTGAACGTGACGCGGAGATTGGAGATGATCATGGTTTTGTCAGCGGCTTTGACCATGTCATAGACCGTCAGAGCGGTGGTGGAGGCGGCTGTCAGGGCTTCCATCTCAACGCCTGTTTTGCCAGATGTCTTCACAGTGGCGCTGATTCGTACGCCTGGTAGGTCGGGATCAAGGGTGAGATCCACACTGGCCTTCGCCAACGGCAGGGGGTGGCAGAGCGGGATGAGATCGGGGGTCTTTTTGGCCCCCATAATCCCAGCAAGGCGTGCAACACCGAGCACGTCGCCTTTCTTCGCGCGGCCTTCTGAGATCAGGCCATAGGCTGCCTGGCTCATGGAAATCTGCGCAATGGCTACGGCGGTGCGGCTTGTGTCGGCCTTCTCAGAGACATCCACCATATGCGCCTCGCCGGACGCGTTGAAATGGGTGAGTGCGGTGTCTGTCATGGTCTCTCTCCCAGTCTCTGTCATCAGATCCGATGTCTTGTCTCAGGCACCGAGGGCCTGTGCGTCGGGCAGGTGAAGCAGCGCTTTGGTGGCCGCTTCCACATCTTCTTTGCGCATCAGGCTTTCGCCGATGAGGAAACTCCGCGCGCCGTAACGGGCCATGTCTGCGAGATCATCAGGCGCGTTCAACCCGCTTTCCGAGATGATCAGGCGATCTTCCGGGACCATGCGGCTCAGGCTTCGGGTGGTGTCGAGCGACGTTTCGAAGGTTTTCAAATTTCGGTTGTTGATCCCCATGAGCGGGCTTTTCAACGCGCAGGCGCGCTCCAATTCATCCGCGTCATGCACTTCAAGCAGCACATCCATGCCCCATTCAAAAGCGCAGGCCTCCAACTCAGCAGCTTGGTCGTCGGAGACCGATGCCAGAATGATCAGAATGCAATCGGCCCCAAGCGCGCGGGCTTCCGCGACCTGGTAGGTGTCATACATAAA
>SPJK01074526.1_pt1 | contig 11177 bp, 6 predicted proteins | sample 3741771 | NCBI WGS metagenome assembly SPJK01 (sample SAMN10925997, study PRJNA522277) | cold seep metagenome | isolation source: Elba SIP-enriched marine methane seep metagenome, extraction at timepoint T2 | place: Italy: coast of Elba, Mediterranean Sea
ATGTATTTGTTTTCCACGTCGTCGCGCTCGCGACTGACCGTTTGAACCTTCTCCTCAAGCCCTTGTTTCTCTTCGCCGGCATGGGTGAGTTCGCGAACCTTGGTATCTATCTGCGACTGTAGTTGTGCTGATTCCGCCAAAGAATCCTTTTGCTCTTGTTCGCGGACTTGAGATAGTTCCTGCTTCTCAGCAGCCAGGGCAGCCGCCCTAACATTGGCCTCTTCTAGGCGCTCAGATATACTTGCAAACTCGCCTTCGAGCCGGGAAGTATCTGCTTCGCGCCCCATGCGCTCGCCTTTGAGTTCGTTGACTGTATCTTGCAGTCTCGCCTTAAGCTGAGATACTTCGGCGCCCAAGTCGGCAACTATCTGCTCCGACTCTGCCAACTTACCTTCTAGCTCAGATTCGCGACTGGTGGCCTTGGCCCGAAGAGCGAGCTGAGCATTGCTGGACTCTTCTTCCAAAGAGGTATAGCGGGCTGCTGCAGCTTCTTGCTCGGTTTGGGCCTGAGCCTTTTCCTCTGCCAATTGGGCCTGAAAGCGCTGTTCAGCTCCGGCCAAATCGGCGCGGGACTGCTCCACTTGCTGGGCAAAACGGGCTTCCGCGGCCTCTTGGGCAGCGTGGGCCGTTTGATTGGTCTCTAGGAGGCGTGATTCCAGCTCCGCCAAATCCTGACGAGCGGCGTCGTTTTCGGCCTGTTGGGCAGCCAAAGAAGCCTGGACTGAGCCCAACTCTTCTTGCAGCCGGTTTCCCCGACCTTGCTCGCCCTCCAAGCGCTGACCTAGTTCAGCGTATTGCTGCTCGGCCTTTTCCAGCTGCTCTTTGAAGGCATCCTTGGCAGCCTGGTCCATGCGGAACTGGACATCCGCCTTTTCCTCGACCCGAGCCTTAGCGGCATTGAGTTCGTCGCGCTCTTCACGGAGCTTTTGGAGATCTCCCCCCAAAACCTCGTGGCGCTGACGCAGGCCATCTCGTTCCTCTAATAGTTCCAGACGAGCAGTTTGCCACTCCCTACGGGCCCGAACAAACTCATCTTGAAGCCGGGTAGCACCTTCTTGAGACCGGGCGAGGTCCGAAGATAGAGATAGACGCTCCTGCTCCAACTCATCGTGCTCTTGGCGCAATTGGCCCAGGGAACTATCTAGCTGCTCTAAGCGGGTATCTCTGGTTTCGACATCGGTGACCAGATTCTCGATGCGCGTACGCGCCTCGGCCACCTCACCCGATAGTTCGGTGCTCTGACTACCCAGAGATAGTATCTCGTCGCTTTGGCGTTCAACCTGGCCGCGCAAACTATTGCGCTCGGCCACCAGTTGCTCGCGCTCAGTACCCAGAGAACTATGCTTATCGCGAAGTTCAGTAAGTTCCCGCTCCCGCTCACCTAAAGTTCGCGAGGTCTCTTCCAAACGGGAAGCTTTTTCACTGGCTTGAGTCCGGGCAGACGCCAATTCAGACTGGCGCTCGGAGAGTTGAGACTTAGTATCGCCAAGCTCATCGTCTATCTGAGCATTTTCGACCTTTAAGGAAGCGTTGTTATCCTCAAGTATCGCTACCTGACCTTCGAGACGACCTATCAAAGCCCCCCGCTGATCATGCTCTACCCGTAACTGCCCCAGCTGTTCGGAAGTACCGCTGAGGTTCTCTTGGGTTTTGAGCAGGTTCTCTTGAACTTGTGAAAGACTGCCTTCGCGCGCTGCCAAAGTGACGGTAACTTCGCTGAGGCGACCTTCGGTCTCTCGCAAGCGGCCTTGGGTAGTTTCTAGGTCAGCATCGGTCTTCTCGATGCTCTTTTCCAAAGAAGCCACCAAACGCTCGGCGCCTACGCGCTCCCGCTGTTCGGCTTCTAGCTGGCGGCTGAGCTTATCTATCTGCTCGCCGCGATCGGCCAAATCTACCCCTAGTTGGGCAATTTGGTCGCGAAGCTCGCTTTCGGTCTGCTCGGCTTGGGCTTTTTCGCTGGCTAAATCATTTTCCAGCTCGGCGATCTCAGCTTGCAGACTGGCTTTTTGATCAGTGCTACTGCGAGTGAGTTCCTCGTAGCGTTCCTTTTCTTCGGCCAGTTGCGCATCGAGGCTCGCCCCACGGTCATTGGCACCAGTCAGCTCGTTGCGAACATCGGCCAAATCACCTTCGAGCCGGCTGATCTCCGCCTCTTTGCCAGCAATACGCTCCTGGTTCTGCGTGATAGTTTGCGAAAGCTCCTCGGAGCGTTCGCTGAGTTGGTCTTGAAGAGCGCTGTAGTCTTGCTCAAGCTCAGCGATAGTTGCCTGCAGAGAGTTCTGAGTATTCTCGGCCTTCTCTTGGGTTTGGGAAAGAGTTTGAGAAAGAGCCTCATGAGCGCCCTTTTCGGCGGCCAACTCTTGGCGCAACTCTTCTTCAATCCGCTCGGCCTCCATGGCCTCGGCTTCCAAACTACCGATGTGCTCTTCTTTTTGCCGGCGGGTCTCTTGCTCATCAGCAAAAGCCTTCTCACCTTCGGCAATCTTGGTGCGCAGTTCGGTCTCGGTTTGAGCGGAACTATCTCTGAGGGCTTCTAAAGTATCTCTGAGCTGCTGATTCTTGCCTTCTTCGTTGTCGAGTTGATGGCGTAGTTCAGCGAGGTCCTCTTCGAGCTGGGCGATGCGCTGAGAGAGTTCCTCTTGCATCTGCGCCGCGTGGGCCTCCAGCGCAGCCAAGTCGGTTTGCAGACCGGCGATGAGTTCATCTTTGCCGGAAACCTCAAAGCGATGCTCGCGATAGAGTTCGTCGACCCGGTCCCGGCTCAAGGCTAAGTCCGAGCGCAAATCAAGGATGAGTCCCTGTAAAGAAAGAGCGCTCCGGCCCTGATCTTCGAGATCTTCTTCCAGCTGAGCCTTTTCAGCCTCAAGGCCCGCAGACTTGCTTTGCTCAGTCTCTAGAACCTGATTGAGGCCCTCGACGGCTTCGTCACGCTGGGAAAGCTCATGGTCCAGCTCGGAGTTCTTCTCCTCACCCTGACTGAGCTTATGCTCGAGCTGCTCCAGTTGCTCTTTGTATTCAGTCTCAAGCTTCTCGCCCTTACGGACTGTGCGATTGAGATTGCCTTCGAGGTCAGCGATGTCGCGTTCTTTGCCTGCGACAACCTGAATGAGTTCGTTTTCCCGAGTGACCTTTTCTTCGAGCAGCTGCTCAAAAGATGCGTTGAACTCAGCGGTGCGGCGATCGAGCTCCTGAGAGGTTTGCTCTGCAGCTTGGCTAGACTCCTCAAGACTCATCCGCAGGGACTGAGCCTCGACGTCCTTCTCCACCAGCTTTTCGTTCCACTCGTGGTACTCCCGCTCCTTGGCCCGGAACATTTCCATGACCTTGGCCAGCTCGGTCTCTCGCTGACGCAGCTTGGTGCGCAGCATATCCATGCGAGCTTCGGCGGTGGTACGGCGGGAACTGGGACCAGACTCGCGACGAATTGGAGGCGGCACTTCTTCGGAGGGATCGAAGTGGGTGAGAGAATCCATCACCCGATCGATGAAGGCCGAGTCTTCCTCGGTAACCGGACGGACCTCTTCTTTGGGGGATGGAAGCGGTGGCGGTTTGCTGGCGCCTTCGGGCGTAAACAACAACCCTTTGACCTTCGCTTTGAGGTCCTGGAGCGGGTACGGCGGCGCGTCAGGCAGTGTCAAATAGGCATCAGCCGCGTTGTCCTGACTGCGGTGAGCCTCCATAGCTTTCTCGTTGGCTTCGTGGGTGTAGAGGAAGACCAAGGTTTGCTTCAAGCGCTTGTTTTTCTTCACCCTTCTACACAGCGCATAGCCGGATTCTTTGTTGCGTCCCTCGGCGCGAACCAAGACCAAATCCGGACGCTCCAAACGGATCTCATCAAGGGGGTCTCGATCCCCCTCCGAGAAAGATACGTTGAGGCCATCGCTCCGTAAGGCCGCTGCGACCATGAGTGCGAACTCGCGATCTTCGTCGATAATGAAGGCGTTCTTCTGGGCCACCGGGTGGGAAACTATCCCCCCCTCGATCGCTGATCAATGCGCCGAAAGGACTTCCTAACTCGCACCTCAAACTCCGGCCTCCCGAACCGATGAAAACTCCCGATGCCAAGGCGTTTCAGATGGAGGCATATCTTAGTCCGACCCATGTTTACCCTAAGCCTTACCCGACAGAATGCACGTAGCCAGACCGAGGTGCGGTCCTTTATAGAGTCTCGCTGCAAGAGTATGTCTGCCCAGCAGTACATGCGCCGGAAGCAAACTCCATGAACGCGACATACGAAGGAGAACGGCCCAAGGGCCGCCCGTGGCGTCTCATCCTCCGCTGGATGGCCTTTATCACTGTCATCGGTGCCGTCGCCGGCGGCATCATTGGCTTGCTGGCCTATGGCCACTACGCCAAGCAGGTACCGGACTTTGAAACCCTGTCGGACTATCGTCCGAAGGTAGTTTCCCAAGTTTTTGACCAGTCCGGACAGCTGATCGGTGAATTCTATCGCGAGCGTCGTACGGTTCTCCCCTACGAAGAAGTCCCGCCCAAGTTGGTGGCTGCTTTTCTAGCCTCGGAGGACGACCGTTTCTTCCAACACTCAGGCATCGATTACCTGGGCATCATGCGCGCCGCCTTCGCCAACCTTCGGGCCGGCCGGGTAGTCCAGGGCGGTTCGACGGTCACCCAACAGGTAGCCAAGTCGCTGATCATCTCCGCGGAGGGCTATAAATCTGGTACCGCGAAGAAACTATCTCGTAAGATCAAAGAAGCGATACTTGCCCGTCGTTTAGAGCAAAAGCTCAGCAAGCAAGACATCCTTACTATCTATCTCAATCAGATCTTCCTAGGTAACCAAGCCTATGGAGTGCAATCGGCAGCCCAGAACTATTTCCGCAAAGATGTTAGTCAACTCAACATCGCCGAAATCGCTCTCCTAGGCGGCCTACCTCAGGCCCCCTCTCGTTACTCGCCCTTCCGGCATCCAAAACGGGCTAAAGCCCGCCGTGAGTACGTGCTTCGGCGTATGCTGGAAGAGAAGATCATCACCCAGGCAGAGCTAGATGAGGCCAAAGAGACCCCCATCATCGTCTATCGCGCTCCAGAGTACTCCCGTGAAGTCACTCCTTACTTCACCGAGCAGGTTCGCCGCCAAGTCACCGAAATGTACGGCGATCAAAAGGTTCTCGAAGAAGGTTTGCGCATCCATACTACGGTGGATGTAGAGCGCTATCGAGCTGCAGAGGATGCCGCCTATAACAACCTGCGCATGGTGGATAAGCGCCAGGGCTATCGCGGTCCTTTGGCACGGTTTCCCACAGAGGCAGCTCGAAATAAGTTCCTGGATAAGTACGGCAAGGAGCTCAAAGCCCTGGGCTCCTACGAAAAACTTACCCAAGAGAAACTATATGTAGGGCTGATCCAAAAGATAGATCGCCGCGATAACAACATCTATCTCGATATCGGTCCTCACAAGGCGATACTTCCGCTAGCAACTATGCGCTGGGCCCGCAAAGTCGATTCTCAGGTATGGTTTGAACGTGGCCTGCTCACCAAGATTCCCAATACTTTTAAAGTCGGCGATGCCGTCTTGGTTCGCCCCACAAGCCTCAAGGAAACCAAGAAGGATCGTTTTGCTCGCGGTTGGCTACGTAAACTCCCTAAGGACCGCCCAGAACTAACTTTGGTGGCACTAGAGCAAGAGCCCAACCTAGAAGCAGCGCTGCTTTCAGAAGAAGCTGAGAGCGGTTATGTGCTGGCCATGCTCGGTGGTTATGCTTTCGACCGCAGTGAGTTCAATCGAGCCCTGCAGTCCTGCCGTCAGCCTGGTTCATCTTTCAAGCCGATAGTTTATGCCTCAGCCTTGGATCTAAAGGGCTGGACTCCCGCCACGGTAATTCTCGATGCGCCTTTGGCCTTCAATGACTCCACAGCTAAGAAGCGTTGGAAGCCGAGCAACTTCAGCTCCAAATTCCTAGGCGAAGTCACCATGCGTATGGCTTTGCAGAACTCTATGAACGTTCCGGCCATCCGTATTCTAGATGCAGTTGGTTTGGGAGATGCCATCGCCTATGCGCATAAGTTGGGCATCAAGTCGGAGCTCCGGCCGGAGCTTGGCCTAGCGCTGGGCGCTTCTTGCGTAACTATGGGTGAGTTAGTTTCGGTCTACTCGCTCTTTTCCAACTATGGAAAACGGGTCAAACGGCGCTTCATCACCCGGATTGAAGACCGCGATGGCAAGGTGATTTACGACAATGGCTATCACAAAGACCCTTGGGCGGGTTTGAGCCGCAAGATCGACCGCGCCATCGCTTGGACGGACCAAAAGCCGGAGCGCATCATGGATAGGCAAACCGCTTTTTTGATCACCAAGCTCATGCGCAACGTGGTCAACGGCGGCACCGGTACTCCTGCGCAGCGGGTGGGCTCGCCTGTAGCCGGTAAAACCGGGACCACCAACGACTCTTTTGACGCTTGGTTTGTGGGTTTCACTACCAAGATCACCACCGCGGTCTGGGTGGGTTATGACAACTATGAGATGCCCATGGGTCGCTATGAGCAAGGTGGTCGCGCCGCGCTTCCACTGTGGGTCAGCTATATGAAGAAAGCGATTAAGGCCAAAACCAAAGAATTCGCACCACCGCCCGGCATCACCTTTGTGCGTATCGACCCCAAAACCGGCCGCCGCGCCCGTCCGGACACCATTGGCTCAGTACGAGAGGCCTTCAAAGCCGGTACTGAACCCTCCCAGTTTGCGGCGAAGGCCGGAGAAGTCTCTAGCGATGAGGCTTTCATGTACGACAACTAATCCTACCTCCCTGGCTTTTGCCGCCCATTGTCGCTAAATAGATAGCGCCGCTTATGGCTAAAACTTCGGACATTTCGGAGCCCGATCACAAAGGGCGCGCGCAACCTATCTATAGCCCGCGCTCTCCTCGGCCCAAGAGCTGGCGTCCCGGAAAAGGGGTGCGGCTATTGCTGGGATTAGTTCCTGGCGTCCGCCTGTTGGTCACCGAAGATAGCCGAAAAGGGCTGCCCTACTTTGTTTTGGGCATCCTCACCATGATCGGGGTGATCTTAGTTACCGCCGATATCCCCGCCATCCAAGACAACCTTGAACGTCTCAGACTCCAGGAACGCTGGATCTTAGTGCCTGCAGCGATACTTTTCTCACTCATTTGTTCCTATGAGATTTTGCGGCTGGCGTCGTCGCTGGAGGAAAGAAGCCGCAGTCCTTGGGCACCGCGCATCGCAGCCACTCCGCTATTTCCAGCGCTGATCTTTTTGTTCGAGGGGCCTGGCTTGGTCACCCACTGGCCCACCCTAGTGGAAGCAGGCTGGTTCGCCGCAGCAGTTCTCTTCATCGGAAGCCTCCCGGCGGTAGCCTGGTGTGGTTTGGAGCGTTTTTTTGCGGCCCGAGCCAAGCGGCGCCAGATAGTTCTTGGTTTTGCCCTAACTATCTTAGCTGTTTTGGTGATTCTCGTCCTGATAGTTTGGCAACGCCCTCAATGGTTAGCTGCCCCAGGTAGATACTTCCAAGCTTTGGACTATGTAGTCATCCCCAAACTTTTGCGCCTGTAACTATTTGGTCGACATCGACTCCGAGATACATACTCTAACCCCGGTTTTTTTACGTTCCGCAGAAAGCAACTGGACATTCACCCGCTGCGGAAGTTCGACAAAAGTACAGCCCAAACCCTCTTCTTTAAGGCCGGAAACTATCTGTCCTTTCTTCTCTAAACAGACCTTTTGGTACTCTTTGAGCAACTCTTGGTTGCTCAACTTAGAGTGGTAACAGACCGACCATTCTTCAAAGCCCTTTTCCTCATTGATCAGGTGGGTATAGGCGGGATCGTCGGTGAGTTCCAGCTGCGGATAAGACAACAGCTGTAGATCGTCGGTAAACAGCATGGGTTTACAGAATGGCCCTAGGCGCCCCGGGAAACTGAGGCAGAAGCGATAACTCACTAGGCCCAGGATGCCAAAGCCTCCCCAAAAGATGATGGTGAACATCATACGTTTCCAGCCGCGTTTTGAAAGTATCATGGTGCCTCCAACTCATAGGCTAGCACCGAAGGAATTTAGGAAACTAGATGGGTGCAAAGGTTTCGCTAGGACAAAAAAAGCCCTGGTTCGCCGGAGCAAACCAGGGCTAGAACTATCTAGAAACTATATTTCAGAAAGAATCTCAGTGCGCTTGGCCTGGTACTCTTCTTCACTAAGCACGCCCGCAGCCTTAAGGGCATCGAGCTTCTTCATGCGCTCAACCAAGGTGGGCTGACCGCCGCCTTGAGACTGTGGTGCGGCCTGCTGCTGAGGCGCTTGCTGTTGAGGCATCTGCTGCTGGGGCATCTGCTGGTGGCCGTGCATCTGTTGCTGAGGCATTTGCTGCCCAGGCATCATCGCTCCGCCCATCATCATGCCCTGCTGTCCGGGCATGCCCATGCCTACGCCCATACCCATTTGCGGGTTGTTCATGCCGGGGTGCTGGCCACCCATCATGCCGGCCATCTGGTTGCCCATGTTCATGCCTGCGGCCAATCCCATGCCGGCGCCGGCCATGCTGTTGGGCGTTTTGGCGGCGTCGGGGATGGCGTTGGCCATTTGGTAGGCAGCGTATTGGTTCATATTGCCCAACATGGACATTTCGCTGCGGGTATCGAGCACCTTCTCCACTGCCGGTGGCAACGAGATGTTCTCCACCATGAACTTAGGAATGGCGATGCCCATATCCTCGAAGTCGGCGCGGATGTTGGGCAGGATCTTCTTGGAAAGCTCGTCGTAGTTTCCGGCCAAATCGAGGGCAGGAATCTTGGCGGCGCCCAAAGCCTGGGTGAAGCGGGAGACCACGGTGCGCTTCACTTGGCCGAGAATCTCGTCGACCTCGAACTCACCGTCGGTGCCAGAGACTTCGCGCAAGAACTTAGCTGGGTCGCCAACCTTCATGGTGAAGATACCGAAAGCGCGCAAACGCAGAGGCCCAAACTCGGGATCTCGCAGCATAATGGGGTTTTGCGTCCCCCAGCGTAGGTCGGTGAATTGGGTATTGCTGATGAAATAGACTTCGGCCTTGAAGGGAGAGTCGAAGCCATATTTCCAACCCTTGAGGGTGGCCAGAATAGGCAGATTCTGGGTGCTCAGCGTGTAGGTTCCGGGACCGAAGACATCGGCCATTTTGCCTTCGTTGACGAAGACAGCGGACTGACCTTCGCGCACCACTAGTTTGGCGCCGTTTTTGATCTCTTGGCCGCGCACTGGAAAGCGCCAAGCGATGGTTTCGTGGTCGTCGTCCAACCACTCGATGATCTCAATGAACTGCGAAGTAATACGGTCCCAAAGTCCCATGTAAGCTCCTTAATTGGTTGTTAGCACTTTAGCCACCCCCCCGCGGGAGTAAACACTTCAAGGCGCTAAATCCTGATTATGTCTCAGCTCAAGAGCGAGCCAGCAGCTGATCTGAGAAGCGATTTGCCGGGCGGCCTTTTGGCGATGGATTCGGGTCATTCCATCCAAAGCCTCGATCTGTCCCGGCACCGATAGGAAGGGCGATTGTGCAGAGAAACTGTTCTGCGCCAGGACTTTGGATCCTTGCTGGAGCTGCGCCTGTAGCCGCACTTGCGCAAAGTAGCTCGCCCCCCGCTGGTTGGCGTCAGAGAAGCTCTCTTGGCCAATGCGTGTATCCACCGACAGCAGTTTCAAGTGGTATTCAGCTCCCACCGGCCGCACCACCGATACTTCGGAGATGGTTCCTATCTGCTGAACTATCTCCGATTGCAGCTGGGCGGGGAACTCCGGCTCCTGAAAAGTATTGGGAACTATCTCTAAAGAGATCGGCAATGCTCTCTCGCCAGAAGCCAAGTGCCCATAACTATATCCGCAGCCGCTCAAGAGGCCACAGCAAAGGAGTATCGAGAGTTTCACTAAGATTGGCCCAAAGCGAAGGCGAAAGATAAACCGACCAAGCCGACGGTGAGGACGGCTGCGAGACCGCTACGGGTCTCGATGCTTTCAAAGTCTTCTTCCAATAGTTTACGATGGAAGATTCCCCCTAAAAGCACACCCACAAAGTATCCCACCAAGTGAGCAATCACTGCCACCCGCGTTCCTGAAGAACTAAAGGGGGTCATAGCACCAGGGATGAGTAATAATAGTACGCCGATAGTTCGAATGCGTTCTCGTCGTGGCAAAGCCGATACTTTGGCCCGCTCGAACTGGCCCCGGGTCCATAGACCGACCAGACCATAGTTACCCGCGCTGGCTCCTACCACCAAGGCTTCGGGGCTCATCAATACTTCCGCGGCCAAGCCAGCCGCTGAACTCAGCAACCAAACCAAGGCAGTGGCCCCAAACATATGGGTTCCAAAGAGCACCACGCCAATGAGCAAGCCAAAGAAGGCGTTGCTCATCATGTGGGTGGGTCCGCCGTGAATGAAGGAGGCGGTAACCAAGCGCCAAGGCTCGCTCCAGCTAGCGACCGAGGCCCCCAAACGCCGAAAAGCCTCTCCTTCGCCTACGACCTGCTCAAAAAGCCGCTGAAAACCTAGTCCGCCGACAATAGCACCCAAGGCGGCACGGGCCCGGCTGGCAAAAGGGCCAGGATATGGCAGCTCTCGCTCTAAAGGCCCCAGCTGCTCTGCGAAAGTCTGCTCTTCCTCCTCCTCCTCTTGAGGGGAAGGCGCGGCATAAGGAAAAACCGAGGGACGCTCCACCGGGGCGTAGGCGGCATCGAAGACTGTGTGGAATTCGTAGGCGTTGAGGACCTGACGAGCTCGGCCCAACATGCTGGTGGGCACCAAAACCTGGGTATCGCCCGCCCCAGTGCTAGCCAGGAAGGTTCCTTCCAGCTCAGAGCTCACCAAAGCGGGGATTTGATGCTCCTCAAGCAAGGACATCACCGTCAAAGCGGTCCCTTCATCGTCTGAGGCGTACACCGGCACCATCGACCCGGTGCTGGTGGCTGATTCCCCGAAAGCGCCCGACATCGGTGCTAGATTCCCATGGAAGCGCCAAGACCACAATCAGAGTCGGGGGCTAGCTACCGGGTGTGCGTCACCTTTGCGCACTGGGGGAATTCTCGCTTGCAGTATGTTGCTGTTCACTCCCATAGTCATTTCCTTGGGCTCTGCAAAGGCGCGGTGTATTCCTGGCTTCCTAAGGATTTGTTATGACTCATTCTATCTATGAACTATTAGAAAATATTACCCTCGGTGATGAACCGGATTTTGCTGAAGACC
>SPJK01070087.1_pt1 | contig 11175 bp, 10 predicted proteins | sample 3741771 | NCBI WGS metagenome assembly SPJK01 (sample SAMN10925997, study PRJNA522277) | cold seep metagenome | isolation source: Elba SIP-enriched marine methane seep metagenome, extraction at timepoint T2 | place: Italy: coast of Elba, Mediterranean Sea
AAGCGTCAATTGAGGCGAAGACCAGTATCGCGCTTCGCCACCCATGGACTTCCTCGATGGCATGGGCCATGGGGAAGCTGATGGTGCTGGCGAAACCGGCAAACAATGTGACCAGGGTGATGGCTCGTTTGGCGTCCGCGCCTCTGGCCCGTGTGATCAGGGCAAAACAGGGCTCGTACAGGCATCCGCCCAGCATCATCCCCATAAAGGCCCAAACAAGATAAAACTGCCATAGCTGGTCGATCCAGATCAGGCTTACCAGTGCCGCCGCGCCGAATAATGTCGCTCCCGCCATCATCTGTGGGCCTTTACCGGCATCGATCAGCCTACCCGCCAAGGGGGAGGCTAGGGCGGACATGAAGAGTGCGAGTGCGATTGCGCCGGTCAGGGCGTCTCTGGTCCAGCCGAGATCGCTTTCCCACCGCACCAGCAATGCTGGAAAGCAATAGAATAACCCAGCCCAGACAAGTGTCTGACCCAGGGCCATTAGAATGGCGGCTCGATCTCGAAACATGGCAGAGAGGCCCCGGACATGGATTTAGCGTCCGGCGGTGCTACGCCTTCATCTATCCCCCGTCAATATTATTTCGAAGATTATCGAAATAACAGTCGCGCGGCTAAGCGCGTTCCCGCGCCTTGGTGAAGCGAATATCGGGGTGGTTCTGAATCTGGTGGTTCAGTTCCCACATATTGCGGGCCAGGAAGACAGGCTCGCCATCACCGTCTTCCGCCATCGCACTGGGAACGGAAGAGGAGAGCGCATCAAGTCCGTTACGGTCATTGGACGCAACCCAACGCGCTGTTTCATAGGGGGCCGTCTCAAAATCAACCGCGATGCCATACTCGGCTTCAATTCGTGTTTTCAGGACGTCCAGCTGAAGTTGTCCAACCACACCGACGATCCAGTTTGATCCCAGGATTGGTTTGAAGACCTGGGTAACGCCTTCTTCGGCGAGGCTTTCCAGGGCTTTCTTCAGATGTTTGCCCTTCATCGGATCGTCCAGCCGCACGCGGCGCAGGATTTCCGGTGCGAAATTGGGAATGCCGGTGAAGCGGACGCCATCGGTCTCGGCAAGGGTATCCCCGACACGGAGGACCCCATGGTTCGGGATTCCGATAATGTCGCCGGGATGCGCTTCTTCTGCCAACTCCCGGTCCTGGGCAAAGAACAGAATGGGGTTGTGAACCGCCATCGATTTACCGGAGCGTGCATGTTTCAGCTTCATGCCGCGCTTGAACCGGCCGGAGCAAAGCCGGAAAAAGGCAATCCGGTCCCGGTGGTTCGGGTCCATATTGGCCTGGACCTTGAAGACAAAGCCGGAGACTTTTTCCTCGGTCGGTGCGATGGAAATTTCAGCACCCTTCAGCTCTGCGGCCTGAGGGCGGGGCGAAGGGGCGTTCTCACCAATACCATCCAGAAGACGACTGACCCCGAAATCCCGCAAGGCGCTGCCGAAGAACACAGGCGTCAAGGTCCCGGCGCGATAGGCTTCCAGATCGAATTTCGGACAGGCTTCCCGAGCCAGTTCCGCTTCTTCCTGAAGCATCTCCAACAGATCTTCCGGTATGTGATCGGCTAGTATCGGATCATCGAGCCCTTCAACCTGAATGATCTGCGAGCCTTCCGCTCCGATCAGAAGAAGCCGGTCATGGACCAGGTCATAGCAGCCCTTGAAGTCCTTCCCGGACCCAATCGGCCAGGTCACAGGGGTAACATCCAGGGCCAGGTCTTCGGCGACTTGGTCCATCAATTCGAAAGGATCGCGGGCTTCCCGATCCATCTTGTTGATGAACGTTGTGATCGGTACATCGCGTAAGCGGCAGACCTCAAACAGTTTCCGGGTCTGAGGCTCAATGCCCTTCGCGGCGTCGAGAACCATGATGGCAGAATCGACCGCTGTCAGCGTGCGGTAGGTATCTTCAGAAAAGTCTTCGTGGCCCGGCGTGTCGAGAAGGTTATAGGTGACGCCATCCCGCTCAAACGTCATGACAGAGGTCGTGACGGAGATTCCGCGCTGTTGTTCGATCTTCATCCAGTCAGACCGCGCGCGCCGACGTTCTCCCTTGGCTTTGACCTCACCGGCCAAATGGATCGCGCCGCCGCGAAGCAGCAGTTTTTCAGTCAGCGTCGTCTTGCCCGCATCCGGGTGCGAGATGATGGCGAAGGTTCGACGGGATTCAGCAGGATGGGCCGGGCTCGGCATTTGACTGTTCCATTGTTATGTTTGCGCGCCTTATCTAGTCGGCGCATGCCAATGGGGCAAGCGTTGCCAAGGCCCATCGGTTTCAGCAGTATTCCGGGAAGGCGTGGTTCGGCCCTTCAACCGCGCGCGACGACGCCGTTCAACGATAAGAAAAGAAGAAAGACGATGCCGCTTCAAACAACCTGTATCGGGGCTTATCCAAAGCCTGATTATGTGCAATTCGGGGATTGGTTCACGATTGACGGGGGGATGACGTCCTCCGCCGCGACGGATGCTTATAACGCAGCGCAGGAGAAACTATCCGGCGACGAAATCGAGGCATTGTTTCAACGCGCTGCGGCTGAAGTCATCGCCGACCAGATCGCCTGCGGGATCGATATCCCGACGGATGGGGAGGTCCGGCGGGAAAACTATATCCATTATCACTGTCGACACCTGGATGGCTTTGACTTCGATGGGTTGACCCATCGTGTGTTGCGCAATGGTGCCTATGAAACAGATCTGCCAACAGTCAGGGGCAAGATCGCGCCGAAGGGAAATCATTTTCTGCCCCATGACTTCATGGTCGCACAGGCAGGCAGTGACCGGGCGATCAAGGTTACTGTGCCGGGCCCGATTACCATCTGCGATACGACGGCGGATGAATTCTATGGCGATCCGCAGGCGCAGGGACGGGATCTTGCCGATGCCCTGAATTTCGAAATCCGCGCGCTGGCTGAGGCTGGTTGCCGCTACATCCAGGTTGACGAACCGCTTTTTGCCCGTAAGCCTCAGGCAGGCCTGGATTATGGTATTGAGAATTTGGAGCGCTGCTTTCACGGGGTGCCGGACCATGTGGTCAAGGTGATGCATATGTGTTGCGGCTATCCCAGCCACCTGGATCAGACGGACTATCAAAAAGCGGATCCGGAGAGCTATCAGATGCTGGCATCGGCGCTGGATCGCTCAATCATCGATCAGGTGTCGATTGAAGACGCGCACCGACATAATGATTTGGGCTTGCTGGAAAAATTTCAGAACACGACAGTAATTTTGGCTGTATCGCGATTGCATCGAGCACGGTTGAAACGGCGGAACAAGTCCGCGGGCGATTGCAGGAGGCACTGACCCATATCGATGCGGATCGGTTGATCGCAGCACCGGATTGCGGCCTCGGTTTCCTGGGGCGGGACTTGGCCATGACAAAGCTGAAAATCATGTGTGAGGCGGCGAAATCCCTATGATCACGGGAAGCTTTGTTATGAACCCAATGGTCCCCGAGATCGTTGTTCGGGATTGGCAGGCAAGCCGTGCCTTCTATTGCGACTTATTCGGTTTCAAGGCTGCCTATGAGCGTGCTGAGGAAGGGTTTTCATTTCTGACGCTTGGTGAGGCCCAGCTCATGATCTGTGAGTTGGAGGAGGGGGCAATGTTCGGCGGTGTCGCCTATGAACCTCAGGCCCCACCATTCGGGCGCGGCTTGAACCTACAGATTCAGGTGAACAACCTACCGGAATTTATAAAGAAGGCTGAAAAGGCCGGACTTCCGTTCCTTCGAGGGCCGGAGGAAAAATGGTATCGGCGCGCCGAAGACGAAATCCATCAGCGGCAATTCGTTATCGCTGATCCTGATGGTTATCTTCTACGCTTCTGTGAGGTGATCGGGACGCGCTAGGGGCGTATGTGTTTAACGGCGCATGTGATTAACGGCGCCGATAATTATCGTCGCGTCCCGCCCGTTTCCTCCGGTATCAGCCCGCGTGGCGAATATCGCAGCACCAACAACAGCACCAACCCCATCGTGATGGGGCGCATATAGATCGCGCTGTTCAACAGATGCGCTCGCAGAGCGCTGTCATCCGCAAGCCCGGCCGTGATGACGTCCATCAACCAAACGCCGACCGGCTCCGCCTCAATCCAGGCGAACCAGACGATGAAGCCGCCCAGCACCGCCCCGAAATTGTTGCCCGACCCGCCGACGATCACCATCACCCAGATCAGGAAGGTGAAGCGAAGCGGTTGGTAGGAAACGGGGGTGAACTGGCCGTCCAATGTGGTCAGCATCGCGCCGGCGATCCCGATTACGGCAGAGCCCAGGATGAAGACTTCCAAATGGCGGCCTTTTACGTCCTTGCCCATGGCTTCGGCGGCATCTTCATTGTCGCGGATCGCACGCATCATGCGGCCCCAAGGCGATTTCAACGCCTTTTCGGATAGGTACAGGACGAACAACAGAACGATCAGGAAGAGCCCCATATAGCAAAGCTTCACATAGATTGATGATGCTTCGATAACACCGAATCCCCAGTCTGCCGCCATATCTGCGAACCACGGAGTGTTCTGTAGATCGACCTCATAGGGGGTAGGGCGGGGCAGGCCGTTTACATTTTTAACGCCACGGGTCAGCCAATCCTCGTTCTTCATAACCGCAACAATGATCTCGGAGATTCCAAGAGTCGCGATGGCGAGGTAGTCGGAGCGTAAGCCTAGCGCGACCTTGCCAACCACGAAGGCGGCGCCGGCGGCTAGCAGTCCACCAATCGGCCAAGCCAGCATGATGGGCAGACCGAGACCGCCTAGATAGCCCGTTTTAGCGGGCTCAACCAGCTCAATGGCAGCGGTCGCGGGAAGGAAGAAGGCGCGGGCGCCGAAATACCCGGCGATAACGATGCCGGCGATGATCAAACGGCCAATCGTTTTGTCATGCTTGAAGCGCCGATGGACATAAATGCTGGCCGCTGCGGTGACGCAGACAATTGCGAAGGTGATCAGAATGCCACTGCCGCCGGCCTCCCAAGTTTCATAGACCGGGGGCATGGAAACGACGATGGCGGCCATCCCGCCGAGCGCCGCAAAGCCCATGATCCCGGCATTGAACAGCCCGGCATAGCCCCATTGCATATTCACGCCCAACGACATGACGGCGGAGATGATGCACAGATTGACGATCGCAAGGGCCAGTGACCAGCTCTGCATAAAGCCAACAGCGAGCAGCAATGCGCCCATGGCGGCGAACATCACGATTTTTCTGTTCCGGGTGAAAGTCATAGCGTCTTACCCGCGAAAATACCGGTCGGTCTCACCAATAGGACGACCACCAGGATCATGAAGGAAACGGCGAATTTGTAGTCGGTTGCCAGGAGCTGCGCCAAGCCTTCCGGCGCCCATTCCGGCATGACCAGATAGCCGATGAATTTCTTGTAGGCATAGGTCACCGTGACCTCGGAAAAGGCGATGACAAACCCGCCGACGATGGCGCCGACCGGGCTGCCGACACCGCCGACGATGGCTGACGCGAAAATCGGCAGCAGCAGTTGCAGATAGGTAAAGGGCTTGTAGACCTTGTCGAGCCCGTAGAGCGTTCCGGCAACCACGGCAAGGGCGCCAGCCAGGATCCAGGCGACGGTCACCACGCGGTCCGGATTGACCCCGGACAGCAGCGCCAGATCCTCATTGTCGGAATAGGCCCGCATCGACTTACCGGTTCGGGTCTTGTTCAGGAACCAGAACAGCGCGACCACACAGGCAACAGCGGCGCCTAAGGAGATCGTCTGGCTTGTCTTAATCGCCAGACCTTCATTCAGCCCGGTTGCTGCCTTAAACTCGCGAACCTTGATAATGAAGCGTGAACCATCATGGACCCGCTGGTCGGAGGGGCCGATCACGAATCGGATAATCCCGTTGAAGAGAAACATAACGCCGGTCGAGGCGATCAGCAGGATCACCGGCGGTGATCGCTTCAGTCTGTAGTAACGGAAGACGAACCGGTCGGCGAGAAGCACCGCAGCGACAGTCACAACTATGGCGAAGGGCAGGGCGAGCAAGACGGTCGGCAGGGGATCAATCCCAATACCTGCTGCCTGAAAGGCCCACATGACCAGAATGGCGACCATGGTGCCAAAACTCATGATTTCCCCATGCGCGAAGTTGGAGAAGCGCAGAATGCTGTAAACCAGGGTGACGCCCAATGCGCCCAGCGCCAATTGTGACCCATAGGCCGTGGCCGGGACGAGCACGAAATTGCCGAATAGGACGATGGCGTTAAGAAAATCCATTGCGATCCAACTCCTATCCGCCGAGGAAGGCGCGCCGAACGTCCGGATCGGCAAGCAGGGCCTCTCCGGTGTCGGTATATCGGTTGCGGCCTTGGACCAGAACATAGCCCTTATCCGCGATGTTGAGCGCCTGTTTGGCGTTCTGTTCGACCATCAGGATTGCGATCCCGGTTCGGGCGATCTCGATAATACGGTCAAAGAGCTCATCCATCACGATGGGGGAGACGCCCGCCGTCGGCTCATCCAGCATCAAGACTTGCGGCTTGGTCATCAGCGCCCGGCCGACAGCGACCTGTTGGCGTTGACCACCGGAGAGTTCCCCAGCCGGCTGCTTGCGCTTTTCTTTCAGGATGGGGAAGAGGTCAAAAACCTGCTCCATCGTCTCGGTGAAGTCGTCTTCCCGGATGAAGGCCCCCATCTCAAGGTTTTCCTCAACCGACATGGAGGTGAAAACATTCGATGTTTGCGGCACGAAAGCCATGCCCTCGCGGACGCGGGCTTGCGGTGTCAGGCCGGAAATATCCTTGCCGTTCATGGTGACCGCGCCTTCGCGCAGGTTCAACATCCCGAAGACCGCTTTCATCGCAGTAGATTTGCCAGCACCGTTGGGACCGACAATGACAGCGATCTCGCCCGGATCCACACCGATGGTGCAATCATGTAAGATGTCCGCGCCGCCATAGCCGCCGGTCATCGCCTCGCCAATCAATGCGCTCACGAGGCCGCCTCCGTCTTCTGGCGGTTCTTGAGGCCGGTTCCTAGATAGGCCTCGATAACCTGTTCGTTGCTCATGACTTCCTCAGCCGTGCCTTTGCACAGCACTTTGCCCTCCGCCATGACGATGACGGGATCGCAGAGCTTCTTGATCATGTCCATGTCGTGCTCGATGACGCAGAACGTATAACCGCGCTCTTGTTGCAAACGTCGGATCGCATCGGTGATGGTCCCCAAGAGTGTCCGGTTCACGCCGGCGCCGACTTCGTCCAGGAAGACGATCTTCGCATCGACCATCATGGTCCGACCAAGCTCCAGAAGTTTTTTCTGGCCACCGGAAAGGTTCCCCGCCAACTCGTCAGCGACCTGCGGGATTTCCAGGAACTCGATGACTTCATCTGCTTTGGCGCGGATTTCTTCTTCTTCGGCGCGCACCTTGGATGGGCGCAGCCAGGTATCGATCAGGTTCTCCCCGGATTGGCCACTGGGGACCATCATCAGGTTTTCCCGGACCGTCAGGGAAGAAAACTCATGCGCGATCTGAAAGGTACGCAGCAATCCGCGTCCGAAAAGCTCATGCGGGGTCAGGCCGGTGACCTCTTCGCCATCCAGCCGTACATGGCCTGACGTTGGTCGGTAGTGGCCAGCGATTACGTTGAATAAGGTCGTCTTACCGGCCCCATTGGGTCCGATCAGCCCGGTGATTGACCCTTCGGCGATGGAAAAACTAGCCCCATCAACGGCCCGGATGCCACCAAAATGTAGATGTACGTCGTCAATATCGATCATGTACCGGCGCGGAGTAAGTGATTAACGAATAAGGAATAATGTTGTTGAGAAGAGAGGCTCCGGGCGATCTTGCAATGCCCGGAGCCGTCTTCACTGTAATCCGAAGATTACCGGTAGCCGACGACGACTTCTTTGCCGCCTTCATACTTGACCTGACGATAGTTACCGGCGCTTTCACCGGAACCGATCAGCTCAACCGCGGAAGCGCCGACATAGTCGACATCACCGCCACCAGCGATGATTTCCAGGGCTTTGGCCAGCTCACCCGGGTAGATTTTCTCACCCGGCGCGTTGGCGACTTCCATGACCTTTTCCTTGAGCTTGCCGCTTTCGGAAGAACCGGCAGCCTGCATGGCGAGCATGATCAGCGCTGCAGCGTCATAGGATTCCGGCGAGAACGGACCGGCTTCAAAGCCACTTGCCTTCGCCATATCGGAGAAGGTGGATGCACCTGGGCTGTCGGTACCCGGGTTCGCACCAAGCGACCCATCAAGGTCGGCACCGTGGTTTTCAACCAATACCGGGGAGACCATGCCGTCCGGGAAGTAGAAACGATCGAAGGCGCCGGTATCAACCGCTGCCTGAACGATGCCACGACCACCTTGGTCGACATAACCTGCAACGACGAGCATGTCGCCACCGGCGGCTGCAAGCGCGCCGACTTCAGCGGTGTAATCGCCTTTACCGTCTTCATGCGGGGCATTGATGGTGACTTTGCCGCCCATCGCCTCGACATTGGTAGCGATCGCATCGGCGAGGCCTTTACCATAGTCGTTGTTCGTATAGGTGATGGCGACTGTGCTGATGCCGTTTTCCTTCAGGATGTCCGCAACGACAACGCCTTGGCGTGCGTCGGAAGGGGCTGTCCGGAAGAAGAGACCGTCATCTTCAATCGTCGACAGTGCCGGCGAGGTTGCTGACGGAGAAATCATCACAATGCCATTCGGCTTCGCGACGTTCTTCAGTGCTGCGGTGGTGACACCGGAGCAATCGCCACCGACGATCGCGCTGACGCCGTCCGACGTGATCAGACGTTCTGCCGTTGCAGTAGCAACAGCCGAATCGATGCAGGTCGTGTCACCGCGAACTGCCGTGACGGATGAACCGCCGAGCAGCTTGCCGCTGTCATTCACTTCCTTGATCGCCAGCTCTGCGCCCGGCGCCATATTGGCGACGGTCGATTCGATTGGACCGGTGAACCCGAGGAAAACCCCGATCTTAATGTCTTCAGCCAGTGCCGATGTCGCGGCCATGGCACCGATCGCCGCAACAGCGATCCCAGATGCAAATTTCATATTGCCCTCCAATGTTGCCAGGATTTCCAATCAGCGCGTATGGTTAACCGCGCGTCTTGATCACCCTCGATGTCGCCACCCTGTTCGAAGAGCGGTCAGGGCGAAGTAAAGCGTTGGTCAGCCCATATTACAAGTGTGCGAAATTATGAGTGTTCCGACACCGTTTGGCTTCATTACGACATTTGTTGGACAAAAACTATTTCCGATGAGGAATAAGCGAAAGGGAGGCCCAGAGAATGCCCGTTAAGGTCAATCATACGAAGCGTCGACTACAAGAAGGCAAGTTGTCTTCGGCTTTTAATCTCAGCCGACTTCGAACTGTCGAAGTTGCGCAGATCGCGGAAGCTGCTGGTTTTCATTGGTTGTTCATCGACCTTGAGCACAGCACCATGGATATCGACACGGCATCACAAATGTCGATGGCAGCGCTGACAACGAAGGTGACGCCGATTGTGCGGGTCCCGGAAGGCCAGCTTCGGATGGGCGCGCGGGTCTTGGATGGTGGCGCGCAAGGGGTGGTTTTCCCCCATGTCGATACCGCTGCGGAAGCCCAGGAGATCGCGACGGCCATGCGCTTCCCCCCGCATGGCAGCCGCTCCCTTATCTATGGTGGGCCGATCCTGGAATATGAAGCAATCCCGCCTGCGGAAGCCTGCCCGGCAGTTGATTCGGAGACGATGGTCATTGTCATGGTCGAAACCCCGAAAGCGGTCGAGAATGTAGAGGAGATTGCGGCGGTAGACGGGATCGATGTGGTCATGATCGGCGGTCAGGATCTTTGCGCGACCATGGGCATTCCTGGCGAAATCGGAAGCCCTAGGCTGGCAGATGCCGTCGGTCGGGTAGTCGATGCCTGTAAAGCTAACGGGAAATGGGCCGGTCTTGGTGGTGTGTATGATGAGGTTCATGCCAAAGCCTATGTGGAGCGTGGCATTCGCTTATTGCTCGGCGGGGCGGATATGAGCTTTATCCTGGCCGGGGCGAAGGCACGCGGTCAGTTCCTCGCAAGCCTTGTCCCAGAATGACACTTGTAAACAATGCCCCATGTAAACAATGACCAATGTAAACAATGACCAATGGACAAGTCGTCATTTAATGTAGTCCTTTAATGTCGTTGTTTAGGGAATAAGACCTCGAAAGTCTGCATTCCAGGGGTGGCGGCACCGCTTGCTGCACTGTATGATCGCGGCTTCCTCGCGCATTTTTGCGCGTCTCATATTCATCGGGGTTCTTCTCACCATGTCGGGCAGTCTGAATAAAGTTATCTTGGTTGGAAATCTTGGGCGCGATCCAGAGGTTCGCTCAATGCAGAGCGGTGACAAAGTCGCCAATCTGAACATCGCGACATCGGAACGCTGGCGCGACCGGGATGGCAATCAGCAGGAAAAAACCGAATGGCACCGCGTCGTTATCTTCGGCAAGGTGGCTGATGTCGCAGAACGTTTTCTGCGCAAGGGCTCCAAGGTCCTGATCGAAGGCAAGCTGCAAACCCGCAAATGGCAGGATCAATCCGGCCAGGATAAATACACGACCGAGGTCGTGGTATCCGGTTTTGGCGGGAACATGACCATGCTCGACGGTCGCGAAGGCGGCGGCGGTGGCGGCGGTGGTGGTGGCGGCTATGGCGGCGGTGATCCGGGCTATGGCGGTGACGCGGGCTATGGCGATAGCGGCGGTGGTCGCAGCGGCGGCGGCGGTGGCGGCGGAGCGCCTGGACCGGACTATTCCAGCCCTGATCTGGACGACGATATTCCGTTCTAACCAGTATTTCTGGGGGGCCATAAGAGTAAGGGGCCGAACAAAGGGTAAATCCCTTATTTTGTTGTTCGCATGGGTGCGAACATGCTAGATATATGACGTTGTGGTGACGGACGGTTTGCCGTCCGGCATCAAAACGCTGTCGCGGCGGGGGTCGCGATCTGACGGATTTCCCCACCAGTTCGATACTAAATTCAGATACGGATTCTCATACCTTGGCAGACGACCGTAACGACGTGTCCGACTTTGATGTTTCCTCGGTTATGATCGAGGATGAAATGCGCCGCAGCTATCTCGATTACGCGATGAGCGTGATCGTCAGCCGCGCGCTTCCTGATGTCCGGGATGGGCTGAAGCCGGTTCACCGCCGAATCCTTTTTG
>SPJK01067982.1_pt1 | contig 11167 bp, 7 predicted proteins | sample 3741771 | NCBI WGS metagenome assembly SPJK01 (sample SAMN10925997, study PRJNA522277) | cold seep metagenome | isolation source: Elba SIP-enriched marine methane seep metagenome, extraction at timepoint T2 | place: Italy: coast of Elba, Mediterranean Sea
AGTTAGCAGTTAGCAGTTAGCAGTTAGCAGTTAGCAGTTAGCAGTTAGCAGTTAGCAGAAGGTAGTGCGCGATTTGTAGAGGGCCGTAGAACAGTTCATTAGTAAATGAGATTTTGAGTTGACTGTTGGTCTGAGTTGATTAAAAAAGATGCCCCATATCCTTCTGCTTGGTTTCGAGGTAGTCGGCATTTTCCTCCTTGGGCTTCGTTACGATGGGTACGCGACTCAGAATAGTGATCCCCGAATTTTCGAAGGCATCTATTTTCTCCGGGTTGTTGGTAAGTAAATGAATTTCTCCCACGGCCAAGTCCTCCAACATTGCAATTGCAATATCATATTGTCGAGCATCGACTTCCAGCCCGAGGTGCAAATTGGCATCAATGGTGTTCAGTCCCTCGTCCTGGAGGCCATAGGCTTTCAATTTGTTGATAATGCCAATTCCCCGCCCTTCTTGTCGAAGATAGAGTACGATCCCCCCTTTACGGGCGGCCATTTCGAGGGCAATATCTAATTGTTCGCCACAATCACAGCGTTTACTTCCGAACAAGTCACCGGTAATGCATTCCGAGTGTACTCGGACTAAGGTAGGTTGGCCGGCCTGATAATCTTCATGTACCAGTGCCAGGTGAGGCATCCATTCCGACTCACTTTGGGCATAGGCAAGCATATTGAAATTGCCCCAAGGAGTAGGTATCATGGCTTCTGCTTGCCGGTCTAGTAAGCGACTGACCACAGGGATTTCTTTCTTAGATGGATCGATATAACTCAATACTAGAATGGATTATCCGTTTGGCAAAGGTAAAAAGCATAGATGAAACAAACGCCGCCGCATTCTAGTTGCAATAATCTGCGGTAAAACGTATTCTTAGCGACCTGACGGCTTATGACAGATAGTTAAGATTTTTTTTGGCTGAGGCAGCATTTTTTTACCTTTGTGCGATTCATTCATAGACACACTGCAATAAAGGCCTTAAAACACGTTCCCCAAAGTGGCCGAAAGCATGTAAGATCATCTATCTAGTCGGCACACTTATTCAAAGTGCACATTTAATCCGAAAAAACATAGTTTAAACAAAAACCTCCCGCGGGAGTTAAAGGTTAAGCGCCGCCCTATGCCTCAAAGCTTTATGTAAACAGCGAAAACGTACAAACATTCGTTTGTATGCAATTATTGTTAGCAGACTTATTCTGCGTTTTGCTTTCACCAAAAATGTCAAACTTTATGAAAAAACTCTCACTAGTTCTGGTGCTGGTGCTATCCAGCCTAGCTACGCTGGTTGCCCAGCGGACGATTTCCGGAACCGTGACTGACGACCAGAGCGAAGCTCTGATCGGTGCAACGGTACTGGTAGAGGGAACTTCGACTGGTACCGTCACCGACATTGACGGTAATTATTCTCTCGATGTGCCTGCCGACGGCAAGGCATTGATCATTAGCTACACAGGCTACTCTACCGCTATCGTTGAGATCGGTGCTGGTAATGTAGTTGATGTCGTTCTTTCCACCGATGTTATTGGTTTGGAAGATGTTATTGTGGTTGGTTATGCCCCAACACGTCGTAAGGACGTAACCGGGTCGGTAACCTCCGTTAATGGCGACGACATCTCGGATGAATCCGGTGTAGGTATCCAAACGGCCCTTCGTGGACGTGCCCCAGGTGTAACCGTAGTGCAAAACTCTGGTACACCAGGTGGTGCTATTGACGTACGGGTTAGAGGTAGTACATCTATCTCGGCGAACAATCGCCCATTGTACGTAATCGATGGTGTACCTGTTATTGATGCGGACTTCTCGCAAGACCGTATTGGTGGCCAAGGTACAAACACCCTTTCCGACATTAATCCAGCCGACATTGAGTCGATTGAAGTATTGAAGGATGCATCTACCGCTGCTATTTATGGCTCACGTGGTGCAAACGGTGTTGTATTGATTACGACCAAGAAAGGTAAGGCTGGTGCTACTCGCATCGACTTCAACGCTAGCTACGGTCTACAAGAGGCAATCAAGACGATTCCTATCGTAGACAGCGCTGGCTACCGTGCTTACTTGACTGAAGGTTACGGTGCTCCGATTGCTGCTGGAGCGTTGCAAGGCAACTCTAACTGGCAGGACCTGATCTTGGAGCAAGGTACAGTAGAAGACTACAACCTGAGTGTAAGTGGTGGTTCTGAAGAAACGCGTTTCTTCGCTTCCATGACCTATCACGACAATGAAGGTATTCTACGTAACTCACGTTTCCGTCGTTATGCCGGTCGTTTGAATTTGGAACACTTCGCTGGTGAGCGATTCACGATGGGTATGAACATTGGTTTCACCCACTCGATCACCAACCGGATCCAAAACGACAACAACATCTACGGTGCAATTTCGACTTCTATCTTGTTGCCTCCGACAGTACCTGTTTTCAACGAAGACGGTAGCTATGGATCGGCTTTCGGATTGGAAAACCCGGTTGCAGCTGTTGATGAGTACAGCAATATCTTCACCAACAACCGTATCATTGGTAACGTATTTGGCCAGTTCAACATCACGGATGACCTGAGCGTTCGCGCTACTTTAGGTGTAGATGCCTTGGATCTTCGCGAAGATGTATTTGAGCCATCTGTACTACAGTCTACTACTGCTGGTACGGCCAACTACGGTACGACCAACAACTTGCGTTTGATCAATGAATACACCTTGACTTATCGCAAGCGTTTTGGCAACAACAGCCTGACTGCTGTTGCTGGTGTTGGTTTCCAGGAGGACAAGCGCGATCGTACGTTTGTATCGATCAACGACTTCCCAACGGATAACTTTACTGCACTGGACGCCGGTGCTGCACCACAATCGATCACTGGTGATTTCTCTGGTGACAACCTGCAGTCTTACTTCGCCAATGCGAATTTCTCTATCGACGACCGCTATATCATCACGGCTACCTTCCGTACGGATGGATCCAGCCGTTTTGTCAACAACAAGTGGGGATACTTCCCAGGTGTTGCTGTAGCATGGCGCTTGTCTAATGAGGACTTCCTGGCTAACAGTCCTTTTGATGATTTGAAACTGCGTTTGAGCTACGGCCAAACCGGTAACAACTCAATCGGTAACTTCCAGGCTCGCCAATTCTTTGCTGGTGGCTTCAACTACAAGGATACTCCTGGTATCGCTCCTTCTCAGTTGGGTAACCCTGACCTGAAGTGGGAAACAACTACGCAGATCAATGCTGGTGTAGACTTCTCATTGGCGAATAGCCGGATCAACACAACGATCGACTTCTACGTGAAGAATACAGAAGACCTGTTGTTGGATCGTCCTATCCCAACTACTTCTGGTTTCACCACCGTTCCTCAGAACATCGGTGAGATGCGGAATACAGGTGTAGAATTGTCTTTGAACACAGTGAATTTCCGTGGTGATTTCAACTGGAATACCACCTTCAACATTGCGTACAACGACAACGAGATTCTTTCTCTGTTTAACGATCAGCCGATTGATGTTGGTTTTGCTAGCCGTATTGCGGTTGGTCAGCCACTAGGTGCCTTCTACGGATGGGTAACTGATGGTATTTTCCAGAACCAAGCAGAGATCGACGGACACGCCTTCCAAACGAACGGTACCGCTCCTGGTGACTTCCGTTTCGTTGACTTGAATGGTGACAACGTGATCAATGATCAGGACCGTACATTCATCGGAGCTGCCCTACCAGACCTTACTGGTGGCTTGACCTCCAACATGAGTTACAAGGGTATCTCTTTGGACCTGTTCTTCCAGTTTGCATTGGGTAACGAGATCTACAACAACAACCTGGCGTTTGCTGAAGGTTTGAACAGTATTTTTGCTCCAACTCAGCGTTCTTTTGATGGTGCATGGCGTGAAGAGGGTCAGAACACGATCTACCCTCGCGTGGCTATCGGTGACCCGAACTTGAACCGTCGCGACTCTGATCGTTTCGCAGAAGATGGCTCTTATATTCGCTTGAAGACGGCTACGTTGGCTTACCAGTTCCCAAGCTCTATGTTTGGCAACTCTGGTATTCGCAATCTACGCATCTTCGTAGCGGGTACTAACCTGCTGACTTGGACAGATTACTCTTGGTTTGACCCTGAAGTAAACACGTTCACGGAGAGCGACGACTCAAACGGTGCCTTGGGTACGGACTTTTTGACCTACCCACAAGCTCAGTCTGTTTCCTTCGGTCTAAACCTTGGATTCTAATCTCGTTTTTCATCAAACCAATAAGAAGAATTTATGAATAAGTTCAAATATATCCTCTTCCTGCTCATCGGCACCTTGGTGATCACGAGCTGCGAAGATTTTGCATCACTGGACGGTCTGGAACCAACGGATTCCGTTTCTCCGGATCTGGCTATCACCAACTTGGCTTCTGCACAGGCCGCTGTAAACGGCGTTTACGACGAAATGCAGGACCCAACCTTGGAATTCGACGGTTGGCTGGCATTCAGTCAGTGGTTCTCCGACGAATGTGATTTCACCGGTACCTTCCCAACTCGCTTGGAGTTTGGTAACCTGAATGTATTTCCATCAAACACAACCTTGGCTGCAGTTTTCACCGATTACTATGATGTGATCAACGTGGTGAATAACATTCTGGACATCCTTCCAAAGGTGGAAGATGTTTCCTTGACTGATCCTGTCAAGAATAGCTTGATGGCAGAGGCTCGCTTTGGCCGTGCGTTGTGCTACCACTACCTGGCTGAAGGTTGGGGCGATGTGCCTTTGGTACTGACTCCAACTCGCGCTATCGATGAGTCATTGAATGTAGCTACTTCTCCACGATCTGCGATCGTCGCTCAGATTATCGAAGATTTGGAATATGTAGAAGCTAACTCTACGACTACCGAAGCTGGCCGTGGTACTGCTCAAGCGGCTACTGCACTACTAGCACGTATCTACCTGATCGAAGGCAACTACAGCCAGGCTTTGGCTAAAGCTGAAGCTGCTTTGGGTACTGATTTTGACCTGACTGCTTTTGACTATTTGGCTGATGAGATCTTTTACCTGAAGTTTACGTCTACCGATGGTAGCACATTGAACTTCTTCTATGGTCCTGCTGAATTTGGTGGTCGTCACTCTATCGAGCCTTCTGCTAAGTTGATCGGTTCTTACGAGGACGGTGACATTCGCTTTGCTCGTTCTATCGACACAACTTCTGCAACAGTGCCATTTGGTACGAAGTACAATGATTTCTGTGGTGGTGGATGTGCTGTAGATCCAGTATTCTTCCTACGTCACGCCGAAATGGTATTGATCGCAGCTGAAGCTGCTGCTGAACAAGGCGATTTCACAAAAGCCAATGCTTGGTTCAACCAAGTGCGTGCTCGCGCCGGCTTGGGTGATCTAACCCTGGATGCCAACAACTATGTTGACCTGATCTTGCAGGAGCGTTTCGTAGAACTAGCTATGGAAGGTAATCACCGTCTAACAGACCTTCGCCGTCGTGGTATGGCTGAGTCAGTGTTAGGTGGAATTGGTTATGAATCTTGTGATGCTGTATGGCCATTGCCACAGCGTGACATTGACCGTAACCCGAACCTGTCTCAAGCTAGCTGCTGTAACTGCTAGTCTGATATTGTAAAACTACCCAGGTAGTTTTCTATCAAAATATTAGGGCAGCATCCCATCGGGTGCTGCCCTTTTTATTTGCCCCTCGCTTGACTCTACGCAGATTTTAATGGACCTTTATAAGAAGTATCATTTCCTATGAAGGCGCTTCTAACCATTCTCATCTTTTGTTCGGGTGTAGTGAGCATCTTGGCCTGTTCTTGCGCTAGTTTCCCGGATACGTTTTGTGCCTCGCTAAATGGCAATGAAACGATCATTCAAGCTAAGGTGCTAGAGAAATACCAGGTAGGTGTCAGCTTTCCGATTCCGGTAATCGATGTTGAAATAAGTGAGCGATTCTATGGCGAAGAATCCGTTCCCGACACCATTAGTCTAATAGGGCAAGATGGGTTGAATTGTAATGCCTCCATCAACAACCTGGATGTAGGCGATGGCCTACTTGTAGCACTAGCTTTTGGCGCTTACGAAGGCTGGTTTCAGGAAGGCGAACCGCCAAAGTACGAAACCTACGATCTGTTTGGCTGTGGCGTCTATTATCTCCGACTAAGCCCGGAAGGTGAGCTAAGCGGCCCGATTCGGCCAGGAGAAAGCCTGATGCCCTTACAGGACTTCCTGGATGGTCTGGACGAGTGCCTCTTATTCTCCGGGTGGACAGATCGAGCTATCTTTGAAGATATTGCGACCTATCCGAATCCTTGCACTGAATATATCAGTGTTTACAATGATGGCCTATTCTCTGTGCAACTACGTTTATTCAATGGCCAAGGTCAGCACTTGAGTTCGTTCCTTCTTGCACCCGGTACTGGTGAGCGCATACCAACGGACCATCTTCCAGCAGGCATTTATTGGCTTGAACAAGAAGCTGCCTTAGAGCGCCGGATGGTGAAAGTGATCAAGCTATAGAATCGCCTACTCGCACGACCATTGAGTAGCGTAAATATTCGATATTTGCGCTATGAAGCCATTCTCTTCTTTCTTGCTCCAAACCACCCTTTGGGTGCTTTTCTTCTTTCTGGCACTCACGGCTTGGAGTTATTTCCAAACACTGACCGAAGAAGGAGCCTTTCAGCTAGGGCTTCCATGGGTATTTTACTATCAAATCCAGGCAGCTCCTGAAACGCCGTATTGGAATAGTCAACTACTCAATCTCTTCAAAGACGTGGGCCTTCTTTGGGGTCTAACCGCTGGACTTAGCCTCCTTTGGCAATGGATTGGTGGACAGTAAGCAGTTTTGCAGTAAGCAGTAGGCAGATTGAAGTGCGTTGCTTCGCAACTTGCAGTAGGCAGATTGAAGTGGTCCGATGTCCGATGTCAACCTGTCAAATTGAATCGACGGTTGGTCTGTCTAAACAACAATAGGCAGTTCGTAGTGCACGAACTGCCTATTGAAATAACTGCCTACTGACAATTTCTAGTACCCGTCGGAACCATTTGTATTGGCACCAGCAGGTGGGTCCATTTCCACATCTGATGAAGTCGCCATACGGAATTCAACCCGACGATTCATATAGCTTGAGCTCTGTGGCACCAATGGGTCATTAGGTCCACGAAATTGCAGTACCAGACGACCACGGCCAATGCCATACTGATTAGTCAGGTGATCTACAATTGCGCGGGAGCGCTGATAGCTCAGGGACTCATTGTATGACTCCGGTCCAGATTGATCTGTATAGCCGGTAACCACCAGGCGCATATCAGGATTTGCCTTGAGCATGCGAGAAATGCTTGCCAGCGTACCATAATCAGAATACTTGATAGAGTGACTATCCGTGCCAAAGTGAATCATTGGGAGGAACCACTCTGCTACATTTGACTTTGGTTCCGTTAGGCCATACTTAGATAGCGCTTCATCGATCATCTCCTGTACACGATCTTCCGTTACACCACCGCCAGCAGGAGAAATTGGGTTGACCACTACACCACTTTCGTTTACGCGCTCATCTCCACGTGGTGGGTAGTAAGGCTCTAGGTCCTTGAAATCAGGAACACCATCGCGGTCGCTGTCCAGCGTACGTCCTTTCGTGTCTACAGGCACATCAGAAGGAGTATTGGGCTCTAAGTCGATCGCATCAATTACACCATCGTTATCTGTATCGGCCAAGGCCTCATCCTGGCGACGTTGCATATCATCCATATCAGCCATTACACCTTCCATCGCATTTCTCCAGTAGAGTGGTTCACTGCGGTTGGAAGCATCACCAATATTGTAGTTAAACTGCACGCTGGTCAGGTTTAAGATATCGCTAAAGGCGGAGCGAACATTATCCTCGCGGAAGATACCATCCATTTGATCACTGCGCTGACCAAACACAGAGAAAGCCTGATGTTCGACGCCAATATTCACCCGGCGATTCAGTCGGAAAGAAATTCCGGCACCGCCTGCTACGTGCACTGCAAACTCACGATCGAAGGTGCCCTTTCGTGGGTTTCCATCCGATCCTTCCGAGTTAAAGTCTGTCATATAATAATTACCACCAGCTCCCACCATCGCATAGAGGTTGATCTTCTTGGTGGAGCGGTCGAAGCGGAAGTTATTCAAACTAAAGACACCAAAGCCCGTGGCGGACAACCAGTCCATCGTAAAGTCGCGAGCAATGTTGGTACTAGGGTTCTCTCCTTTAGCTTGTCCTGCATGCAGATCAAGGCGAAGTGAGAACATGTAGTCTGTCGCTTTACGTACGTGTACACCGTAACCGTAGCCAAATTGTGGCGTTACATCGCCTGCCACGAACATATAGCCTCCATTTACACCAACCTCGAGCATATCCTTAGGGCTGGCGCCATTCTGAGCGGAAAGGCTGGTACAAGCAAGAAGGCCAAATAAAGCGAGCAGAAAAAGCGGAGTAGTAGCTTTTGTCATTCTGGGATTGTTTTTAGCGTTCATGGTAAACGAATCGATTTTGGGTAAACAGAAAAAGGCCTGGCCCGAATAAAGGCCAAACCTTCCTAATGTATTATCAGGATGAATTTTCATCTTCAGTTTAAGTTCGGCTTTCGGGAAAGTGGGTTCAGTAAAACTGAAATCGCACTCGTTCTACCCTATTTCTCAAAGTATGCAATGCTAACAAAGATATTGCTAATTTCGATTGTGTTCTAAAAAAAGGCCTCAAAATGCCTTTTTCCACTCAAAATCATGCAGTTATCCTCTTGTTAAGACGGCATCTCCCTCGGATAGTAACCGATTCAGACGCCTTATTTACATACATTGGTCTTGCAGGTACACAGCTTTACGAGCCACATCCTTTCGCCTCCTTATACGCAACTAATCAAAATTGGTTACAAGGATAGGAGGCTGAAAGCCAACTCGCCCTAAGAGAGGGCCACCTCAGCATCAATTTCCGGCAACAATTTATTTAGAGCGATCTCCAGGGCAGTACTCGCAATTCTAGTTGGTAATTTCCGCTGTGCATGAACCTCTACCATCGCCTGGCGAATCGTAGTTGACACATCTCCGAAAATGGCTTGGTCCGTCATTTCGGCTTCTGCCTGCATGAGATAGGCAAATACACGAGCCATCCCGCAATTGGCAATGAAGTCCGGAATCAACGCCAAGCGCTCATCAAGCTCCATCGCCGTTGGCCCAAAGAACACGCCATCATCTGTAAACGGTACGTTTGCTCCGCATGCGATAACTTCGAGCCCTCCTTCGAGCATGGCCTTGGCTTGTGAAGGGTTAACCAGTTTTGAGGCAGCACCCGGCACAAAAATATCTGCCCCCAAGTGCCAAATTTGTTCGTTGACTTCGTCGAAGGGTAGCAAATTGGCTGTATGTAGGCTATTCCCATCTTTATCTACGAAAAGGCGTTTAATTGCTTCCACGCCCATCCCATCAGTATCAATTACTCCACCAACGCGATCAATGATCCCAACAATTTTCACTCCTTGCAACGTCAAGTAGGATGCTGCCGTTGACGCAACATTACCCCAGCCTTGGATAATAGCCGTCTTTCCTTCCCCCGTACTATTTTGATAAACATCGTAATAATGGCGGATCGACTCTGCTACACCATAGCCCGTAATCAGATCGGCAACAGCAAATTTCTTTGGGCCATCAGGTACGAAGGCCGCATCTTCTACCACCTTTGCACAACCGTGCCGTAGTTGTCCAATAATTTTGATCTTCTCCCCGCTAGAGGAGTTGTAATGCCCATTGACAATGCCTTCTTGTGGGTGCCATAAGCCCAAGTCTTCGGTGATAGGGATGACATCTTTAAGTTCATCGACATTCAAGTCTCCGCCAGTCCCATAATAATTTTTCAACAACGGATAGACTGCCTTGTACCACCGGCGCAACACCTCATCTCGTCGCGGGTCTCTTGGATTAAAATTGATACCCGATTTTGCGCCGCCTATGGAAGGTCCCGCTACCGAGAACTTAATCTCCATGACCTTGGCTAAGGAAACCACCTCCTCTTTGGTCAGGCCTTGTCGCATCCGTGTTCCGCCTCCGGCAGCACCATTACGTAAACTATTGATCACCACCCAGCCTTCCGCTTCCGATTCGTCGTCTTTCCATTCGAAAACAATGACTGGCGCTTTTTGCTTGTATACTTCCAGTAACTTGAGCATGCTTGTTTTTGGTTTAGAGCGTATTTTACTTGCTTTAGCAACATTTAGTAAAGCAAGGCAAATATAGGGTGATTTTGAAGGATTATTTAGACCTGCTTAGAAATTTTGAACGGCTAGACATCATCCCAGAAGTTCACCCCCTTCTGGGATTTTAGTACTTTTGTCGCCTAGCCAATTTTCACGTCTATGCTCGACAACTGGTTGCTACCTGCCAGCGCGCCTGCCAAGAATTTGCCCGCTCATTCCTGGGGGCATCATATACATAGTTTTCAAGGAGGAACGGAAGACCTGGTTGCCGGGCATTTGGCCTTCATCGGACTCGATCGCAAAGTCGCTGATGCCGTGAGAGCCGAGCTGTATCCATTGAGCTGGGGCTTCCCAAATCTCGGCTGGACCGATCTGGGAAATGTGCGTAAGACCGAGCCTGAATTCGTGATCCCTTTAATCCGAGAAGTACTAGACAGTAAGTTGGTTCCTATTCTTATCGGCAGCGAAGCACAGTCATTGCTTTACTCACAATTTCAAGCATTTCTAACCCTTCGCGATCTGGTCAGCTTGGTGTTGGTTGACGATCGCCTTCCTTTTTCTATTGATCGATCTGATGATGCTCAGCTTTACCTCAATAAGTTGCTCCATACACGTTTAGAGAGCATATTTCAGCTCGGCATGATCGGCCCGCAGGCACATTTTTCCGATCCTAAACTATTCAATTGGTTGGAGGATCAATACTTTGAATGCCTTCGGCTTGGAAAAGCAAGAAGTGACATGCAGGAGGTAGAACCTCTCATCAGAGATGCAGATATTGTCAGCATCCACCTAAATGCTTTAAAGCGATCGGACGCACCGGCCCAATTGAGCCCGAGCCCGAGTGGTTTTCTACTAGAAGAAGCCTGCCAGCTCTGTCGCTACGCGGGTATGAGTGATAAATTGCGGTCATTCAGTCTGATGGGTATTAGTCCACAGAAAAAGCAACCTCTTCAGCAATCCGCACAGGCTTTAGCGCAAATGGTGTGGTACTTTACCGAGGCTTAC
>SPJK01013842.1_pt1 | contig 11163 bp, 8 predicted proteins | sample 3741771 | NCBI WGS metagenome assembly SPJK01 (sample SAMN10925997, study PRJNA522277) | cold seep metagenome | isolation source: Elba SIP-enriched marine methane seep metagenome, extraction at timepoint T2 | place: Italy: coast of Elba, Mediterranean Sea
ATCGGCTCAATGACGCCCGCTGCTGCAGTTAATGAACCATCAGTATCGGATGCAGGAGCAGCGTCATTGTTAAACAATGTAACTCTGGAAAAATAAAACGGATCCGGGTCACTGGCGCTCCAGTCGTATGTACTGAATGATACTGCCAGTTCCAGGTCTCCGTCACCATCAAGATCCGCTGCGGCTAAGGGTTTGCCTTGAACATCTGCTCCATAATATTGTTGGAATGTAGGATCAATGAAAGAAAGACCTGAATCAGACAATAACCCTGAACCATTATTTAAGAATACTTTGCTGTTGCCTAGGCCATCCAGATCACCATCAGAGTCGACATCTGCAAACACGTAAGGTACATTTGCACTGCTTATAATCTGTAATTGGGCGCCCAGTCCACCGCTACCGTCATTTCGATACACGTAAAAATCATAGGTAGACCCATTGATGCCGTTGACCATGGCCTCAGCATATCCGTCACCGGTTAAATCTGCTGAATTAGCAAAAGTTCCGTAAACATTACCAAAAGTCGTGTTTGCGGTAAAAGTCCCCGAACCGTTATTTAAGAGTGTGCGTCCGTTATTTTCCTCAATAGTAACAATATCAAGGTCAGTGTCCTGGTCTAAGTCTACAAGCTCAATATTATAAGGGTTAGCAGGTCCTGTTGCTGTTGTGGACAGTGAAAAACTACCAGATCCATTATTTTTGAATGTTTGATAACCGCCAGCATATGCAGCGGTTACAATATCAAGATCATTGTCATTATCGATATCGCCGACAGCTGCATCACCGGTTCTTCCACCTACTGAACCAATTTTAGAGAAAGTTCCTGTGCCATTGTTATCGAAAATTTCAACTGAATCAGCTCCGCTGGTATAGGAACGGGTGATCAGTTCAAGGTCCGCATCGCCATCGATATTGACCAGCCAGGCTTTAACCACTCTGGCGGCAGTAAATGTCTGAGAAAGCGTAAAATTACCACTGCCGTCATTTTTCCATAGTTGGCTGCCTTGGCTTCCGGCGGCTCTTTCAATCCCTATAAAGATATCAATGTCGTTATCACCATCAACATCGCCGAAAACAGCAGTGCTCGGTGAAGAATTATCATCATAACTGGAAAAATTCCATAATACTTCGTCTTTAGAGAAACTTAGAGCCATAGTTTTGATTCCAATTGATTACTAATTATTAAACACGGGCTGGATAACACTTGCGGCGCTTCTTCTGTCTGTTCGCCAGAATGTCATTTCTGCATATTTTTCAAAAATATCCGGTGGGAGAACGGTATCCCGCTCAATAGGTTCTACTTTTTTTCTAACCTGATGCAGTCCGCTCAGTCCTAATGCATTATCAAAAGTGGGCGCATCAAACGTTACGTTTTCATAGTCATGGCCATCATAAAATGGCACATCCAGAAACTGGTAAACAAGTTTCAATACTTTTTCGGGGGTGCGTGCAAGTAAATCATATTCAACTAGCAGCAATTTTTTGGAAAAAGGTCCATAGTATGCTTCCTTTAACGCAGCCCATGGAAAACCGATCATGCGATCATGTCTCGCAAGCGTTGCAACTCTGCTATAAACAGTAGCTCTTTCAGATTCAGTCGAAAACAGCCTGGAATTTTCAAAGGGGTTTTTCTGTAATAATCGCTCAATACTATCCATTACCCAGGGCACATCACGAACGCAGGCAATAACTTTGGAGTCAGGAAACAGTTGATCTAATAAAGACATTCGCGAACACCAAGAACGGTTGGTATCAAAAATAATCCCTGTATCGTTTAAATCTGCATAATATTGATAAAAAATACCATGCAGCAGGCGTTGCTTTTGTTCTTCAGTTACTCCTAATGAGACTTCACTACCTGCACTCATAAGCTTAACATTTGAAGAAACTAAAGACCCTACCGGACTACTCATGCCAGCATGAAAATTAGGATTTTGTTTCAATAACGCGGCGAGTAGGGTTGAACCAGAACGAGGGAGTCCGGAAATAAAATGAAAACGTTGTTCCCCAATATAAGAATTTTTTTTTCTATTCGATGTTATGTTTTGATAAGACACTGTATGAGCCAAAGTTATAGGGAAGATTAATTAATCATAATCCATGATATAAATGTAGATGAATTTCATCTGTTGTCCAGATTAATTATAAAATCCTCAGGCCTAAGGGCATGGATGTGCAAGTGTCGTTTGAAGCAGGATGCTGGTAGCGATCATAGCTTACTTGCGCCTATTTCCAAGCCTCGGCACACTGCTCCCTGCATTGCTCAATCTCCTACATCCATGCGACGTTAACCATAGTGCAGATGGATACGCACGTGATGAGGACGGGGATGGTTTCCATGAAGTTCATGTCAATACCATGGAGGTTTTTTGGTCTTTATTACGCTCATGGCTGCGGCCTCACCGTGGCATTTCACAAGAAAAGTTACCTATTTACCTGAGCTTTTTGAATTCGTTCATGATATGTAGCAACGCGGAAAATCCTTACTACATTTATTACTTGGAGGTCTTATTTGCTAAGACCTCGAAACCCTTATTGAGTCAGCATTTTTACCAAAGATCGATATTTTGCTCATCAGTATCTGTATCGTTATCAACATCAGTAGAATGCTTTAAATCGCGGCGCAGCTCTTTTTTGGGTATGCCAAGTCGCTTCGCTGATAATGAAGTTATTGAGTTGTGTTTTTATAGCCTCACAGAGTTTGACTAAATCATTGCTGGATACCGTATGCGTTTTAGAGGCTGTTAAGGCGTCTTGATTCAGTTCTATCAATCCGTTAGCGGTCTCCAGTGTTTTATTGATTGAAGAAGTTTGTTCCGAGATTGAACCGGTTATTTGTTGCGCTATTTCATCTATATGTACGACTGTATTTTGAATTTAATGCAACTGTTCGGCTGTTTGTTTCGATTTGTCCACCGAATCGCTCATCGCGGTTTGACTTTTTTCCATGGTAGTCACTACAGTGGACATGTTGTCCTGAATTTGTTCAACGATTTCATGTACTTGATGTGTAGATGCGCGGGTTCGTTCGGATAAGGTTCTGACTTCGTCGGCAACAACCGCAAAACCGCGACCGTGGTCGCCCGCTCTGGCGGCTTCAATCGCAGCATTCAAGGCTAATAGATTAGTTTGTTCGGCAATAGTGTTAATGACTTCGATAATAGTGCCGATTTGTTCGGTATTCTGATATAAAGTATCGATTTGTTGATGAGCATTGGCCAGTTGATTGGCTAATTGATCAATGCTATCTGTGGTTTCGATAACTGTTTTTTGACTTTGCCCGACATGATTAACTGCATATCTGGTTGAATCGTAGATTTCATCAATATGCTGATTGACTAAGGTATTAGATTGATGAACTTCATTAATGGCGTCGACAACTACTTGACTGAAATCATTTTGCAGAGCGGCTTTTTGTGTAAATAAACTATAGGTGTCTGTCAATTCTTCAGACATTGGGATTAATCGCGATGAAGAAGCGCTGATTCCCGAAACGATTTGTTCGGAAAAAGATAAGCTTTCATTAATTTGCTGATTAAGCTCAAAAAAAAGATCTTTATTTTTGGTCGGCAAGCGTTGAGTCAAATCTATTTGCTCATTGTCCGTACATTGCTTAATAAAATCCTGTCCTGATTTGATTTTTTTCTGGAAAAAAGAGCGGGTTAGATAATAAGTGATCGCAATTATCAATGAATCCTGAATAAATAATATTAATAGTTGTGGAAGACTGCTAAAACTAAAGTCCTGAAAGTTTAATATCCGGCTTTGTAGTTCTATGCCTATCGGGACGATAAACAGTGAAAAAAGGATATTGCCTAAATTGATATGTGAGTGGTTTGCTATTGTCGATTGCATACGTTATCGTAAGTTGTCAATGTGACTTGTTATCACAAAAAGTTGAGTTAAGTACTTGAAACGGTTAGTAGCTATCTTATGGGGTTATGAATTAGCAATCTCTCCAATAATTTTTCGGTTAAGTGAATTAGTAGGTGTTATGAGGTGACTGGTTTTGTAAAAATTCGCTTGTTTAGTTGTACGCGACTAATTTTGAAGTCTAGATGAAAAAATATTTTTTGCAAGAAAAAAATTATGAAGATTTCGGTTTGAATTTTTTCCAGGCCAAATAACTGCAGATGGCAAGCGTCAACCATACCGTAACGAGTGGGCCGACGACGCCGTCGTAACTGCTTACCAGATAAAGCCATTCGGATTGTTCATTGGTATTCAGGAAATCCTTACTGACTTTGATTTGCCATACCCAGCCGGCGTGACAACCGACACAGACGCCCATGCTTTGTTTGAAATCGGTGCGGATGATGGCTAAAAAGAGTCCGACCACCCATAAGGAAATCAATGCGGAAAATATTTCCGGGTTGAACCAATTTGCGAAGGTCTCCAAGGTTAATTGAAAAGCAATGCTTAGCGAAATGTCTTCGTAAGGCACATCAGTTTTATTTTTTAAAAAATGTAGCGCAGCGTAATAAGCGGAACTGAGCATAATGCTGGTGCATATCGCGAGTTTGCGTTTGAAGCCGCTGAGCAGAATGCCGCGAAATAAGGGCTCTTCGGCAAAGGAAATTAATAGCGCCAGTAATAAGGCGACTGAAATTTTGATGACGGCTTTGCTCGGCGTCCAGCTTCTCGTTCCATCAATGATATGGATATCCATACCGTATAAGGTTAATAAAACGGGCGCTAATGTCAGTAAAGACAGCAGTAAGCCATAACCCATTTGTTTAAAAAATAACGGGCGACGGCAAAAGCCGATTTCTTGCCAACTGAGTTTTAAATATTTACGTAAAGGGAAGATAGAGAGAATCAGTAAAACCAAGGTTGCTTTACTGATGACTTTGCGCAATTCGACGATATCCCCGCTTAGCATTAAAATACCGACTGCGATAAAACAGGCGAAAAAAGCGAAAGCGGCTAAAATGAATAGCGGAGCAAATGCGTAGCTTAGCTTTTGGTTTAAAGGCGACATACCCTTCATCTGAAATCCCCCCAAAGTGTTTGAACAGCGGTTAATGCCGCCAAAGCAGCTGTTTCCGTGCGTAAAATTCGCTGCCCTAATCGTATTGGAATAAAACCATATTCCATTGCCAAAGATCTTTCAATATCGGAAAATCCGCCTTCCGGACCAGATAGTAAAGTTATGCGATTTTCTGTAGGCTGTAATAGACGTAAGGATTGTTCGGCGTGAGGGTCCAGAAAAACCTTCAAGCCTTGCGGCTTCGTCAGCCAATCGTTGAAAGTCAAGCATTCATGGAAATCCGGCAACAAGGTGCGGCCTGATTGCTCGGCGGCATGTTGGCTGATATTTCGCCAATGCTGTAGGCGTTGCTGCCGCTTTTCATTAGTGAGTTTGACGACGCAACGTTCGGTAAATAAAGGCCTGATGCTGTTCACCCCAAGTTCAACGGCTTTTTGGATTGCCCAATCCATTTTATCGCCGCGGGATATGCCTAAGCCCAGCGAAACTTGGAAGTTGGATTCAGCAGAACGATCATTAAAGGATTTTACCGTCAATAAAGTACGCTTGCGACTGACTTCGTTGAATTCAGCGATGTACTCGCCGCCTTTGCCATTAAACAACACAATTTGTTGATCTTTTTTCAGGCGCAATACGGTGCGGACGTAATGACCGGCGGCTTCGTCCAATTGTATTTTTAAACCGACTGCCAGAGATTGGTTGACATACAGGCGTGAAATTCTCATAGGCGGGATTATATAAGAAAAAAGGCGCTTAAAGCGCCTTTCTCTTTTTATTGCTGATCTGACAGTTCTTAGTAGCGATAATGGTCCGGCTTATAAGGCCCTTCCACAGGTACGTTGAGATAATCAGATTGCGCTTGAGTTAATTCGGTTAATTGTACGCCGAGTTGAGCCAAATGCGAGCGAGCAACTTTTTCATCCAGTTTTTTCGGTAATACATAGACCTGCGTCTCGTATTCGCTGTGATTTTGCCATAATTCAATTTGCGCCAAGACCTGGTTGCAGAATGAATTGGACATTACAAAGCTGGGGTGGCCGGTTGCGCAGCCAAGATTGACCAAGCGTCCTTCCGCTAACACTATTAATCGTTTGCCGTCAGGGAATATCACATGATCCACTTGTGGTTTGATGTTTTCCCAGGTGTATTGACGAATGGCGGCAATTTCAATTTCAGAGTCAAAATGGCCGATATTGCAAACAATCGCCTGATCGCGCATGGCTTTCATGTGGTCATGGGTAATGACATTGAAGTTACCGGTGGCGGTAACGAAAATATTGGCTTGTGGAGCGGCTTCTTCCATGGTGACCACGCGATAGCCTTCCATTGATGCTTGCAAAGCGCATATCGGGTCGATTTCGGTAACCCAAACGGTTGCGCCCAAACCTCTTAAGGATTGCGCACAGCCTTTACCGACATCGCCATAGCCGCAGACGATCGCTATTTTACCAGCGACCATGACGTCGGTGGCGCGTTTGATGCCGTCAACTAAAGATTCGCGGCAGCCGTATAGATTATCAAATTTTGATTTGGTGACCGAGTCGTTTACATTGAAGGCTGGGACTTTTAAGGTTCCTTTGTTGACCATTTCATATAAACGCAATACGCCGGTGGTGGTCTCTTCCGATAGCCCTTTAACATCCGCCATGAGTTCGGGAAATTTATCATGCATCATGACGGTTAGGTCGCCGCCGTCGTCCAAAATCATATTCGGACGCCAGCCGTCAGCGCCGATAATGGTTTGTTCGATACACCATTCGGCTTCTTCTTCGGTTTCGCCTTTCCAGGCGAATACCGGAATGTCGGCCGCCGCCATCGCCGCCGCCGCATGGTCTTGGGTGGAAAAGATATTGCATGACGACCATCTGACTTCTGCGCCTAGAGTCGTTAACGTTTCTATTAACACGGCTGTTTGTATGGTCATATGTAAACAGCCAGCGATGCGGGCGCCTTTTAAAGGTTGTTGCTCGCCATATTCAGCGCGTAACGCCATCAAGCCCGGCATTTCGGTTTCGGCAATTTGTATTTCTTTGCGACCCCATTCCGCTAAGTTAATGTCGGCGACTTTGTAATCTTCTGTACTCATCTGTTTCTCCAATCGAATTAAATTCCGGCTGATTCTTTTAATGCTTCAACTTTGTCAGTGCGCTCCCAGCTGAAAGTTTCTTCTGAGCGTCCGAAATGACCATAAGCGGCAGTGGGTCGATAAATAGGTTTTAATAAGTCCAGTTGAGCGATCAGGCCTTTAGGGCGCAAATCAAAATGTTCGCGGATCATTGGGACTAATTTTTCTTCACTGATTTTGCCGGTGCCGAAGGTTTCAACGCTTATCGAAGTGGGTTCGGCAACGCCGATGGCGTATGAGACTTGAATTTCGCAGCGTTCGGCTAAACCGGCGGCGACAATGTTTTTGGCGACATAGCGAGCCATATAGGCTGCTGAACGGTCAACTTTTGAGGGATCTTTACCGGAGAATGCGCCGCCGCCGTGGCGAGCCATGCCGCCGTAGGTGTCAACGATGATTTTACGACCTGTTAAGCCGCAATCGCCTACCGGGCCGCCGATAATAAATTGGCCGGTTGGGTTAATAAAATATTGAGTTTCGCTATGCAGCCATTCTTTCGGCAGAGTGGGCAAGATGATTTCATCCATCACCGCTTCTTCCAGTAACTTTCCGCCTATTTCGGGAGAATGCTGGGTGGATAACACAACAGCGTCAATGGCGACGGGTTTGTCGTTTTCATAGCGAAAAGTCACCTGGCTTTTAGCATCAGGTCTTAACCACGGTAAAGTTCCGTTTTTGCGGATAGCGGCTTGACGCTCAACTAATCGATGCGAATAGGTGATAGGGGCCGGCATCAGTACATCGGTTTCATTGCTGGCGTAGCCGAACATCAAACCTTGATCGCCTGCGCCTTGTTCGTGCTCTTCGCTTTCATCAACGCCCATGGCGATATCTGAGGATTGTTTGCCGATAGCATTAAGAACCGCGCAAGTTTTTCCATCAAAACCAATATCGCCCTTATCGTAACCAATTTCGCAGACCACGTTTCTGACCAGCTCTTCGGTATCAACCCATGCGTCGGTGGTGATTTCGCCGGCCAAAATCACCATGCCGGTTTTAATCATGGTTTCACAGGCGACTCTGGAGCGGGGGTCTTGATCTAATAAAGCATCAACAACGGCGTCAGAAATTTGATCAGCTACTTTGTCGGGATGCCCTTCTGAAACAGATTCAGATGTAAAAATAAAATTATTACTCACTGTAATTCCTCTTTGGCTATAAATACTATAGTTATATATAAGGCTACGAATGCGGCCGAAAGATGGTGGGCCCTCCCAGACTCGAACTGGGGACCTGCCGATTATGAGTCGGATGCTCTAACCAACTGAGCTAAGGGCCCTGATTTGTATGAAGCCGCAGAGATTCTTGAGTAATCAATTGTTGAAGCTATGAACCTTTCAACGCGCGGGCGGCTTATTCTCCGTCAAGAAAACATCTGAGCTGCTCTGAACGTGATGGATGGCGCAGCTTTCTTAAAGCTTTGGCTTCAATTTGACGAATGCGCTCTCGGGTGACATCAAACTGTTTGCCGACTTCTTCTAAAGTGTGGTCGGTATTCATGTTGATGCCGAAACGCATACGCAATACTTTCGCTTCCCGCGCAGTCAAGCCGGAAAGTACATTTTGAGTGGATTCTCTCAATCCTGCTATTGTAGCAGACTCTACTGGAGAAAGCACCTTTGCGTCTTCAATAAAATCACCTAAATGCGAATCTTCATCATCGCCTATCGGGGTTTCCATGGAAATAGGTTCTTTGGCGATTTTTAAAACTTTACGGACTTTGTCTTCCGGCATTTCCATGCGTTCAGCTAATTCTTCAGGGGTGGCTTCTCTGCCCATTTCCTGTAAGATTTGTCTTGACACCCGGTTAAGTTTATTGATTGTTTCAATCATATGCACCGGAATTCGGATGGTTCTGGCCTGGTCGGCGATGGAGCGGGTGATGGCCTGTCTGATCCACCAAGTGGCGTAGGTTGAAAATTTATAGCCGCGGCGATATTCAAATTTATCGACTGCCTTCATTAAGCCGATATTGCCTTCTTGAATTAAATCCAGAAATTGCAGGCCGCGATTGGTGTATTTTTTGGCAATTGAAATGACCAGGCGCAAATTGGCTTCGATCATTTCTTTTTTAGCGCGTCGGGATTTCGCTTCGCCGATTGAAATGCAACGGTTTACGTCTTTGATTGCGGCAATCGACATGTTGATTGTTTTTTCAACTTCGGTTAAACGATATTGGGCGTTTCTGATTTCATCTTCGCGTTGTTTTAATACCTCAGCGTATTTTTGATTGCTATCGATGAATTGATCCAGCCATTTGGGGCTGGCTTCATTTTCAGTAAACGAATTGATGAAGTTTTTTTTGGGAATCTTCGCATCTTTTACGCAAATGTCTAAAATGATTTTTTCTTGTCTGCGTATGGTATTGGTTATTTCGGTTGAAACACTGGTTAATTTTTTGAGGAATTGTGGATTCCATTTTAACTCGGTAAAGCCTATGGTCATTTCAGCCAAGCATTTTTCCGACTTAGAATGGAAATAACCATTCTTTTTAATGCTGGCGACGGTTTTTTTGTGAAGGCTTTTTAGATGGTCGACTTTTTCTTTGATTTCGTCGTAGTTTACAACCTTAGGCTCTTCTTCCTCATCGTCGGAGCTATCGGCTGAATTTTGGGTGGCCGTCGACGGGGCGGTTAAATTTTCATTGTCAGGTTCATCTAAATCCGCCAGGCCGGTAATCATATCGTTTAAGCGAATACCGGACTCTTCATCCTTAATTTGGTCAAAAACCGAAAAGAATTCGTTGACTAAAAAAGGCGAGCGCGACAACGCCTCGATAATTTGCATTTGGCCTTTTTCGATGCGTTTGGCTATTTTTAGTTCTTCATCGCGCGTTAATAATTCAACCGAACCCATTTCGCGCATATACATGCGCACCGGGTCGGTAGTGCGACCGAATTCACTGTCGACAGAAGCAAGTGCGGCAACCTCGGCCGCGTCGGCGTCATCATCGTCGGTGCTGACGGCTGCGTCGGAGGTGATTAGAGAGTCATCATCATCGGGGGCGACTTCATGAACCTGGATTCCCATGTCATTGATCATGCCGATGATATCTTCGATTTGGTCGGGATCTAAAATATCACTGGGTAGATGATCATTGACCTCAGCATAGGTTAAATAACCTTGTTGCTTGCCTTTGGCGATGAGTTGTTTTAATTGGGATTGCTGTTGTTCTTGGTTCATTCTACACTCGCAAAGTTTATTCAGCATCAATCGTTACCGAACCGGAAACTATAACACTAAATTGACGGTTTGGCTATAGTTAATGTTCGGCTGCGTCTATGATTTAGTTGTTAGTCGGTTTTGCGCTGATATTCAAATTTCAAGTTGCTCATAACATGGGGGTTGTTAGGCGGTTTTGCAATAGATTTGCTTAAATTACTCTCGTTTCCGGGTTTGGATTTTTGATTTCAATAAATTGTTAAAATAATTTTTTTTTCCATTTTCCAGGACTCTTTCCAGAGTGGCGATAAATTCGGCTTTTTCGTCAAAATGGGTGTCATTCAGCGGCGACACGGCATAGTTGGCCAGTGTTTGAATGGTATTTTCCCATTTCGTTCCTTGATAGCTTTGAGCAAGAATTGCCGGGTTTTTGGGCTGTGTTTTCTCAATAGTGTTTAAAATATGTTTTAACAATGAAATGCCTTGTTTTGCTTCTTCCGGAAAGCTCATTTTTTCCCAGTCCGGATTGATTTCATCAACAGTCTCGCTAAATTCAGGGTTTTGTAGTAATAATGCGATGACTGCTCTCAGTGGCGTGTGTTTGGTTTTTTTAAGTGTAGATTGTTTTTTTGAAATCTCCAGTTCAATAGGGCCGATGATTTCCTGGAGCTGGTTTAGCATCATGTCTTTTGCGTAGCCGTTGGGCATGCTTTCGATAAAGCCTTTGCCTTCTTCCAGTACTTGGGCTTTGCCGTTGATGCTGTCAAAATTGAGTGATTGTTTGAGGTTGAGAAAGAAGAAGTCCGTTAGTGTTTCGGCTTCTTCCACTGCTTTAGTAAAGCGCTGTTTGTCTTCTCTGATTAATGAATCAGGATCGTGTTCCGGG
>SPJK01015586.1_pt1 | contig 11157 bp, 8 predicted proteins | sample 3741771 | NCBI WGS metagenome assembly SPJK01 (sample SAMN10925997, study PRJNA522277) | cold seep metagenome | isolation source: Elba SIP-enriched marine methane seep metagenome, extraction at timepoint T2 | place: Italy: coast of Elba, Mediterranean Sea
CAGGCTTCTTGATCGCCATTAGGTCTGTTGCCTGTGAAACCACTGGTTGTTAAGCCAGGCACACCTAAATGACCTGCAATATCACCGCCTGTTCCGGCATCATTTAATGCGTTTGCATCAGTCAGAATATCGCTTTCTCTGCCATGGTCATTACGTGCATAACCGCCACGGAAGAAAACCATATGATCTTTTTTACGTGCTACCGCTGGGGCATGCTTCATGGAAGCCATCCACTGATCCAACTCCTGAACTTTGATATCACTGGCTTCAGCAGCTTCTGCCGATGCAGCTTTAACGCGGCTTAGTTCAGCCTGCATCGCTTCCATCATAGTAGCCATTTCATTCACTTGTGCTTCCAGTGCTGCTGCTTTTTTTGCTGCAGCATCAGCGATTCTTTCAGCGTCTGTTTGTGCCATCGCCTGCGGAGTCGCCAGTGCTCCAGCAACGGTTAATGTTGCTGTGCTAATTCCCAGCGCAATTTTGGTTTTGTTTATCATTGCTCCCCCTCAAGAGGTTGTTATAATTATATGTGCATTTGCCAAAATACAACATGTTATTTTTTCAGGCCTAATCATAGCAGTATTTTAACTTCCTTACAAGTTTTAACCCTTTTATTTTAATAATAATTATTACTTAATTTTCAATGATATACGAAATACTCTTAAAAAAATACAAAGAAATGTACACATGAAACAACATCAATTCAGAACGTAGCTCATGTATACTATGCCTGACAATTTAAGTTTACACTCACTTTATTTATTCGAATCTCTTTTATGCAACACACCCCAGATATTACTCTGATTGGAGCAGGAATTATTGGCTTATTAACGGCAAAAGAACTCGTTAATTCCGGCTTCAAAGTCACTGTGATCGATAAATCTGTAATGGGTACCGAATCATCCTGGGCCGGTGGTGGAATTTTGTTACCGCTCTATCCCTGGCGCCAGTCCAGTGCAATTTCAAAGCTGGTTGTAAATAGTATTCATCAATACCCACAACTCGCAAAACAACTTCATAATGACACAGGTATAGACCCTGAATGGCTAAAATCCGGCTTGCTGATCAGCAAAAACCCGGATTATTCTGCCGCAATTTCCTGGTGCCAAGTGCATCAAATCAATTTTGAAGATGCCAGCCCCAACACCTTTTCTGGACTTAACAGCAATACCGAGCAACCTTTATGGCTGCCAGATATTGGTCAGATCAGAAATCCTCGTTTATTAAAATCTCTGCATTGTTATCTGAAAAAACGTCAGGTTACCTTTATAGAAAACTGCGAAATTAATCGTTGTTCTGTGCAAAATGGACAAATCAACCGAATCTATTCGGATCAGCAAAGTTTCCCGGTTCATCATCTGGTTGTTAATGCCGGAGCCTGGAGTAGCCCTTTACTCAGCAAGTTGCTGCCCAACAGCCGCCCCCCGGAAATATTACCCGTCAAAGGTCAAATGTTATTATTTGATGCACTCCCTGACACCTTAACTAAAATTGTTCTGGATGAGGGTCATTATTTAATACCCCGCAAAGATGGAAAAATACTGGTCGGCAGTTCAGTAGAACACGCAGATTATGATAAAAGCACCACCGTGGAAATCAAGGATAAACTTTATCAGTTTGCTATTCAGCTTTTGCCCGAACTTAAAAGCTTTCCAGTCATTCAACACTGGGCAGGCCTCCGGCCTGGCACATCTGATGGAGTGCCCTATATAGACAGACACCCGGAAATAGAAAATCTGTCCATCAATTCAGGGCATTACAGGAATGGGCTAGCTATGGCTCCAGCTTCGGCACAACTTATGACCGATATTATTCTTAATCGTAACGCTTTTATCGATATTGAACCTTACAAAATCAAACTGGCTGCAGCTTAAATCCATGAATTTCTATCCTTTGGTTCGCCCCTTACTGTTTTCTCTCGACCCTGAACTGGCGCACACACTCAGCTTAAAGCTGCTTAAACTATCTCACCAGACTCAAGCCTCCAGGTTATATCAATTCAAAGCCCAGGATAAAGCGGTCAAAATTATGGGATTAACATTTCCAAACCGGGTCGGCCTGGCAGCCGGATTAGATAAAAACGGTGACTACATTGATCCACTCTCAGATTTAGGGTTTGGCTTTATTGAAATCGGTACTGTCACTCCCAGGCCCCAACCGGGCAATCCTAAACCTCGCTTGTTCCGATTGAAGCAACACCAGGCAATTATCAACCGCATGGGCTTTAATAATTCAGGTATTGATCACCTGCTCGCTCAAGTTGAACAGGCTAAATACACGGGTATTTTAGGCATTAATATAGGCAAAAACTTTGATACGCCAATCGATCAGGCGAATCAGGATTATTTAATCGGTTTGCGCAAAAGCTATGCACAGGCCAGCTATATCACTATCAATATTTCATCGCCTAATACAAAAAACCTGCGCCAACTACAACAAGGCGATGAAATAAAACGATTACTGGCTGATTTGAAAAATGAACAGGCCCGATTAGCGCAGAAACATCAAAAATATACGCCTTTGGTATTGAAAATAGCACCGGATCTGGATCAACCTGAATTAGAGCATATTGCAAAACTATTACTGGAATTTGAAATAGATGGTGTCATTGCCACTAACACCACCATAGATAAAACGGCTGTTACAGATCATCCACAGGGACAGGAAGGAGGCGGCCTGAGCGGAAAACCACTCACAACAAAGTCAACGGCTATCATTGCCGCCCTGAATTCAGAGCTTAATGGAAAATTACCCATTATCGCGGCTGGCGGTATATTTTCTACATCTGATGCCCGAGCAAAGCTGGAGGCGGGGGCTTCATTAATTCAGATTTATAGTGGTTTAATTTACCAAGGACCAGAATTGGTAAAACAAATCAGCACTGAGTTATAAAAATCTGCTTTTCTTAAGTCTGATAATTCATCAAGATCCAGCTATAGACATCTGCTCTATCAGTATGGATCCTGATCGAATATTACCTCTTAAATCCACATCATTGCCCACTGATACAATCTGCTTAAACATGTCTTTTAAATTTCCAGCGATGGTAAACTCTTCAATAGGATATTGAATCTGACCATTTTCAACCCAAAATCCGGCCGCTCCACGCGAATAACTGCCTGTAACCATATTCACACCTTGCCCCATCAATTCAGTAACCAATACACCTTGATCCATTTGCTTGAGCATCGCATCAAAATCATGATCGCAGCTGGGCTCCAATGTCAGATTATGCACCCCACCTGCATTACCAGTCGTCTCTAAACCCAGTTTTCTGGCTGAATAACTGCTTAATACATACCCTTGTAAAATCCCTGATTGAATAATTTCCCGGTTATGAGTTGCGACACCCTCGGCATCATAATTGGTACTACCCAATCCCTGTTTTAAAAAGGGTTGTTCATGAATGCGAATAAAATCAGGAAAAATTTGTTTATCCAGCGCATCCAGTAAAAAACTGGATTTACGATAAAGATTTCCGCCACTGATTGCACCAATCAATGATGAAAGCAAACCACCCGCAACTTCAGCTGAATAGAGTACGGGACATTGTCGGGTTGAAATACTGCGCGCACCCAGTCGACTGATGGTTCTTTCGGCTGCTTTTTCTCCGATTTTTTTGGCTGAATCCATATGATCAGCATTTCGCGCCACACTATACCAGTAATTACGCTGCATCTGATTTTCTCGTTCACCCAGAACAGAACAACTCATGGAATGACGGCTGGATTTTCTTGCCTGCAAAAACCCCAGACTATTTGCCATCGCTCTGATACTTTCATGGCTATTAACTGTGGCTCCTTCTGAATTACTTATTTGCTTATCATAAGCCATCGCTGTTTCTTCACATTCAATAGCCCGCTTGATTGCGCTGTCCGTGTCCAAGGCCCAGGGATGATAAATATCCAAATCAGGAAACTGGTCTGCCAGAAACTGTTTCTCAGGTAAACCGGCAAATTCATCTTCACTGGAAAAACCAGCAATACTACATGCTGCCCGAGCTGTTTCCTGAATAGATTGTTCTGAAAAATCGTTACTGCTGGCAGAACCTTTTTTTTGCCCGATATAAACAGTAATCCCCATATGTTGGTCACAATGATGTTCTATGGTTTCAACTTCAGATAACCGGGCTGTAACGGATAAACCTTTTTCTACACTGACACCTGCTTCAGCCGAACTGGCTCCAAATTGCCTGGCTTCTTCCAATAATTGGGATGCCAAAAGCTTGAGTTTATCAATTTCTACTTGATTATATTCGGTCATTTTAATGATAAAGCCTTTATTACTGGGAGATTCTGAATTTAAACGCGGGTTCCGCCTACCGTTAAGCCATCAATTTTTAGGGTAGGTTGACCAACGCCCACCGGCACACTCTGCCCTTCTTTTCCGCAAGTCCCAACCCCGGAATCCAATTCAAGGTCATTACCCACCATGCTGACTTTGGTTAAAACATCAGGACCATTCCCTATCAACGTAGCCCCCTTCACTGGCTGGGTAATTTTTCCATCCTCTATCAAATAGGCTTCACTGGCAGAAAAAACAAATTTACCCGACGTAATATCAACCTGGCCACCACCAAAATTCCTGGCATACAGGCCTTTTTTTACCGAAGTAATGATTTCATCAGATTCATGTTCGCCGGGTAGCATATAGGTATTTGTCATACGAGGCATAGGTAAATGTGCATAGGACTCTCTGCGCCCGTTACCGGTTAACGACGCCCCCATCAAACCGGCATTGTGTTTATCTTGCATATAGCCTTTCAAAATGCCTTTCTCAATCAATACCGTGTTTTGTGTTGCAACACCTTCATCATCAATACTGAGTGAACCACGCCTGCCAAGCAAAGTGCCATCATCTACGACCGTACAAAATTCTGAAGCAACTCGCTGCCCTATACATTGACTGAAAGCAGAAGTCCCTTTACGGTTAAAATCACCTTCAAGACCATGACCAATGGCTTCATGTAATAAGATGCCCGGCCAACCCGGACCGAGAACAACAGTCATACTACCGGCCGGGGCATCAGTAGCCTGTAGATTGACAATCGCCTGCCTGACCGCTTCTTTGCCATAATCCAATGCTCTGTCTTCCTGCAAAAAATAACTGTAATCCGTTCTGGCTCCGCCCCCCATACTACCTTGCTCTCTCCGCCCATTATCTTCCATAATGACACTGACATTCATGCGGGTTAAAGGTCTGATATCAGCAGATAAACTTCCCTGATGATCTGCGATTAAGACTTGTTCATAAACACTGACCAAACTGACGATCACTTCTTCAATTCGAGAATCCAAAGCCCTGGTTTTTATATCAACCTGCTTTAATAAATCAATCTTTTCCTGATCGGACAGTGATTTTAATGGATTCACAACATCATAATATCTGGGACATTCTGCCTGAGCCTGAAGGTTTTGAGTTACATTCTGACCTTGACGGGAAATAGCTTTAACATGCCTGGCGGCATCGATCAAAACCGGAACTTCAATTCGGTCGCTATAAGCAAAACCGGTTTTTTCGCCGACAACAGCCCTCACCCCAACACCCTGTTCAATGTTATGGCTGCCTTCTCGGATAATACCCGCTTCCAACACCCACGATTCAAAATGACTGGTCTGGAAATAGATATCCGCTAAATCCACTTTGCTGGTTAGCAGCTCATCCATGACTTTATTTATATCCGTAAGCTGCATTTCATACGGATCCAAAATTGATTGTTTGACTTGGTTTAACATGTGCATTGAAATTCTTAATTAAGAATCAAATCTTCTCTCATTGTTTTATACAAGGTTCGAATCAACTTAGCCTCTCCCAGAGTTGGCTCGACATAAAAATACTCATTGTCATCCAAAGGTTCTTTATTTTCTTCGGTAACCTGCTCCGCTATGACCAGACTATGACTATCATTCCAATTGATTAACAGCTTATATTGCCCTTGAGTATCTGAGCCACTAAACACGTTAAAGGTAACCGTATCAAACAGGCTTTCCTCTTCCTGCTCTTCTGCTTCGGGATCATAGTTCAGATAAAATACCCCTTTACTACGATCTTTATCGGTAATTTCAATTTTCAACTGTTCCAGCGACTTTTCAACTAATTCCCAGGAACGGTCAAATAATTTGACCACCCTGATAACTGGTTTTTCTTCAATTCTTGCCAATCTCACAACCTTACCCAGACCTGTACCGGATAACGCTTCTTCATCAATTGAACCTGCAGGCGGTGACTTGATTGTCATTCTAGGTGGCGCTTCCAGATGACTGGTATCAATATAACGTGTAGACCTGTTTTCAAACATAGAACAGGCCGTCATACTTAGCAGCAGGGATGCGCCTGCCAGTTGTACAGAACAGGGAAAATGCATTTCAAAATTTCCGATGCTGTAAAGCTGGAAAGGATGCTCTTACTTTTGCCAGTCTGTCCAGATCAATATCACCCATCACAAAGCCTGAACCGGTTTTATAACAATCAAGCACAACACCCCAGGGGTCAACCACCATACTGTGGCCGTAGGTTTTTCTTCCATTCATATGAAATCCTCCTTGATTTGGAGCAATCACATAAATCAAATTTTCGATGGCTCTGGCACGCAGTAACACTTCCCAATGAGCCGCGCCAGTTTCAGCCGTAAAGGCTGAAGGGATAACCAATATCTCCATGCCCTGTTCCATCATATTGCGAAAAAATTCAGGGAAACGTAAATCGTAGCAAACAGCAACGCCTAATTTACCAAATGGAGTATCGATTACCAATGGTTGCTCTCCTGCTTCGATAGAAGCAGATTCTTTATAATCCTCACCACTGTCTGGAACACTGACATCAAATAAATGCACCTTATCATAGCGGGCAACACGTTCCCCATCAGCATCGTAAACCAGACAAGACGTCCTTATTTTGTTATCGTCATTTGCAACCAGAGGTGCTGTCCCTCCGGCCAGCCAGACCTGAAATTCCTTTGCAGTTTCAGATAGAAACTGCTGAATAGGGCCATCATTATCTGCCTCTCGTATCTTCACCTTATCAAATTCGTCCATTCCCATTAAGGCAAAGTTTTCGGGTAAAGCCACCAGCTGAGCACCCGCTTCAGCAGCCTCAGCGATTAATTTTTTGGCTTCCATTAAATTCGATCCTACATTAGGACTGGATGCCATCTGAACAGCTGCACATTTAGTCATCAAATTTCTACACTATCATTTACTACAAAACGCCTATCTTAGCTGAATTCTCTGCATTTTTGAACGATATTGAATAAACAAATCAGAATTCAAGGCCCCCTATAACCCGATTTAACTCAACTGCATTAACTGCCCTGGCAATGAGTTTATAGTTACTGGACAAGTCCATCATACCGCCGATTGCCAAAGTTACAAGCATCGCTTCCAATGGATAGAGTAAATGAGCATGGAATTTTTTCATAAACAACCGCGTTCCAGGCAAAGAAACCGAGTGCTGACTCATTAAATCAAGGTAACACTGAATCAAATATGACTGATGCTGATGTTGCATCTCTGGCTCCAGGGCGGTCGCGATGAAATAGGCTAAATCACTGACACCTTCACCGCTTCTTACCATTTGCCAATCCAAAAGTCCAACCTGATTTTGCTTCCAGAATAAATTACCCGGATGCAAATCATGGTGCACCAACGTTTTTTCTGCTGAATTGAGATATGACATCACCTGAGATCGTTGCTGTGCATATAGCATGGCTACACGCTGTATATCTGCAGGCACATCATTCGCTGCCAGCTTTAAAGCGCGTCGCATCAAAGGAACCGCAAGAACATTTCCTAATCGGTCTTCCAACTGCCGAACTGGCCCCGATAACCAAGAAAGTTCAGTGCTTAATTTTTCAGACTGCCAAAATTGAGCATGTAGTTCTGCCAATACCCGAACAACACTTTCAGCTTGTTGCAAACTTAAAACATCCGCTGGATGTCCTGCCATACAATCCTGACTGGAAATATTCTGCAAAACCAGAACAGATTTCCAAAATGTATCATTAGAATATATTCTTGTTGGAACAGGAATCTTTATGTAGCCTGAGATTTGCTCATAAAACTGAATTTCAGTGCTTAACAGCCGCGGAAGCGCGGTAATCATTCTTGCTCGCCAACTTAAAGAAGGTAATTTGATAAACCAATGACAGGTTGTGTTGTCAGCAAAATCCAGCTGAAAACGTACCCGGGTTGTAGTACCAATATTTACCTGATTGATTGAGACACTGTCAGCTACTGACAATTCATCACTGTAGCTCAATACCTCATTTGCCCAGTCCAAATCCAGATAGCTCAGCTTCTGAATAGCGTAATCCTCTGCCATTTGCATTTATCAGCGGCCTGCCTTAAAGCGGTCATTTTTTCTCTTCAGCTATTAAATGTTTCACGACTTTAATAATATTTTCTACAGTCATACCGTATTTTTCTGCTAATACCTCTGCTGGGGCTGAATCTCCAAAACGATCTATGCCAATCACTTCACCATGACAGCCAACATATTGCTTCCAGAACAATGTTGAGCCCGCTTCAATCGCCACACGTATTGATACCGAAGACGGAAGAACCGATTCTTTATACTCCGCTTCCTGGCTTTCAAATACTGAACTGCAGGGCATGGAAACCACCCTGACATGTTTTCTCTGTTTACTCAGCTTTTCTGCGGCCTCCATGGCAATTTGTAATTCAGAACCCGTTGCCAGCAAAATTATTTTGGCCGGTTTATCACTATCCTTTAAGACATAAGCCCCTCGTTCAATTAAGGCAAGCTGTTCCTCTGTTCTTTCCTGATGCATCAATTGCTGTCTTGAAAATACCAGACAACTCGGCCCATCTTGCCTGCTGATCGCAAATTTCCAGGCAGCGGCTGTTTCTGCAGCATCAGCAGGGCGCCACACATCCAGGTTTGGAATAAGCCGTAAACTGGTTAAGTGCTCAATCGGTTGATGCGTGGGGCCGTCTTCACCTAAAAATATAGAGTCATGAGTAAAAACGAATATTGACTGTATTTCCATTAAAGCAGCCATGCGTATGGCATTACGTGCATAATCAGAAAACGTCAAAAAGGTTCCGCCAAATGGAATTAAACCACCATGCAGACTCATGCCATTGATAATGGCGCTCATACCAAATTCACGCACACCATAATAGACATAATTACCATCATGATCATAATCATTCAAATCCCTTGCCCCATCCCACAAAGTTAAATTTGAATGCGTTAAATCAGCTGAGCCACCTATCAACTCAGGTAAAACCTTTGCATAAGCCTGTATAGCATTTTGCGAAGCTTTCCGACTGGCGACTGATTCAGCAGTCGATTGAGTTTCAGCGATAAATTTATCTGCATATGAATACCAATCATTAGGCAACAAATCCATCACCCGTCTACGGTATTCTTTGGCCAAATCCGGATAACTTTCTTCATACTGGTTTAATGACTGATGCCATTCCTGTTCCATGGTATTCCCCTTGAAAACCACATTCCAACCCATGCGGATTTCATTGGGTATTTCAAATTCCTTGTACGGCCATTGCAACATCTTCCTTGTCAATTCCACTTCCTCTTCGCCCAAGGCAGCACCGTGACACAACTCCGTTCCTTGCTTATTCGGTGAACCATAGCCAATGGTTGTCCTGCAACAAATCAAACTAGGTTTATCAGTCACTGATTTCGCTTGCCTGATAGCCGCTGAAATTGCCTCCGAATCATGCCCATCGACTCGAGTAATGACATGCCAGCGATAGGCATCAAAACGCTTTACGCTATTATCATTAAACCAATGCCTGATTTCACCATCAATAGAAATGCCATTATCATCATAAAATACGATTAGTTTACCTAGTTCCAGCTTACCAGCTAGGGAACAGGCTTCGTGAGAAATCCCCTCCATTAAACAACCGTCACCGGCAAAAACATAGGTATAATGATCAACAATATCAAAGCCATCACGATTAAAATACGCTGCCAAAGTTCGTTCAGCCAACGCCATACCAACCGCATTTGCCAACCCTTGCCCCAATGGACCCGTAGTACTTTCAACGCCGGGAGTAACTCCTCTTTCAGGATGGCCGGGGGTTTTTGAACCATATTGACGAAATGCTTTCAGATCATCCAATGAAATATCGTATCCTGACAGGTGCAATGCTGAGTAAAGCAACATGGAGGCATGGCCATTAGACAGCACAAAACGATCTCTATTGGGCCATTTAGGATTTCTGGGACTATGCTTTAAATAATCATTCCATAATACTTCAGTGATATCAGCCATACCCAATGGTGCACCAGGGTGGCCTGAATTCGCCTTTTGAACAGCATCAATTGTCAGGACTCTCAAAGCATTTGCTAGCTCTCTACGAGTTGGCATTATTGTCTCCACACTTTTTATTTTTCAAAAAAATTATTTGAACTTTTACACTGTTACTAGCCCGGATATTTCACCAGGACGGAAAATAATATTCATAAACTATTAATAATTCATAAAAATGTATGCCAAGATCTGGTTTTTAATAAGCCATTTACACCTATATCGTTTTCTGTGAGGCACAATACCCACGATTCGCACATGGCGTTCATACATTAGCCTAATTAAGCTGACTTTGTATTATACCCGATTCCCTTTTAGCCTTATATGACGCTTTATCAAGAAACATAACAAATTTTCCTTATTGTTAGTTCTAACATTTCTACTGTTCATTAAAGATTAATTTGTAATCTGTAGATTAACAATTACAACCCAATATCTGGTTCCTTATTAATAAGTTCCAGTAACTGAATAATTTATTTTTTCAATTCTATGAATTACTTACCAAGCGAATTATTTAACATGAATAACATGGAATATAAGACTTTCAGGCAATCCATTCAGGCACAAGCCTTTTTTCAAAAGACATGTAAATATACATAAGTCTGTGTAAAATTAAAATTTAGTTCAATATATCAACCGCCTTGATGAAATATTCGGGCCAGGAGTGTTCGATGGAAGCTTTAGATCAAATCTCGGCAACAATTGCACTTTCTATGGGGCTGGCCTGGGCCAGTGGTATCAATCTTTATGCCGCCCTGTTTACCTTGGGCTACCTGGCGAATACAGGCAACATCGTATTACCTGAAAACCTTGAGATAGTCGCCAATCCACTGGTTATGTCAGCCGCTGGCCTGATG
>SPJK01038277.1_pt1 | contig 11155 bp, 6 predicted proteins | sample 3741771 | NCBI WGS metagenome assembly SPJK01 (sample SAMN10925997, study PRJNA522277) | cold seep metagenome | isolation source: Elba SIP-enriched marine methane seep metagenome, extraction at timepoint T2 | place: Italy: coast of Elba, Mediterranean Sea
AGATCGGAGCCAAGCTCCTGCAAGGCCGCGTCGGCATCACCGGCCTTATTGTCGGCGTCGCTGTCGACGAGCGCGGCCTGTTCATTGAACATGGTCTCGCGCAGGACTGCCCCGATGGATTTGCGCTTGGCAAACCAGTGACGGCGCTTCTTGCCGAGGACTTTTTCGGCTTCGGTTTTGTCCATGGCGATGAACCGCGTCGCCCATCGATAGGCAAAGCCCTGACGGTTCAACTCATCGAGAATGCCGGGCAAGGTGGACGCCGGGAAACCAAGAATGGTCAGTGTGCGCAGATGCGCCTCGCCAATCATGGGTTCGAGCCCGCCTGCGAAAGGCTCATCGGCAAGTATGGCGTCGAGGAAGACCGGCAGCTCAGGCGTGACGACCGGATGGCGCTTTGTCGAGATCGTCGAGTGCAGATAGGTTAGCGTCTCGTCATCGGTTAGTGGCCAGACGTCATCGAGACATATATCGAGAAGGTCCCATACGCGGTCAGACTGTTGCTGGAACGTCTCCAGACGATGCCGCCAGGTCGCGGCGTCTTCTGTTTCAGCGCGAGTGATGAGGGCTTTCTCGGCGCGGCCCGATGCATCAGCTGGCGGCAACCAGAGCAGGGTCAAGAAATAGGAACTCTCGAATCTCGCGCCGGCTTCGTCGGCTTGAAGCGCGCGTTCCTGATCGACCAGCCAGGACGCCGCATCGGGAAAGGCGCAATCCGGATAATCATGGATTTCACTACGCTGGGCTTCGAAGAAAAGGGCCCAACCTGAGCCGAACCGGCGCAGGACATTATTCACCCGCGCCATAACGGAGACGAGTTCTTCGTCTGTCGAGCTTTCCAGGTCCGGGCCGCGATAGCGGAACGTGGTTTGGAAGGAACCGTCCTTGTTGAGGACGACACCGGGCGCGACCATACAGGTCCAGGGGAGATAGTCGGCGAGAAGTGTAGGCGTGTCTGCGTATTCTTTCAGGTTCAGCATGACAGATGCTCCTTGTTGCGCACCGAGCGACTGGCCACCGCCATGAAATCCGGATCGCTGCGTGCCATGAACACGGCGGCTGAATGGCCGAGCACCCAGAGAAGAAGTCCCGGTATCCAGAGCCGGAGACCGAGCGCCAAAGCGGCCGCGAGTGTCCCGATGGCTATGGCAGCGCTTCGCGGCGCACCTGCCATCAGGATCGGTTCGGTGAGTGAGCGATGCAGGGGAATTTCATAGCCTTCGGCCATCAGATCAGCGCTCCGCCGCCAAAGCTGAAGAAAGTGAGGAAGAAGCTGGTCGCCGCAAACGCGATGGACAGCCCGAACACGATCTGGATCAGCTTGCGCATGCCGCCGCTCGTCTCACCAAAGGCCAGCGTCAGACCGGTCAGCGTAATGATGATCACCGATACAATCCTGGCCACCGGTCCTTCGATGGATTGCAGGATCTGGTCGAGCGGACCTTCCCAGGGCATGCCGGAACCTGCTGCATGAGCCGGACCGGCTACAGCCAAGCCGATGCCAATGGCAGCAGCGATCTGCATCGTTCGATGAACCGCGCGGGTTTGTTGATAGAAGATCATGTCAGGGGTCCTCCTGTGACGAGTGAAAGGGATCGGGAGACAAGCGGCGCGGTGTCATAGCTTGTCCCATTGAAGCCGGTGACGCGCAGCGCTTCGTCCACACGGCGCTGGCCGCTGGCGCGGCTCATGAACATGACAACGTCAATCGCTTCTGCGATGAGATCGAAGGGCGCGCGCGGCGTGGCTTCGAGCGTGAGCTGTTCCAGCCGGGCCAGCGCGCCGTGGGCCGAGTTGGCATGAAGCGTAGTGATCCCGCCTGGATGGCCAGTGTTCCAGGCTTTCAGCAGGTCAAGCGCTTCGGGCCCGCGCACTTCCCCGACAATGATCCGATCTGGCCTTAGCCGCAGCGTTGAGCGGACAAGGTCCTGCAGACTGGTCGTGCCGCGATGGGTTCTGAGCTGGACGGTATTGGGCGCAGCGCATTTGAGTTCGCGCGTGTCTTCGAGAATGACAATGCGATCGTCATTCAGCGAGGGCTCTGCCAGCAGGGCATTTGTAAAGGTCGTCTTGCCCGACGATGTGCCGCCCGCGATCAGTATGTTGGCGCGGGTTGTAATCGCGTCCTGCAGGGCTGCTGCGAGTGCCGGGGCTAATGCGTCCTGATCGACATAGTCACCAAGTTCGAATGGCGTCGTTGCAGGTTTGCGGATCGAAAAGCAGGGGGCTGTGGAGACAGGTGGGAGAAGCCCTTCAAACCGCTCGCCGCTGCCGGGGAGTTCGGCAGAGACGATGGGGGATGTGCGGTTAGCGGCCTCTCCCACCCCGGAGGCGACCAGGCGGATGACCCGCTCGCGGTCGGAGGCTCCAAGACGATGGTCAGAGACAATGACGCCGACGCCAGCCTTTTCGATCCAGACCGAGCCGTCCGGATTGGCCATGATCTCGATTGTGTCAGGCGCTTCCAGCGCTTCGCGTACCACCGGGCAGAACGCCGAGCGCAACATCGCGGTGCGCCTTGCGTCTGTTTCTGAATGGTGCGCGGGCTGGCCCATCGTTTTGTGCTCCTGTCACTTGGGGTTGGTGTGACTGAAGCCTCGCAGGCAGACGGTAATTGCGGGAGTGTGAATGGCGACCAATGGAAGCAAAACGCCGCATAAGCTGGCCTGTCCCGGCAAAACCCGGCAATGGTTTGATCCACCGTATTTCGTGCCTCAGGCGAAGAGGATATTTGTTTGATTTCCGTAGTTAATGGCGTAGTACGCTGATTTTGATTGTATTAATATTCCGGCGTATTTTGTTAATATTTGCGGATCTGGCCTCGTTCTTGCCTAAAATTCCCCAGTTACGGGAGGCGCAGAATGAAGACGTATGAACTAAAAACAGATGAGACGCTGAAGAAATACAACTATCTCTGGCGTATGTCGCGGGACCGTTGGGCCTGGGAATACCTGAGACGCAACAAGGATTTCCGCAAAGATGCGGCGCTTCATTCTTCTGATGATATCTCGGAGATGACCGCGCCATGCCGCAATGCCAATATCCGTCTCCTGCGCTCACGCGTGCCGCAAAAACTGGCCGCCCGTTGGGGCCTGGTCTTCATGCCTGATCCGTCTCTGAACGGGATTGATGCCGATGCGGTTTGGCTAAAAACAGCATTTCCCGACCAGGTCGAAGTGAACTGCACGCCGCGTGCAGAAGGCCAGACCTGCGATATCTGGGACCGTACCGTTCCGCACACCAAAATCACGCACGTGACGGACAGGGCTCAGAGAGAGTTTCTTCTCCTGCGCGGCAATGGCTGCGTCACTCAAGTGCGTTGCACGGGCCAGACACTGCTCAGCCTCGAACCCATTCGCATGAAACTTCAGATTTCTGACATGGAGACCTATGAGCAGAAGCTGAAGGCCCAAAAGGAAGGTATGCGTATCTTCGGCAATGATCCGGAAGCTGAAACGCCCGTGTGGCGAAAGCGAACCCAAATCCTGAGAGATGGTCTGATCGCGCTGGATTGTCTTGAGCTTGGTATGACCCATCGGGAAATTGCCGTTGTCCTCTATGGGAAAGCGGCCGTGGATTCCGAATGGGGTGTCACATCCATGAAGAGCACAACACGCTACCTAGTGAACAAGGCCAAAGCTCTGCGCGACGGCGGTTACCTCGTTGAACTGCTCGGCTCACAACTCGGACCGAATGTGCTCGCGGCATAATATCAATCGTTTGAAAGCCCTGAGTCATTTGCGGCCTGTTCGCCCGGTTGGACGGAACGTTTCAAGGTATTGGGGCGGTCCGTTCAGATCGCCGATCTTCGACCGGCGTGTCTGCCCGGAGCCACAAGAACCGGATTGCGCCGACCGGCCCGGCGAGGCTCAATGGGGATCCGGTGGTTCGTCTGAAAATCGTGGTGCTGGGTCTCGCCGGCTGGCCGCGGGCCCGCGCTTCCTGTTCGCTTACGCGAAGCGGGTTGCTACTGCCTGAATGTAGATGGCTCCTAATTCCTAATAGGAGACATAATGAAACCGCTGATTGATTCCAACAGCAGACTTAACCAGCCTTAGTGAGTACGATCAAGAATCCCTGCAAAATTGCCAATATTGGCGCAGCGTGCCACGGTGTCCATCACTAATCGTTGGGTGAGGGCTCCGATTGAATGAAGTACAAGCTTGTTGAAACACTAATTGTCGCGACGGGGTTTTGGGCCTTGGCGGGCCAAACCACGACTGCACAATCGAACGATAAATTGACTTATCAAGGTCCGATTGAGCGCATTGATGACGACAATTATCTCATTGATCTGAACACGGAAATAAGGGTCGGTATTACGTCGTCTCCGACCAACTTTTCAGTTAGCCATTTCTTTGATCACTTTGCTAACTTCAACACGCTTGCCCGACTGGGCGAGTGGCTGGATGGTGGGCGAATAAACAATCGCGAGATCAGGTTTCGTGGTCAGAAAATTATCGATCGCGCAGGCTTGAGACTGGCAACAACTTGGGCGCCGAATGGGTTAGGTCCTCACACGGTCACCGACATTGATTGGCACTGGGCCTACAATCCTGTTTCTGTGTATCCCGGGTCGATAGAGCTCAGTCGCGAAGACGATAAGGGTGTCCCGATGCGCGCGGACGTCACTGTGACGAGCGAGATGGTGGAAACGGGCTTTGGCATCCACGCGCAGCAGAATTATCGGTTTTCCGTTGTGGTAGAGCGCTTACCCGGTACTCTCGACAGCGGCGACGAGGTGGTCGGATCGAGGGTTTCTCTGTCGTATCTCCCTGCAACGCCAGGCACATATGACAGCGGAATTCCACTTGGTCAGTTCCCAGGCATTTACGAAGTCCAGTTGCGAGATTTTGATATTGTGCTTGATGCGGCGCGCATCGAAGTCCCTGCACCCGAGCCATACAGACAGGAGGATTACTGGCTGGAGTCAACGCCGCGCGCGATTGATGATGGATTTGATCGCTCCATGTCAGTGTCTGGATCTCTCCTTGGAGGCGGAGATCTTACTGTCACAATCAATCGAACCCGCAAGCCCGGCACACCGCCTGATCAAATGCCGAGCGTTGAAGATCGCGTTGTTATATTGACGCCTTGGGAGTCGGAAGCCAGTCGCGCCTGTATTTCGCGCTTAGAAGATGTGACTGAATGGTATGACGCATATACAGGACTTCGGACGATTGATGGCTGGCGCCCCGATGATCAAGGCGGCTCTACGACAACGCTTTCGATGCGCCGGGATGACAGCCGCATCGTTGATCTATCGGGGCTTCCTGCTGGACGATATACTGTCGCGCTCTTGGGCGAGCGGGACGAAAGCGCCGCCGATACAAATGGCACCCCGATCGTAACTACGACGACGTTCGATATCCCCATTCGTTCGAAGCAAGGCATTCTATCAACTGAAGTCCTTTCAGCTCCGAAAAACGATAGTAATGACAGTCAGATTCGCGCTTATTTGCTGGATCACGATATCGAGGGCGTGCCTACTCACGGATATGTCGAAATCGTGCGGCCAGCGTTTCGGTCGGTGAACGGCGCACTCATGCCAGAACAGGTCTTGGCATCCGCTCCAATCTGGGGTGATGATGGCCCGGTCACACTATCGACTCGAGCGACAACCGGCATGTACGCGCGGTTTCGGAGCACCGAGGAGCTCTGCAGCCAAGGCTCCGGTGACTGCGGCTATGTTGTTTACGCGAAAACGCCGCTAAATCTCGGTCCGTTCATTCCTGTGCCCGAATCGCTTATTTCTCCATTGCGCCTCGACCCGGCCCTGCAACGTATCGCGCAGACCTGGCCGCGCCGTACATTAACACGTCCGCTGTGTGGTGAAGAACCAAACCCGATAGAAACACCAAATACCTACAAGCCGCCAGCCGTTGTGGCTGTCGCCGCGCAGCTTTCGGAGCCCGAAGACAATTCTGGGCTGTCTTACATTGGCATTCGTGCGCAAAATACTGGTGAAACAGGGGCCGCGGATGTCGGTCTTGGCATACAACTCTTCGCTGCGCATGACGGTCAAAAACTGACCGATCTCAAGGCCATGAGCCCGACCTGTCAGAGGACGGGAGAGGAGTTTTTCTCTTGCAATCTTGGTGATCTGAGCTCGGGCGAGTTTGTCGACCTCTTCTTCGAAACGGCGCTGCCACCGTCCGGCCAAATTGCGTGGCGCTCAGTGGCCGAAAGCTCTGGTGATCTTGGCCAACCAAGGGTCGCTGAAGGTCTCGTTGGCGCCCCTAGAGAGATGGCTCTGGAAGCGGCCTTACCCGTCGTCGACCAGATGCGGGTAATAGATGATGCGCCTGCCTTCCCTTATCCATTTTCTGGTGAGAATGAGAGCGCTGACGTTCGTTACATCCTCGCAGTAGGAGCGAATTTGCCGACGTCGCGCGGCGACATGGTGTTTAGCCAGGGCGATGATGTGACCTATCACTTTGCAGCCCCCTCGAACACGCGTGACCCTCTCTACTATCCGATCATCGCAAAAGGCTGGGCGCGGTTCTATGGTATGACAGACCCAGCGGCTGCAATTGCGCGCGCCAAATCCGAAGGTCGCGAAGCAATATTGATTGATGCGCGGCTGCAATCACCCGCTTTACCGGGGAAGCGCACACTTGCGTTCAACGGCGTTAAATCTGATTGGATGCTGAAATATGGCGATCTCAGAGTCGATCTTCAATTCGCGCGAGACGTCACAGGATTTGGCACTGAATTGATCAGCTCTGCCTACGCACCGGAACGCGTGCGGTTGTTGGCGCAGGTTAGTCAATCAGTTGCTCTGGACACCTTGCCCGCCGAGATTTCTCACTTTTCGACCACGACCAATGGCATTGTCCAAAAACCCGTACCGCTCACGAAAGCCCCAGATCTCGGCACGGGTTTCTATCGATCAGACCCTATCGATCTCTATTGGGAAGGCAGCGCCCCATCGCTTGATGGCGGCGATGGCTTGGCGGTAGCCCCAGACCCAGCTGGACCTGAGATAATCAGCGCCGTTCTGAACGAGGATTTCGCCAAGAAAACACTCCTGATTGATCGCGGGCGAAGCATGGCGTCACTCAATATTGCGCGAACGCCAGTCGGCTCCAATTATAATTATAGTTGGTCATCAGCGCTGTCGCGTGCCGCAAAATGCAATCAGATTTCCGGCCATACATTTGCTGAACTCGTCAACGAAGAATCTGATGAGCTTTGGAACCTCGTTGTGCTCACAGATGCGGATTTCTACCAGGAACTATCAGTGAAATTTGGGCATCATGCAGCCGCGATATTGCTGCGTGAAAAATTTCTTGAGTTGAATGAAACCCGAACTCGTCAACTAGAATGGACGAGAAGTCGACCAAATGCATTGGCAAGCATGGCTGCAGGGCTAGTTACAGCGCGCATTGATGACCCGACCAATCCATTCCTGCGTCAGCCCGTGACAGATATTAACGGTGTAGAGCTTGCCCTGCGCGATGCCTTCATCGGCTCTGATGATGCGATTAGCGAGCGCACCGGAAAGTCACTCAAAAGCGTAAAAGTCTGGCGGGTCAACGCGATGCGGCAAGCTGTTGATGCGATGATCGCCGCCTCAAAAGTCTCGCGCGAACATGCCATTGGACTGGGTGACTGCGAGGTCAAAGATCTGCTCTATCTAACAGGTTTCAGCTTTGAACCTATCCGCGATCAATTGGTCCCTGAACTGATGAAGCTCGACACCAGTGTTACAGCGAATGGCCAGCGGCATCAGATTTGGGTCCCGGATAGATTGGCCCGGCGCTGGGTCGCCCAAGTCGCCCCGTTCGCAGAAGCGGTTAAGGCTCAGGAGGACTTTGCTAATCTGGATACAGGCGTGCTGTCGATGGCGTTTGCGGTGGCAACAATGCCGCTCGGATTCGTTGAAGCAGGTGGAGGGCTGATCTATTACTCACTGGTTGGTGCCCAGGTCCTGGAACTTGGTTTCACGACGGTTCAGGAAATCAATAATATCATTGCGAGCCGCAGAGAGTTAGCTTTTGCAGATGGCGCCGCGCTAATAATCGGTGACGCGCGATACAATCAAGCTGAAGCCGATGCACAAAGTTGGATCACCGGAGCGATTACAATCTCGCTCTCTCTGATCGGCTTGAAGAATGACATTGGAGATGTGGTCAAATCGATGCGTGTCGGACGTGGCCGCACGATCGCGGCGAACATTGAGAGTGTCGAGGACGTGCTGCGCCTGACGCCTGATGAACAACGAGACTTCGTTTCGTTTGCCACGAGCGCCCAAGTCCGCCGGACCTCGTCGGGCCCGGAAGCTTTGGATGAACTCGAGCTTCGAACGATGGAGATGGTGGATAACGCACCGCGTGTTCGTACGCCGTTTGATATTCCAGAAGGCTTCCCAACCTCCTCTCCAACCAATGGCCGATATGGGTTTAAGCCGAATGATGATATCGTCTTTGACTCTGCCAATATGCAAGCGCGACCTGAAATACAGGATATTTTTGACGCGACGGAGAACGGATTCACCAGCCGCGTCGTCGACAATAAATTGAACTTCGAAGACGCGGCAGGCAATCCCGTCGAGTTAGCCGTCGGAAAACGACTGGGTATGGGCGCCACGAGCGAAACCTTTGTGAATCCGCTCAACACCAAAACCGTCATTCGAGTGACCTATGTCCGTGAAGGGGCCGCTGCTCGAAAGCTCGACGAATTCGGTTACAATGTTCTGGAGGGGCAGGTATCGTCCGAGCACATTCGCGCAGCAAAAATTCTTGAGGAAATTCCAGTTCGAGATGGCGACTCGATTGCGAAAATATCAATCGTTGAGCGCGTCGATAACACGGCGCGTGGATTGATTTCCGATCAGGCGGCCGGCTTGCTAAAAGCTGCGAGTGACGGGCAACTCACCGCGCCAACAAGAGCGGTAGATATGCGTATTGCTCAGATTGAAGCCTACACACAAGCGCTTGAAGATTTGAACCGTCGCGGCTTTGTATGGCTGGATAATAAAGGTGACAATTTCGGGTTCGTGCCCCTCGAAGATGGCAGCGGCCGCTTCCAGGTCGTCGTGTTCGACACAGGCGGAATCGTCCCGATCCGCCCAGATGTCGCAGCGTTCAGAAACCTGTCCACCGAGCAATTGGCGAGAGAGATGCAGTACAATGTGAACGGGCCATACGCAAAAATTGTCCGCCCGCGCGACGCTGATATCGTCCGCCCGGATGCTCGCTCAATCTATCGGAAAGAACAGATCGTCTTGAAATATGGCGATGCGATTGATCTCGAGCGGCTGGAGCTGACTAACGTTGAACAAGTATGGTTCAATCCTTGGGCGGGAGAAGAATTTGCCTATCTCGCAAACATGTTTGACGAAGTGTATCCGAACGCAGCGACCCGCCTCGCGGCACAAGCGGAAGCGCGCCGTGTTGAATAAGAGATTGATCCCCAGCCTGCGGGCTTTTGCGATATGCTCAGGTTCGGTCGCGCTTATGAGCCTCGTCTCAGCTTGCCAACCGAACAGCGAGCCTGACTCTGCGAGCCCGGACGCAACAGAAACGCCATTCACCCAAAATGCATCATGTTTATCTGAATCACGACCAGCGTCAGCGCACTGCAACTGCATTCGTGAAAAAGCCTCAAAAACGTCTCAAGCCGAGGCTTTGTCGGACCTTTCCGAAGACCAGGTTGAATCCGCATTTGCCGAAATGTCTGGCGCGGATTTTTACACGCTTGCTGATGCTGCCCTGTCCATTGCGAGCCAATGCCCTCCCAAAAGCTAACCGTCGGAGATTGCCATGACGAAGTTCGAAATTGCAGTTCTAGTTTGTTTCGCCCTGATAAGCATGACCGCATGTAGCGGTGAGATAGCGCCGCCATCCGAACCAGCTGCGTCGAGCCAATCTGATTTCACCGGCTTGGTGGGGACTTATGAGATTGTCGCAGTTCGACGCGCTTCTGACGTTGCCGCTCCAGCTATGATGTTGGCCGAAGAGGATGATCCTATCGGAAAATCCATAACAATCACTCCTCTGGGATTGGAAGCGGAGGGCATGTCCTGCGATGAATGGATCGCTGAGGATGAAGCCGGTCCCAACCCAGTAGAAACCGACCCTATCCTCTCTGATTTGTTTCTGCCCTCGCTAGATGGCGCCTTTCCTACGCTGAGACCGACTTTGAAGGTGATGTGCGAAGGCGAGGTGGCAGCACGCATATTCGCCGCGGATAATCGTGTCATAGCTTTGCCCTGGCGAAACAGTTCACACTACCTGATTGCTGAAAAACCGCTCAACGAGACGCAAATATTGCGATTGCAACACGTTTTGACAGATATGAAGTTTGGCGATCTGGAGCCGACCGGCATTCTCGATACCGAAACACTCCAATCTATGCGATCATATTACGAATACCGGGTAGACAATGAAGGTGCCTATATTTTTGCGCGGCCCGCCATTAGCGAAAGCCTGCTCGAAAAACTGCAAGTCCTTGATGAGTAAAGCCTAGCGCAAATCGCCGGTATCCGTCCGACCGCTAAATCTCAAAACCGGGCGTTAGCCGCGCGGCAGGAAATTCCTAAAACCGGACATTAACAGAGTGGCCCAAATCAGCTCGCTGCCCCTCCAAAGCAGAACGGTGCAATTCATGGGACCGTTCATATTTACATCCGCTCCAGACCTGTTTTAGCTCCCGGCATGGAATCAGAACGCCTGAGCTATGCAGATGTACTGGGCGCCGCTTATGATGTGGCCGAAGAACCGGATCGGTTTGACGACCTGCTCGTGGTGGCGCACGATTACTTCTTCCCGGACAACGAGGGCGGCGAGTTGAGTTCTTCGGTACCCAGATATGCTGGGTATAACAAAAAACTCGAACGCAGGATGGCGCGACTTTCGCATATCCTCGAATACGAACTCAATGGCGAAACATCCTCTTCTATCGACACGTTTCATGCTCGGCTGTCGATCAATCCAGCGTCATTTTCTGTCGATGGAAATGTTGCAGCGAAACGTTTGACAGGATGTAGCTTTCCGTGCCGGATCGATGATTTGCCTTTTGATCATATGACTTTGCGTCGTCTGAAAGGCCATCTCGTCCCACGCCTGGCTGATGACGGGAAAAGCGACCGTATTGTCCTCGCCATCGTCGAGGAACCGGACTTGCGTTCGTGTCTGGCATTGATCCAGCG
>SPJK01107832.1_pt1 | contig 11153 bp, 11 predicted proteins | sample 3741771 | NCBI WGS metagenome assembly SPJK01 (sample SAMN10925997, study PRJNA522277) | cold seep metagenome | isolation source: Elba SIP-enriched marine methane seep metagenome, extraction at timepoint T2 | place: Italy: coast of Elba, Mediterranean Sea
CCGGGTGCTCCCGTTGATCGAGATCGCGCCCAAGCAGGGCGTGTACGACTACGAGGCGAAGTACAATCGGAATGACACGGTGTACACGGTCGAGCCCGACATCGATCCGGAGATTGCCCGCGCGATCCAGAATCAGGCGCTGCAGGTCGTCGAGGCACTCGGTGTGCGTCATCTGGCGCGAGCAGACTTTTTACTCCGTGCGGACGGGTCGTGGATCATGCTCGAAGTCAATACCATGCCTGGGTTTACGGCGACATCGTTGCTGCCCAAAGCCGCTGGCGCGATCGGGCTGAACATGCCGATGTTCTGTGAGCACCTTGTGCGATGTGCCCAGCGCGATCCGCGTGCGATCACATCGACGACAGGCTGAGGATGAGTTGAGCCATGGCGAAGAAGAAGACTAAACGCAAGAGCACCAAACGCGACCCGGAAATCGCAGAGCGCAACAAGAAGATCGCGATCTGGAGCGCGACGGCGCTTCTGACCGGCGTGGTATTCGTCGGTGGCGCGATGGGCGTTGGAAAACTCGAAGAATCCGCAGCCGACGCGATCGTCACAGGCACCCCCGAAGTTCAGATTAACTGGCCAACCCTAAATGACGGCACGGTCTGGATGCCTCACCTTGAGCAGCAGAACATCCACCAATCCATCGTTCGTTCAATTGCGGGCGGGAGCGCTCTCTCTAATGAACCTCTTCGCGAAGCGGTGATGACCCTCCAGAACTCAGGATGGGTCGAAGGCGTCCCCGAAGCGCGTTGGACAAGCGATGGCACCATTATCCTCGATGCGCAATGGCGCATCCCGGGCGCGGTGGTACGCGTCGGGCAGCGCGAAGTGCTCATCGATTGGAACCGGCGCGTGCTCCCTTTGGATTATGCGATCGGGCAGAGCAACCAGCGCTACTTCATGAACGTCGATGCGCCACTGCCACGTGTGGGCGAGGTCTGGGGCGGGACGGATCTCAAGGACGGGCTCGAACTGCTCCGCGAACTCCGCAAGCACAACCTGCTTGAGCAGGTCGATGGGTTTGATCTGGGCACCGGTAGCTCATCGGGCACGATCACCATCATCACGACCCGAGGCACGCAGGTGCTCTGGGGTGCAGGACCCGGACGCGAACGCCCAGGTGAACAGGTATCGAGTGTCAAAATCGAGTACCTCAAAGAGATCTATAATCGCGCTGGTCTCATCGATGGCGGCGGACGATTCCTCGACATCCGAGGCGATGAAATCCTGATGGAACGCAACTCGGATTGATCCCGGGTTACCCGGATCATGAATCACGAATCGAGCTATAACGAGCAGCGCACACCTGAGGACGAAGGGCAGTTCATGCACGCGCGCGATTCGGTTGAGCCCGATCGTGATCTCTTCGGAAATGCACCAAAGCACCATCGCGATTGGTCTCATCGCCGCGGGGAGCCGCGTGTCATGGCGTTGTGCTGGATGATTTACCTCATGGGCGCGACGATCGTGATGTTTGCATCCATGAGCCGAGCCCACACGATCAGCTTGAGCATCACTCGCCCCGCAGCACAGACCATGATGCTGCTGATCGTGTTCGGGTTCTCGATACTCTGGCCGATGCTCCGCCTGTCCCAGCGCCACCCGATGCATGGGCACGTCTGGTTTGTGCTTCGCGACGTGTTCGTACTCTTTGTTCCGTTGCAAGCCGTACTCTGGCCTCAGGTATCGAGCATCCTCGCGAACTGGTCGTACGGTGCGGTTGCGTCGATCTCGTTGATGTGCGGGTGCTGGATGCTCCTGATCGCGGGGGTGCTCGCGCTGGCGCTGCGTTCGATCGCGAGGCGGGATACCGCGCTCAATCGTGGGGTATGGATGACGATCGTGGTCTCGATCATGATCGCGGCACCGATGATCGGGGTGTTGGGGCAGATCACGCCTCCGGTCCCGATCGACCAACCCCGCGTTGGTTGGCTGATGAGCCCGTATACCGCTGTTCTGGAACTTGTACGCGATCGTGAAGCAACGGGTGCCGCGGTCCGGATTTACCCCGCGCAGGTGAGGATGTTGATCGCGATCGGGTGCGTCGGGCTGGCGCTGCTTTTGATCGCCCGGGCGCTTGAGGTAGCCCAAGCACGGGTTCGCGCTTAGAATACCATCTGCGCAGGGTGGATCCCGGCGTATTTTTCAATCCCCACACCTTGGGAGCTTGTCCATGGATGTCATCACCCCCGCCGAGAAGCAGAAACTCCAGGAACGTCTCGATGCGCTCCTCGCGAACCGTTCCGCAATCAGCGAACGCATCGCGGAAGCTCGCGCGCTGGGTGATCTCAAGGAAAACGCGGAGTACCACGCTGCGCGTGAGCAGCAGGGGATGGAAGAGGCAGAAATCAAACGCCTTCAAGAGCGTCTCGCCAGCGCCCACGTCGTGGACGAATCGAAAACCGCTGAGGGCGTGGTATTCATCGGCTCGCTCGTCAAGCTCCGCGAGGAGGACGACGAAGAGATCGAGACGTACCGACTCGTCGGCGAAGCGTCAGGGTCCGACGACCCTGACATCATCGAGGTGACCGCGACGTCTCCGATGGGCGAAGCGCTGATGAAAGCACGCGTCGGAGAGGTGATCCGCGTCAACGCCCCCCGAGGCGTGAAGACATTCGAGATTGTCGAAGTCTCCTGATTCGATCTCCGTTCCGGGGATTGACTGAAATTCCAATCCTGCGCATCCCAACGAGTGTCAGCAACCGCGTCATTTCGCGGTATCATCGCATCGACACCACTTGAGAGGATGAGCATGCCCATCGCGCCCACAATCGTTTCTTCCCGAACTGCCCAGGTCCTTCGCCGCGTGATCCCTGTTACGATCACCAGCGCGAGCGTGCTCGCACTCTCCGGGTGTGGGTATTCGAGCTGGGCGGAACCGTACAAAGAGACCCGGGCGCTCACCGTCCCGCACATCGCGGGGTCGGCACTCGATATCGGGAGCGTGAACGGCAAACTCGAAGCGATCGCCACCGATCGAGCCGATGTCAGCATCGAGGTCACCCTCAAGTCCCCGAGTCTGGAGCGTCTGAGCGCCGCGCGGGTCGTGACCCATCGTGCCGCGGATGACACTCTCCACATCAGTGTCGAATGGCCGGGCGGCAAGCGTCAGAACAATGAAGGCGCATCGATCTCGGTCAACGTCCCCGACGCGAACGATGTCCGCGCACGCTCAAGCAACGGGTCGATCACCATCGCGGGGCTGAGCGGGCACGCGGATCTCAAAACCACCAACGGGTCCGTCCGCGTCGATACCCACGACGGTTCGGTCTACGCCTCAACAAGCAACGGGAAGCTCTACGCGGAACAAGTCTCCGGCGAGGTCGAGATGTACTCGAGCAACGGGAGCATCTCAATAAGCGAAGCCTTCGGGCCCATCCGCGCTGAGAGCAGCAACGGCAGCGCCGTCATCACCACGATGCCGGGCAACGTCGGTCCCATCCGCGTTCGCACGAGCAACGGGTCCATCACCCTCAACCTGGGTGAAGGGCTCGAGGGAGTCCTCAAGTGCGACACGAGCAACGGGAAGGTGACCGTGACGGAACTCAACGGCGCCAAGCTCATCGAATCGAGCAACAAATCGGTGCAGATGCAGTTCGGCGATTCCGAAGAGATCTCAGCGGTACGAACAAGCAATGGCTCGGTCCGCGTCCAGGGACGCTAACCGAGCCATCGTGTTTCAGATCAAGATTTGATCAGGGGACGATTGAGATGAATCAGTCGTCCTTTTTCTGCGCCTTGACGAGTGCCTTGACCGCATCGGGGAGCTCAAACTTGCTCGCATCGATCTCGTCGTAGGAGACGTCGGAGATCGTGATCACGAACTCCTGCGGACCCGCTTTCTGCACCGTCTTGGTCGGCTGCATCACGCCGGCCATTTCCTTGTACTCACGCAGGTACGAGGTCATCTGGATATCGCCCATCGGCGATGGGACCTTTGCCTCGTTACCGATCATCCACCCGTGCTCAACGGAGTAGTACTCGAAGCTTTGATTGTCGTCGTTGTCAACGAGGCGAACCTTGTGCGCCTTCTGTCCGTCGAAGTCGACTTCACCGACGTACTCGATGACCTGGTGATCTTCCTGATAATCCAAGCGTGACGATGGGTCGGTCTCTTCACGGAGCGCTTTGGCTTCGTCTTCAGGGAGCAGACGCGGGCCGCTCATCGGATCGCTCGACCATGCAACGTCGCCGTTGATGCCTTGCTTTTGTTCGCCAATCATCGGGATGTTGACGAGGACAAAGAGCTTGTCGGGTGCGTGGATAAAGGTTTCGATCGAACCCGTGATCCCCGCTGCCGGAATCGAGAGCCCGCCCTTGAAGTACACATATTCTGCGGACTCCATGAGCTCGCGCCCGCCAACGGCTTCGATCGATTTCTCGATCACGTCGATGGCCTTCTGATCGTGCTTCACCTCAGCCTTCGCTTCGGGTTCAACGATGAGGGTGCTCGCGTTGAGTGATCCTGCGATCCCGGAAAGGGTGAGGAGCGATACGCCGAGCACGGCAGCTTTAAGGGTGTTGGTGCGTTTCATGCTTGCAAATCCTTTAGAGGTGATGCACGCATGACGCGTGCGGTGTGGTGGTTTCAGATTCATATATGGTAGTTCGGAATCCAGACTCGAGATTACTCAGCAGCGGTTGACTCCGCAATCCACTCCTTCGCACGCTGCTCTGGGGTATCGATGCCCTTGAGCAGGTCCTCGCGAGAGAGTCGTACCTCCACGTCGGGGACGACCCCGCCGTGTTCCATGCGTGCGCCCGTAGAGGTGACGAAGTCTGCGATCGCGTGGAGGAGGACATCACCCGATGGGAGCTTGTCCATGTTTGAGGGGAGGGCCATCCCCGCGCTGCGGGTGCCGAAGACCTTGACGCGTCCGAGGGATTGGAGCCCGCCCGCGAAGACTTCGCTCGTGCTCGCGCTCCCCGAGTCCTGGAGGATCGCAACGGGTCCGGTGAACGGATCGAGTTCTTCGCCCCATGTCGTGACGATGACGGGTTCGATGTTGAAGGACATCTCCGCGCCCCGCATGGTCATCGTTCCCAGCGATGCTTTCTCGTCCATGATGAAGCGGCCCATCGCGGAGGACAAAGCCCCGACACCGCCTGGGTTGCCACGGAGATCGATGATGATCCCATCGCAATCACGGAGCTCATACATCGCACGCTCGAACTTGGGTGCGATGGGGATCATCCAGATGTTGAAACGGATGATCCCAACACGGACGTCCTGCCCGTTCTCATTGGAGATCGTTTGCTGTTCCCAATCAAGCTGTGTGTTCATCGGGGGGAGGTTGCCGAACTTCACCGTCTCGCCCGGGCGGGGTTGGCGCTTGAGTTCGAGTGTGACCTCTTCGTCTGCGCCGTTGAGGAAGGTGAGCTCAACCGTTGAGCCCTCGCGGCCTTCGATGCGAGAGTTGATCGCGCCGACCGCGTAGATGCCCATCTCTTCTTCGCTCAGCGCATTGCGGAGCTGATCGAGCAACTCGGAGACTTCACGATCCCGGATACGTTCAAGCACCCACCCGGTTCTTACACCCGCACGATCCGCGGTAGAGTCTTCGCGGACGCTGCTGACGACTGCTTGCCCATCGATGATGCGGACATCGATCCCCGTGATCGCGTCGCCCATGCCGTCGCCGTCGTTGCTCGGCGCGAGCGCCTCGGTCACATTGATCTCGTCGTCCGTCGCGGGCGCACCCTCATGATCATGCACCGTTTCGGATTGAGGTTCCGGGTCTGCCGCGTCCGCGGGGATAATCCCGAAGTGTGATTGCCCGAGCTCGTTGAGCATGTTCGTCATCACCTGACGGAGCTCGCCGCGGGACATCGCGGCTTCTGCTTGCGGGCGGTACTTCAGACGCATCGCGTCCCAATCGACGCCATTGAACTCCGGATCGAAATGGGTGTCGTTGACGAGTTGCCAGACCGCGTCAAAGTCTGCAAGGGATTCCTCAACAGAGATGGTACGTTCGACTTTCTTCTCAACGGTTGTCGCGGAACTCGTCGCGCACCCGATCGGGATCAGGGTGCAGAGCACCGCGGCGCCGATCGACAGCGCACGGATGGACGGCGTGAAAGATTGCATATTCAAAGGGAGACTCCTGAGACCAGTGTGTGAATACCCACGTTTCAGGAGTATATAACGCCGAAACGTGCAGGGGTTTCAGGTCTTGATGGATCTCGTCTGAACGGTTCTACGCGTGGGTCAGGCTGAATACCCGCACACACCATTCGGGCGAGCGTTTGTGCAGACGCTTGAGCGATCGGGCCTTGCAGGCGTAATAGATTGCAGTACCACCCTGCACAAGCAACGCAACGAGCAGCAGCAGCACATACACCCCCGCACGGATGACATGCTCGACCTGAGCGAGCCCATCGAGTTGGGCCGCGATTTCAGGAACGCTTTGTAGAGATGGATCAGAGCCCGCTGCGGATGCGATCGCGGACTCACCCGCCGGCTGCATGAGCATGTAGATCGCGTAACTCGCGAGCACCCCGCCGAGCATGAGCTGATTGATCGCGAGTTTGCGAGGCGAAGCAGCATCGAGCTTGAGCAATCGACGGCGGAGCGTGAGCTCGCGCGTGCCGATCGCTGCGATCGAGAGACAGAACACCATCATCGGGATATTCCCGATCGTAAACGGGAGCGATAACGCACCCGAGAGCAGCGTCGCCCAACCCGAGAAGTGCGCGTACCCCGCCGCTTTTCGCGCGGGGCGCGCGAGTCGGGTCAGCTCCTGCAGCTGCTGGTAGTGGTGCTCCTCAAGGATACCCGACGATGATTCGCGCGCGAGCGAGAGTGGGGGACGATCGTCGTGCGTTGGGATGGGCATCGAGCTCATGCATGCATCATCGGAACGCGAACAATCGTGATTGATCGACCCGTGAAAACCCAGCATAATGAGTGCGATTTCGGTCCTTGCCTAACACGCATACCCCAATCGCTGGATATCGATACGTCCGAAAAAACAACCGCCCTCTGTTGAGGACGGTTGTGAATGGTAGGGAACTTCCGTTGTTCGAGATCAGCGTCGACGACGCGATACGAGCAATCCCGCAGTGCCGAGCAGTGCGAGCGACCCAGGGGTTGGGACCGGTGGGGCAAGGTCGATGCTCACCGATTCACCCGAGAAGAGGTAGATAGTTGCTTGAGGTGCGTTCGCGCTCAAGTCATATTCTTGGGTGTCGAGCATCGCAAAGAAGAACTTCGAGGATGCGTCGGCGTCGCCGTCCTGCGAGAAGTTAAACGAGAGGGTGTCGCCTCCCAAGTCACGCGAAACCGACGTCGGATCGACGTAATCCGAGCCTGCTTCGGCGCGGTACTCAACACGGGTGGTCTGCCCGTCGAATCCCGTGATCTCGATGTGCTTGATCTGCCCATCAAGGTCGACGTTGTCGTTGTAGAACCTGAAGTTGAACGTCAGATTCCCGGTTTCGTTCGAGCGGACCAAACGGGTCAGGAAGGTGCCCTCGTAGAGTGGGCCTGCGCCGTCGCCTTCAAATCCGCCGATGGAAAACTCGCGGTACTCGTCGAAGACGATCGATCCGCGGAGCTCGCTCATTTGGGCGCTGGTAATCCCGGAAAGTCCGTCGTAGAACTCACCTGGGCTGATGTCATAAACCGGTCCAGCGAAAGCCATGCCGCTCGTTGCGACAAGCGCCAGCCCGATCGAGGTTGTCATATTCATTGCATTTCTCCTCTCGAATTGCTCGGATGTATCCCTGTCGCGAAACCTACAACAACTCCTAGCGGATGCCAGCAATCTCGGACGTTTTTGTTCCCGGACGACCCAGTTCGGGTTATAACGACGCGTGCACATGAAAAAACCGCCCAAGATGGGCGGTTTCAAGAGGTTGTGCGATTGCGTCGATCAGCGGCGGCGACGTCCACCCACAAGCCCTGCAGCACCGAGAAGCGCGAGGGAACCGGGTGCGGGAACGCCGGGGGTCGCAGAGTCGACCACGAGTGAGACGGATTCGCCGGTTTCAAGGTAGATCGTTGCGAGTGTGGCATCTTCGTAGAAGGTGTCTGTGTTCACCATCGCGAAGAAGAAGTGTGAGTCGTCTGCGGTGTTGAGCCCGCCGTCGAAAGTGAAGTCGATGATATCACCATGATCCGCACGCTCAGCCATGAACGGGCCTTCTTCGCCGATGGAGGTTGCGTCGTTGCGGTACTCAACGCGAGTCTGGTAGTCACCGAATCCGCCGACTTCGATGTGCGAGATACGCCCAGCGAGTCCGGAGTTGGGATCCATAATGCGGTAGTTGAAGTGGAGATTGCCCGTCTGGTGCGAGCGGACGACGCGGGTCATCAGGGTGCCCTCGTACAGGAGGGAGGGGGCGTCGCCTTCGGTATCAGCGAAGATGCTGAAGTCGATGTACTTGTCCGAGATCGCGGCCCCGCGGATTTCAATAAACTCGGAGTTGTCAATGCCGGAAAGCCCATCAGTAAGTTGGCTCGGGGCAAGGTTCACGACCGGGCCTGCGAGGGCGGTCGAAGCAGTTGTAATCAACGCAGCGATAGTTACTGAATTTAGGAAGTTCATGCACACTCTCCTCTTTGGTTGTTTTGCCGTAAACACAATGGCTACAGCAACATACATCCATTTCGCATCCCGGCCACCGAAGGATCGGGTGTGCGACCCAAAAACGAGGGATTGTGTGAAAAATCTTTGATAAGTTTATGAAAACAAAGTATTTATCGCTCGGCGGGGGCGAAATTTTTGCGATCGGCTCAACCAAATTGCCGTTCGGATCTCGTATAGCGTGCGATCCCGTGCTGGATCAGGACGTACAACCCGCCGATAGGGGATAGAGTCGCACTCCTAGAACACGCTTCGGTTCTCGATACCGAGGAGAGGGAAGGTTATCGGATGAAGGGCATGATCCTCGCAGGTGGGCTCGGGACGCGTTTACGCCCCATGACCCTCGTCACCAACAAGCATCTGCTCCCGGTGTACCACCAGCCGATGGTGTACTACCCGATCCAGTGCCTCGTCAACGCGGGGATCACGGAGATCATGATCGTGACCGGCGAGGAAAACGCGGGCGATTTCATCAAGCTCCTCCGCAACGGGAAGGATCTCGGTCTCGATCGCATCGAGTACGCCTTCCAGGTGGGTGAGGGCGGGATCGCGGATGCCCTCCGTCTCGGACGCCACTTCGTCGGCGACGACAAGGTCTGCGTGATCCTCGGCGACAACATCATCGAGCACAATATTAACGACGCTGTCGATGACTTCCGCACCCAACCCGACGGCGCCAAGATCCTCCTTAAGGAAGTCCACGACCCCGAGCGCTTCGGTGTTGTCGAGTTCGATGACGACAATGAGATCGCCAACATCATCGAGAAGCCCAAGGACCCGCCGAGCAATATGGCCGTCACGGGGCTTTACATGTACGACTCGGATGTGTTCAACATCTGCGACACGCTCAAGCCCTCCGATCGCGGCGAGCTCGAGATCACGGATGTGAACAACGAGTACCTCCGCCGCGGCAATCTCACCTGGGCAAAGCTTGATGGGTGGTGGACCGATGCGGGGACGATCGAGTCGTTGCATCGCGCCACGAACCTCGTTGCTGAATCCGGCGCGAACAAGGTCAACGGCAAGACGCCCGTCCTCTCCTGATCGAAAGCAGTTACGACATGGGACAAACCATCCTCGTCACCGGCGGCGCCGGATTCATTGGCTCCAACCTCGTTCGGTTCATCCTTGAGAACCGATCCGACGATCGCGTCATCAACCTCGACGGGCTGACCTACGCTGGGAATCTCGAATCGCTCTCAGATCTCGCGGACGATCCACGCTACGAGTTCGTGCACGCGGACATCAACGACGCGGAGAAACTCGATCAGGTGATGCCCCGTGTGGACTGCGTGCTACACCTTGCTGCGGAATCACACGTCGATCGATCGATTCATGACCCGTCTTTGTTCTTGCGTACGAACATCATCGGGACGCAGGTACTCCTTGACTCGTTCAAGAAGCACAAGGGCAATGACGGTCGATTCGTGTATGTGTCAACGGATGAGGTGTATGGAGAACTCCCACTCGACGACAAGTCGCAGCTGTTCACCGAGTCAACGCCGCTCAAGCCCAACTCGCCGTACGCTGTCTCCAAGACCGGCGGCGATATGTTGGCGCGAGCATACTGGCATACCTACGGCATGGATGTCTGCATCACGCGATGCTCGAACAACTTTGGCCCGTTCCAGTTCCCTGAAAAAGTCATTCCCCTATTCGTCAATAACCTGATCGAGGGGAAGAAGGTCCCACTCTACGGCGATGGTTCAAACATCCGTGACTGGTTGCACGTGCTCGATCATTGCGAAGCGATCTGCCGTGTCCTCGATGATGGCAAGAGTGGGGAGGCCTACAACATCGGCGGGAACAACGAACGCTCGAACCTTGAACTCACCAAGATGCTTATCGAGTTGTGCGGACGCGACGAGTCCGCGATCGAGCATGTTCCTGATCGACTCGGGCACGACAAGCGATACGCGATCGATGCAACGAAGATCAAGCGTGAACTTGGGTGGGAACCCACCCGTTCCGCGTGGCCTGAAGCGCTCGAAGCAACTGTCCAGTGGTACAAGGACAATCGAACCTGGTGCGATCACGTCAGATCGGGCGAATATAGAAGGTTCTACGAGCAGAACTACGCGTCGCGTGCGTGATCCTCACGCCTGTTGAGCAGAAAAGATCATCGTTATGGACCCCGAGACCGCGTTTCGGGGTTGTTTTTTGGACCCGAAGCCTAAATAGGACAAAGAAATCTCCTGAATGAATTGACCGTTGTGGATGAATCGGTATGATTTGTATTGCCTTGCCGTATTTTTTCTTTTAATACAAGAATCAATGCGGCTAAACAGGCAAAGATATCCGATTTGGGTATCGTAAGAGCATTCCAGTGGTGCATCGAAGAGCAACAGATGCATGCAATCTGAAGGGGTGACAATCGTGAGCGAATCCGCAGCCGTACCAACCGAAACAAGTGCCGCGCAACCAGATAAGGATAACGCGGGTCTTGAATCCTTCGTCTACGACGACAAGATCGTGCGCATGTTCTCATGGGCAACCGTGATCTGGGGCATCGTCGCGTTCCTCGTCGGGGTGATCATCGCGATCCAACTCGCGTTCCCC
>SPJK01087977.1_pt1 | contig 11143 bp, 5 predicted proteins | sample 3741771 | NCBI WGS metagenome assembly SPJK01 (sample SAMN10925997, study PRJNA522277) | cold seep metagenome | isolation source: Elba SIP-enriched marine methane seep metagenome, extraction at timepoint T2 | place: Italy: coast of Elba, Mediterranean Sea
TCACGCCGGTGCACCCAATGGCTAAGTCGCTGTCGCTGCTCCTAAGTATTAGTGGGCAGTTATACATCACCTTTATCGTCGGTATTATCATTGGCAAGTTTTTGGCCAATGAGTCCACCCAAAACGAAGGAAATCAAGTATGAATTTGACCAAATTTGCCATCGAGAATAATCGGGTCACATTGATGATCCTGACCGTTATCATCGTTTTGGGTCTCACGGGCTACAATCAGCTCTCGCGCGATTCGATGCCCCCCTTCACTATTCGGGTATGTAGTGTGGTTACCAATTTCCCGGGAGCCTCGCCGGAACGCGTGGAAGAACTGATCACGGACAAGATCGAGAAGGTTGCGCAGGAATTGCCTGAACTCAAGGAGGTGACTAGTGAAAGCCGGACCGGCTTATCCATTGTAAGCGTTTCCCTACGCGATGAGATCAATGAAGCTGACCTACAACCCGTCTGGGATCGGCTACGCCGCAAAATCGAAAGCATTGAGGAAGACCTGCCGAGCGGAATTCGTGGGCCAAATGTCAATGATGATGGCATTGGAGTTGTCTACGGCATTCAATTCGCCATGGTGGGTGACGGTTATAGCTTCGCCGAAATGAAGACCTATGCGGAAGACATCCGCGACGACCTTATTAAGCTAGATGATGCCTCGGAGGTAGCCATCAGCGGTATTCAAGAAGAACAGATCTACGTAGAATTTGACAATTCAACTTTGGCCAAGGTAGGCCTCACTGCCGGCATGCTACAAAGCGTCATTGCTGGTACGAATATCGTATTCCCAGGTGGCCAGGTAAGCTTGGAGGATGAACGCATCGTACTGGAGCCGACCGGTAATTTTGAAAGCATTGACGATCTGGCAAACACGATCATCACCGTTCCGCAAACAGGAGGTACGGTAAAGCTCGGCGAGATCACGCAGATCACTCGAAATTATAAGACGCCCACCGATCGTATTGTGCGCTATCAGGGCCGTCCTGCGCTGGTGATCGCCACTGCGCTAAAAGATGGTGCCAACCTGATCCAGCTAGGCGAACAGATCGACGCCCGCGTTGCCTCCTACAATGCCGAATTGCCCGTTGGTTTGGAGCTGCATCGCATTTCCTCCAGTGATCGATATGTAGATGTAAAGATCCAGGATTTTGTCTCCAATGTGATTCAGTCGGTGGCGATTGTACTGGCAGTAATGCTGCTATTCCTCGGCTTGCGGACCGGCATGGTGGTAGCCAGTCTTATCCCCGCAGCATTGATCATGACGCTATGGTTGATGGACCTTTTCACCATTGGTTTGAACCAGGTGAGTCTGGCTGCCTTGATTATGGCTCTCGGGATGCTGGTAGATAATGCCATTGTGGTTTCGGAGGCCATGATGGTGAAGATGGAGGATGGGCTCCCGGCCAAGGAGGCCGCCATTAGTGCTTGTCAAGAGCTTATGATTCCGCTATTGGTTTCTTCCCTCACTACCTCAGCCGCTTTCCTGGCCTTCTTCCTGGCGGAAAGCACCATGGGGGAAATGATGGGGCCGCTGTTCGTGGTGATCACGATGGCCTTGTTGTCATCTTGGTTGATGGCAATGACCGTCATCCCTATGCTGGCTATTAATATGATTCGTGTCAAGGCGAAGAACGAAGAAGCCAAGCCGGGCTTATTTGATCGCCTTGGGGTGTATTACAAGCAATTGTTAGGTTGGGTACTGCGGCGTTCCTGGCTGTTCGTAATCATCATCCTGGGTGCCTTTGTGCTTTCATTGGGCCTTTTCGGTGCCTTACCTTTCATCTTCTTCCCGGATAGCGACCGCAACTTGATTACACTCGACCTCAATTTGCCGCTTGGCACCAAAGTAGAGCGCACTGCCGAGGTCATTCAAGATATAGAATCTTACATCGATCAAAATCTACTAGCAGAAAATAGTGATGGTCAAGGCATCGTCGATTATGCCACCTTCATTAGCGAAGGTCCCGAAAGCTATGACCTCGGCTATCAGCCTGGCGAAGCCAATTCCGGTTATGCACATATGTTGATCAACACCAGTAGTTTTGAGCAAAATCAGTCGATGGTAGATGAGCTGGATGCTTACGTCTTCGAGCACTTGCCCAATGCCGAGGTAACGGTAGCCTCCCTCTCTGGCGGAGGTGGTGGCGGCTCTGATGTCGAGATTCGCTTGTCCGGCGATGACCCGGCCGAATTGTTCCGGATCAGTGAACACATTAAGCAGCAACTGAACAGCCTTCCAAGCACAAAAAACATCAAGGATGACTGGGGCCCGCTTATCAAGAAATTTGTGATCGACATTGATCAGGATAAAGCGAATCGGGCGGGCGTAACCAACCAGGATATTGCCGTATCGCTTAGTACATCGCTAACTGGTTACGATGCGGGCGCTTTCCGCGACGGTGAGGATAATATCCCGATCATGATGCGCAACCAGCGTAGCCAGGAAATGAATGCGACTGAAATGGAAACCCTGCCGATATTCGCGCAGGGCAGTGGACAAAACGTACCCTTAGCTCAGGTGGCCAGCATTCTTAACGAATGGCAATTTGCCAAGATCAAGCGTCGCGACCTGTACCGTACCATGGTCATCAGTTGTGATGCCCGAACTGGCGTGACCGCATCTGAAATTACCGATGAGATTGTCCCCTGGCTGGATGAAGCGTCTCAAAGCTGGAAACCGGGCTATACCTTCACACTCGGTGGCGAAAGTGAGCAAAGCGGAGAAGCCATGGGAGCGGTGATGGCCAAGTTACCACTGGCCGGTTTCATTATTCTCCTACTCTTGATCTCACAATTCAACTCTTTCCGTAAGACCAGCATAGTCTTGAGTACTATCCCGCTGGGGATCATTGGGGTCATCCTTGGCTTGTTATTATTCCGTTCCTACTTCGGCTTCATGGCCTTCCTCGGCGTGATTTCGTTGGCCGGTATCGTGATCAACAACGCCATTGTTCTCATCGACCGAATACAGATCGAGCAAACGGAGTTGGGGAAAGCACCCTATCAGGCCATTTTGGATGCTGCGCAGCAGCGCTTCCGACCCATTCTACTCACTACATTCACTACTACTTTAGGTATGATCCCGCTCTACCTGGGAGGTGGTCTCATGTGGGAACCGATGGCGATTGCCATTATGATTGGCCTGTTGTTTGCAACAGTCATCACGCTACTATTCGTGCCAGTGATGTACAAGATGTTGTTTAGGGTACGACAGGCTTAATTTCCGCCCTCTCATAACTAGATGGCCTAAATGAAAGGAGCCTTCGGCAAAATTACCGAAGGCTCCTTTTTTAGTCTAAAATGGCTGCGTATTCAAAAGATACGCTACGCTCGCGTCATTTTCATTTCGCCTCCAGGGCCACCACGGCCTGGACATTCGTCACTCACTTTCGTCATGGTAAGAATATCACCCTCGACTGCAAAGTTGTAAACTCCTTTGCCCGTACACTCATAGCCTTCATTGTCTTGAATGTGTATGGTGTTACCATCAAGGGTATAGGTACCCTTAATTTCTGGTTCGCCATCGGCACCGAAATCCACCATGTAGGTTTTATCGTCGGCGATCGTCACTTTGAACACAAAAGTCTCTCCTTCATCTGTTACGCCAGAGGAAGTCCATTCCCCTACCGGGCTCGCTTGAGCGGAAAGACTGGCTGGCAAACAAATACAGGCAAGGAATAAAACTGACAGGAAGTACTTCATAGTAATAGGATTTGGTGAAATAGGTAATGCGATGAAGTTACAGCTACTTGCTACACCGTGCAAGGCATTTCCTATATATCAATCTATTTCTTGGAGGCCTGCTTGGATTTCTTCGACCAAATCACCCTCTCGCAAGAACAACAAGAGTCACTATCGTGCTATCATTACCTGCTCGGTGAGTTGGTACCCACCCACTTCTAGAGATAAGTAGTAATTACCTCCAGGCAAATCAAACGCATTCACCTTTATCTCGTAGGTGCCGGCCGCTAAGGTTTCGTCGACCAAAACCTCTATCAACCGGCCACTGCTATCCAGCAACTTAAGCATGATGGGACTGCGCTCATTAAGCGTATAGCGAATAGTTCCCTCATTGACCAATGGATTAGGTGACACAGGATAAAGCTGGGCAGGCATGTCAGTTGGCTGAGCGGCCACATTAGTTGCGGGGTCAAAACTAGCCACATAGACCTCCATTGTAGTCGGATCATCGAACGCACCACCCTGCCAGGCAATCGTATTACCTGATATTTGTGGGAGAATGTCCGCTATGTCATTATCTGTTAATTGGACTACTGCCTCCTGCGCAATATCGTAGTAGTAAATTTCAGCGCTATCCTCCTCTCCAGCTCTCCAAACCGCAAAATTCCCATTGATCAGCATATCTGTATCGTCAATATCGTTGTCCGTCAGCTGAACCGGAGGGCCACTTGTACCTAATTGGTAGTACATTATTTCAAAATCGTTCCCGTCATAGATACGCCAAACGAGATGTGAGCCAGACATCTGGACCCGAATTCCATACGGATTAAGGTCATTATTGAGCGGCACAGTGATCGAAGCGGCAATGTTGTAATAAAAGATGGCACCGTCAACCCGATACCATACCAGGTTGTTTCCGGAAATCTGCGGTCCAAAGTCAAAAATACCGTTCGAGGAGAGTTGCTGAGGTGGAAAAGGAGTAGATAAATCGTAATAGATGACCTCTGAGTCAGAACCATCTCCATAGATCCATGCCGCATCATTCCCTGACACCACCGGAGCGTAATAGAATTTCCCATTATCCACCAGGATTTCCGGTGTCCCCTCTCCTACTTGACTCAGGTCGAAGTGGTAAATGGTTTGGGTGCCGCCAGAACTACCTCCTTGCCAAAGGGCGGTATTTCCAGAAACACTGATATTTCCATCATAGATGTTATTGTCGGTTAATTGCACCACAGGCCCTTGGCCATTTAGATCGTAATAATAGACTTCAGCCGTGTTCATATCGTCCATATCCGCCACACTACTCCACAATACCTTATTCCCGGAAATCTGGATTGGATCAAAATCGAGTATGAAATCACTATCGGTAATGGCCATCGGGGTGTCCATACCGATGAGGTTATAGTGAAAAAGAGATGCCAGACTGGAAGTAGTATCAGGTCTCGCAGCCCAAACAACCTGACTTCCCGAAACTTTGAGCCCTCCGTCAAAGTGTTCGTTATTGGTCAATTGTATGATTTCCTGGGCGGCCAATTCATTGCTGGTGAATACGAATGACAGCAGGAAGACTAAGGTGATTAATGAAAAGGTTGAGTTATTAGTAAATGTTGCCTTCATGAGTCGTGATTTAGGGCCTGGAAACACGCCGTGCAGGCAGGTATTTCCAGGCGTTTATAGAACTGATTCAGAAAAGAAGGGCTGTAAAGAGTAGTGATGAACAAGCAATCAGTAAAGGAAGGTCTTATTCGCAGACTATGCTTTCGCAAATCCGCACATCCTTAGTCGTGCCACTGGCTCGGGCGAACACGATTATATTGGAGTACGCAGCTTCAACAACACCTACACCAGAACCGTCGGGAGCAGGCCACGAGATGGAGCCATCACCATTTAACACATAGGCATTCAGGTTGAGTCGGCCGGTAGGATTAGCCTCCTGTTCTCCCAATGCAATCACATCGAATGCTTGAAAAACAGGGAACAACAATGGCATACAGGCAGCATCATGATTGACTACTGCGGCATAGATCTCATAGGATTGGCCTGGGTTCAACCCAGTCGTGCGCCAGGAAATATGGACGCCATGTTCTGTTCGAAGGAACCGGCAGTGCCCGGCAAGCTCTTCAGTAGGAATCGACTCGTCAGCAACATAAATAGGCTCCGAGCTCATTTGTCCAATTGAGGGCTTGTATCGCCGCTCATTCGCAATAAGGTCCGAATCAATTGTCTGGATAAAATAGCTCGACACCGAGCTTGGTAGTTGGGAAAAATCGTAATCGGTTACTTGATCGCTGGTCGTCCGCTCGGTAGTGGATATGGCCGCAGGTGTGATCTCCATTTCCTTGTTACAGGCGCTTAGGATGAATAGTACGAGGAAAGGCAACAATAGCTTTTTCATGGTAAAGGATTTTAAGATGAATTCTTGAATAAAGCTTGCCCTTCAAAAGTAGATGCAGAGGTAGGTGGAGACCGGGGAATTATCACCCCAAAGCGAGGAATTATCAGTCATGAGTGAAAAACCACCGAATAAAGTGGCTCTACTGCCATTGTACAACAGTAGCCCAAGTCCTTTATTAACCATTGTCTATCAAGCACTTAAATCAAAAATCCGAGCGATTCTAAGGTTTTGGAGCTTCGCTGGGAGGAAACCCAAATTCTTTATGGAAAGTCTTCGAAAAATAATTTGGATCGGTGAAGCCGACATCATAAGCGACCTCTGAGATAGTGAGATCGGTTGATTGGAGCAACTCATAGCCCCGATACAAGCGAATTGACCGCATGTGCGAAGCAATGGATTTCCCGGTCAGTGCTTTGATTTTCCGATATAGGTGAGATTGTGAAATGTGCAGGGTTTCGCAAAGCTCAGACACGCCGAAGGCTGCATTGTCCAGTTGCTCATAAACGGCTTCACGCACCTTCTGGAGGAATGCATCCTCGATTTGCAGGCCGACATCATCCGAAGGCACCGGGGTCCTTGCCTGACCATAGCGCTCCTGCAATCGCTTCCGAAGCTCTACCAGTTTCGCCATTCGAATCATGAGCTCCGTTTTATCAAACGGTTTGGCCAGGTAAGCATCAGCGCCGCGTTTCAAGCCTTCGAGTCGAGAATCCGCATCAGCCTTCGCTGTGAGCATGATAATGGGGATGTGGCTGGTTCGTTCATTATTCTTCAGAAATTCAGTGACTTCGAAACCATCCTTCCTCGGCATCATGACATCGCTGATGATGATATCCGGGATCAGTTCCAGTGCTTTGTCGATCCCGCTTTGTCCGTCGTAGGCGGCATGGACCTCGTACGGCCCTTCCAGGCACATCTTAATGTAGGCAACCACATCAGGATTATCTTCGATGACCAGGAGAATGGGCCGCTCCTGAGCTAAAGTAGCTGCTTCGCTATTTTCCTGGCCTTCGACTTGCTCTACCGCAGGAACAAGGGGCGTGAAATCTACCAGAGCCGTTTCATGCGGAGCAGTGGACTGCGCTGCCTCCGTGGTGATCGGCAACAGGACGGTGAAGGTCGTCCCTTGCCCCATTTGGCTGGCCACATGCACACTGCCGTTCATTAGGGTGACTAATTCCTTCGTTAGCGCTAGTCCGATACCTGTCCCTTCCCCTCGCCGGGTATTCGTATCGTCGACCTGGTAAAAACGATCAAAAACGTGAGGAATATGTTTGGCCTGAATACCGATTCCATTGTCTTCCACCTCAATTCTTATCAGGGGTAGATCGAGCTTGCCGTCTTTCTCTAAAACTTGTGCAACTCGTACCTGGACAAAGCCATCCTCCTGTGTGAACTTGATCGCATTGGAAATCAAGTTCGCCATGATGTGCTGGATCTTTTCCGGGTCATAATCCATGACTAATTGTTCGAGCTCTGTACTAAACGAAAGCTCAATATTGCGGGATGCCGCGTAGGATTGGAAGGCCTCTAATAAGTAGTGGAGATAAGGAATGACATCTCCCTGGATCAATTCCAGATTCAGCTTACCCGATTCGAGCTTCGACATATCCAGCAATTGATTGATCAACTGCAAGAGGTTTTTGCTATTTCGGCGAATGAGTTTCTTAGCCTGTTCATCTCCTTGCATGTGATCAGCCATACCCTGAATAACTGTCAGCGGTGTTCGAAATTCATGGGTGATATTGGTGTAGAGCCTGGTCTTGAGTGAATCTAACTCAACCAACCGGCGCGCCTCTTCTTGTTCGAGCTTACGCCGAAGTTGGAAGCGATAAAACAGTAAGAAACCAGCCAACACCAACAAGAGATAAACGACTTTCGCCCACCAGGATTCCCACCAAGGGGGCAGTATGCGAAAAGCATAGGAAGCTGTTTCGCTCCAACTCCCATTCACTGCCAGCGCTTTGACTTTAAAGGAATAGCTACCTGGGCGCAGGTCTTGATAAGCCAACTCATAATCGGAAGTGAGTGGCGACCAGTAATCATCCTGACCTTCCAGAATGTAGGTGTATTGCAGTTGGTGTGGTGCTGCCCAATGCACGCCCGCCCAACGGAAGGTCAATTGATTCATGTTATAGGGGAAGACCGGATCTTTCGGCATATTGGAATGCGGAATCACTTCGTCATAATCCACTTTTGCCAAGGAGTAGTTTTGCTCACCGACTGTAGGAATTGCACCGTCAGCTTGGATGCTGTCGAGAGCCGTTCGCCAATCCGTTTCATCGAAAAACAGCCGGACTTCCTGCAAGTTGAGTTTTGGCGGTGAATTATCCGGCCACAACGCAGCCAGGTCAACCTTGGAGACACCGCTTGTATTCGCCACCCAAAGTTGGTTATCATCGTCGATTTCCAGGTCGGTCAGGGATAGTTCTGGCAAGCCATCCTTAAGGCCAAAGCGCTCCAAGCCCATTGCTTCCTCGTTTTCCAGATATTCCAATCGGTTCAAGCCGGCATAGGTAGCCACCCAGATATAGCCCAAAGAATCTTGCTCGATAGCCGCAATGCGATTATCGCTCAAGCCTTCATTTTGAGTAAAACGGGCAAAACCGGTACCGTCCCACCGATAGAGACCATCATCCAAAGTGCCGATCCAGATGTTGCCCCGCTCATCTTCCAGCAGATGAATTACATGCGTAAATGCCGAGCCCGATTTGATTTCATAACACCTTACCGTCTCATCATCCATACGAAACAAGCCCGTGTACCAACTGCCGATCCAAAGGGCGCCTTCAGCATCATGCATCAACGCAGAATTCGTATCACCAATGAATCCCTGGGCTTCATCGTACTCCTTAAAGCCAATACCGTCATACAGATAGAGTGCATCATCCGCCCCAATCCAAATATTCCCGCTCATGTCTTCTATTAGTCGCTTTATATCTGGCAGATCAAAACGCCTAATCACGCCATCTTCCAACCGATAGAGTCCGCCGTTACCAGCCCACCAGATTCGTCCAGCTCCATCTTCCAAAATGCGATAAGCTTCGTATCGTTCCTGGCTTTTATCATAGTAGTGGGAGTACCCTTTACCGTCCCAGATATGAAGTCCATTATTAAAATTACCCAGTAACATTTTGCCGGAACTACCGAGGGAGAGAAATGAGTCTCCTTTTTGCCGATCCCGGAAAAAGTCGGGTGTCATATCCTCAAATCCGTCGGGCTTATGAATACTGATGCCATGCCCGTAGAAGTGTACCACCCACATATTGCCATTTACGTCTCGGTGAAGCCGATAGGCATACTGTGAGGGCAGCCCATCTTCTTTGTCGTAATGAGACAAGCCCTTACCATCCCATACGCTAAAGCCCTCCTCGCCGAACCAAATGCTTCCATCTTCCGCCTCCCCGAGCGAATAGGTGAAATTACTGATCCAAGGAGTGGTAAACTGCGTAAAACCCTGACCGTTCCAGGCATAAACCCCATCGAATGTCGCAGCCCATAACTGACCACTACTATCGGTGAGCAGGTCATTGATCATGGTGTTAGCAAGCCCCTGTACATCATCGAAGTGAAGGAATCCTGTACCATTCCATTGGTACAATCCCTCTTCGGTACCGATCCAGATATTGCCCGCTTTATCCTCTGCCAAACTGGTTACAGCGGGAAACTGAAAGCCTTCCTCCACCGTATAGTGCGTGAATGCTTCCCCATCCCATACATTCAGCCCAATCGGGCTGCCAATCCAGATATTGCCAGCCTGATCTTCGAGCAGAGCTGTCGTAAAATCGGTGCTTAGCCCTTGTTCGGTAGTAAAAACAGCCAGCTCCTGTCCATCCCAAATATGGATTCCCCCCCGTGCACCAGCCATACGAAATCGCCTGCCATCCAGGCCGATCCACATATCGCCATCCCGGTCTTCCAGTAAGGCTTCCACCGAACACTTACCGAGCCCTTCCTGCTGCCCAATTCGATAATAGCCCGTACCATCATAAATGTAGACCTGATAGATCGTTCCCAGCCACATATTCCCTCTACTATCTTCGGTAATACTTCTAACGGCGGTCATCATGGACTTCAGGCCATTTTTCTCTCCTAGAAAATCCAATTGAAGCCTCGTATTTTCTTTGAAGGCAGGTTGATAGGGGCTCCATTTTGGCCAGGCACCACCCGTTGCTACTGCTTGGCCAGCCGTGCGGGTAGCCACCGCAGAATCGCCAAACACCGGAGTACCCGAACTGGCGAAATAAGCTGGTTCTTCTATTTCTTGATAGCCCTGATTAAAGGACACATAGTCTGGTTGGATATTACTAACGATACTACTCTCAATTTCAACGTAAGCAGGTTCGGCCATTGAATCAAGATCTACCACCTTAGGTTCTATGGTGAAGTAGTCTCCGATTGGGAGCAAATGCGGATGAAAATCGGGTACAGGCACCTCATCGGCAGTTCGGTCACATGCCGACAACAATAAGAGAAGTGCAAAAGAAAGGAGCGGGTAGTAGGTCAAGTTTCCCATAAAGAAATATTAGGAAGAATATCGTGTTCTCAGGTCTACATTCTAAGGGGAACTGCACTAGATGAAAAGCAAATCAGCCTGAATTTACTACTAAGCATTGTAAAATTAAAACTCCGTACTAACGTATTTCAAGTTGGCATCAATGGCCTCCCTATGACGAGGTGAGAATACCTCAATAGGCAAGCCTTCTCAACCAAGAAAATAATCTTATCTTTTTCCAATCAAAACGTCTCGAAACAAATGCCTTCTCCTGGCTTTCCTAAACTACACCTACCATGATTTCAAAAGCATTATCCGTAATCAGTAGTGAGTTAAACGCATTCCTCCGGCAAAAATGGGAAGCTGATCAAAATTCGCAACTGGTTGACGTAGCCGACTTAGCCCAAACGATGCCCCCGGAGGCACGAACGAATCAGGTTCTTTGCACTTTGATCAATATCGAGCAGGAGCCGGTGAACATCAACTCCCCGGCAGGGAAATACCCGTACAAAAATCCTCCTGTTAATCTCAACCTCTACGTATTGTTTTCTGCTTCATTTCAGCCAAAA
>SPJK01068724.1_pt1 | contig 11132 bp, 17 predicted proteins | sample 3741771 | NCBI WGS metagenome assembly SPJK01 (sample SAMN10925997, study PRJNA522277) | cold seep metagenome | isolation source: Elba SIP-enriched marine methane seep metagenome, extraction at timepoint T2 | place: Italy: coast of Elba, Mediterranean Sea
ACAACAGAATTCGACTATGCAAACCTCATTGAAAATCGCTTTTGCCAGTACCGACATGAAGCATGTCAATCAGCATTTCGGGTCGGCGAAATCGTTCGCGATCTATGCCGTCAATCCCGAACAGGTTCTATTTATCGAAGCGGCGCAATTCGGAATACAGGCCCAGGACGGCAATGAAGACAAGCTGGTCGCCAAGTTCGAACTGTTGAAGGACTGTGCTGCCGTTTATTGCCAGGCGGTAGGGGCCTCTGCCGTCAAACAGCTGGTCGCTCGCGGAATCCAGCCGGTCAAAGTTCAGGAAGACAGCCCGATCGAGAAACTGTTGAATGACTTGCAGTCCGAATTGCGTTCGGGACCTTCCAGCTGGGTGGCGCGCGCAATAAAAAACCAGATCGGAGTCGACTCGAACCGTTTTAACGAAATGGCCGATGAAGATTGGCAGGAATAGATTCAGGTCGGGTTAATCAGATAAAACCAACCGAATAAATAAACCAACTTGTAAACCGATAATAGAAACATTCAGGAGAAAAAAGTGAGCAGTCTAGCTGAATTAGTAGTGGAAGAAAGCGATCCGTTTCTGGAAAGCGATTTTGCCAATGAAATGTTGAAACAGTTAAGAGCGCTGGATACGTATGACACCTATGAAGGCTGGCCGAAATCGAAAATTCTCGACCCTCTGGTGCTGACCAAGGAGAGAAAGAAGGAAATACCGGTAATAGGCGACCCCGATGAAATCACGCTGGCCAGGGTCAAGGCCTATTACAACGCCATCGCATCGGCCATCGAAAAGGAGTGCGGCCTGATGGCCGTGCCGGTTATCAATATTACTCACGAAGGCTTCGGCAGAGCGTTCGTCATGGTCGGTAAACTGGTCGTCGTCGATAAAACCCTGCGCGATATCCACCGCTTCGGTTTCGCCAGCCTGGAAAAAATGTGCGATCAAAGCAGCAAGCTGATCGCTAAGGCCAAAAGCTTGATCGAGAAATTTAACGAAGCGGCAAGAGATTGATTGGAGCGGAAAACGATGTCCCCTGAAGAACTTAAGAAACTTGAAAAAAACGTTAAAAGAAACAAGCGGCTGGCTGGCGAAAAAGCGATGGAATTGCATGATCTGGTGGAAGACCGACTGCCGGCCGCCTATCTGGAACTGATGGATGTCGCCCAGTCGACATTCGACGCATGCAAGGCCTGGGACGAAGCCAACAAGGCCTTGCAGGAAGCACAAACCGAATCTGCATAGGAGACCTGCCATGACAGACTTAGTGACCGGCGTTACCTTTGACGGCAGCGAGTGGACTCCCTCGTATGTTACGGATTTAAACCAGGCGACCTGTATCGGCTGCGGGCGATGCTTTAAGGTTTGCCCCCGCGATGTATTCGACCTTGTGGAAAAAGACGAGGTGTTGGATGCGGAAGAATTCGACGACGATTACGATGATTTTGAAGATGACGATGACAACAGCATGGTCATGAGCCTGAAAAACCGTAATGACTGCATCGGCTGCGAAGCCTGTTCAAAAGTCTGCCCGAAAGATTGTTTTACCCACGAACATAAGAAAGCCGCCTAGAGGAAACGAAATGCCCAGACCCGAAAAACACGTATTTGTCTGTACCCAGAGCCGTCCACAGGGACACCCCAGAGGATCCTGCGCCAGCAGCGGGTGCGCTGAAATCATGAATGAATTCATGAACGAAATCCAGAACCGCAATCTTTTCGAACAAATCGGCCTGACCAATACCGGCTGCATGGGTCCCTGTATGTTGGGTCCGAGCGTACTGGTTTATCCGGAGGGTGTCATGTATGGAAAAGTAGCCAAGGACGATGTGAAAACCATCGTCGAGGAACATTTGCTCGGCGGCAAACCGGTTGAAAAGCTGAAGGTCCCTGAGGAGGTTTGGTAAAAATGGCAGGTGTCGGTTTTCTCGATGAGGCGGTTCTATTCGATCCGAATATTCCTGCAAAGGTCAATGAATTGCTGCAGGCCGGAGTCGTCGAAAGCCGGACCGACAAACAGCGCGCCGAACGATTGTTTGAGGACGCCAATCGGCTGGACCGTAGCTGTCTGCAAACCTGCTTCGCCCTCTACAAGTTTTATTTTTACCAGGCACGCCTCTTTGAGGCTGAACGAATGGTTGTCGCCGCTCTTGAGGAAGCCGCCTTCCAAGGCAAATTTCCTGCGGATTATAAGCGCTTATATCGGGACAAACGGCAATGGGATCTGTATGCCAGTGAAGCGACCCTTTTCTATCTGTACACACTAAAGGCGCTGGCTTTTATCAAACTGCGGCAGAATCAGGAAGTACAGGGACGCGTCATTTTGGAAATGCTAAAAAAGCTGGATCCTGAAGACCGTTCCGGCGCATCGGTCGTTATGGAGCTTGCCGGCGCATTGCAGGAGGATTGAACGTATGAATGTTGAGGTTCTCGTGGATCATCAATTCCAACAGCACAGATTGCTGGGTAAGCGGATTTGCACGGAAATGCTGCAGGCCGTCACTAAAATGGGGTTTTCCGAAACAGAGATCAACCGTATTCCGGTCTACGAGCAGGCGGAATTTTCTTTGACAAAAGACCCTTACACATCCGATGAAAACCTGATCGGCTACTGGTATAACGAACAAAAGCATAAAATCGGCAACATACAGTTTTTGAGCGACGGTTCTTTCTACGCCGAATATGACATCATCAAGCCCCACCCGACCAAAAAAAAATGGTTTGTAGAAGCGGTCAGCGCCTGGGGCAAGGACGGGCACATCAAATCCGAAGCGAAATTGCTTCCCGCCCTGCAATAACGGAAAACGATGGAAGATCCGAAACGCCTTTATGAATGTTTGCTGGATTATTGCAGTAACGTGCAAGTTGTAGAACGAATTGGGATCGGGTTGGTTTGGACCGTATGCCAGACCCGGCATCACCATTCGATTCAAACCGGCCTGGCGATGTCTCCCGTTGTTTCAACGCGCACATTGAAGTGGCCCGGTACCCTGGCCGGGCGCAGCTTGAAAGAACTCGGGCAATGGCTGTTGGAGTGGGACCCTTACAAGGCAACGGTCGGCATGGCTGCGATCAATTGCAGCATCAATAACGAGCGGACGGTTCCGCAAGGATTGGTGCTGAAAGTTGAACCGGGCACTGCCAACCTGACGGTTTTCGAACACTTTCTTCCTTCCCTGCAAGGCAAGAAAGTCGTCGTTATCGGCCATTATCCCGGCATCGAACGTTATGTCGAAAAATACGGATGGATGGTACTGGAACGTTCGCCGGTCGATGGCGATTACCCGGACCCCGCCAGTGAATTTTTGATCCCGGAAGCGGATTGGGTGTTTTTATCCGGCAGTACCATCACCAACAAAACCTTTCCCCGTCTGGCCGAACTTTCGCAGTCGGCTACAACCGTATTGATGGGACCGACCGTTCCCTGGCTGCCTGAACTTTCCACATTCGGCATCGATTATCTGGCCGGAGTAGAGGTGAACGACCCTGAAGCCTTGTATAAAACAGCGCAGGAAGGGGGCGGCATGCGTATTTTTGAAGCCGGAGTTCGCTATAAGGTGGTTGAGCTTGACGATGAAAAAAACCTGGCCTGGATTAAAAAACGCATTGCCGAGACTTTTGCTGATAAGGAGATTCTGACGCAGTCCATGTCGCAATGGTATACCAATGGAAATTCACACCGGTTTCCCCAGTTTGCCGACCTGAATGACGCCAACCTGCGTCTTTCGCGCATGGACAGTGTTTACAAGACCTTATGGGATACGCAGCAAAAAATAACAAGTTCCACTGATTAAAACCTAGAGTAAAGAACATCTTCCAGAACGATCGGTTTTGCATGGTCACATCTCTTTATTGTTCACTTCAAAGCTCCTGAAAACAGCTTTAATCCCATGAATTATTTAACCAATCAATATGGAAAGCGATAACCATATTATCCTCTATTACAAGGGAGACATCAGCGCTCTTACCCTTTTTTGCCAACACAAGGACGGTCACAACTGTTTTCCACCCTTGCCGGCGCTATCCGAAGTGATACCGGAAGCGCAAAGACATCCGTTGTCGGTGAATACACACCCAGCGCCGCTGATTAAACAACTGAATCGACAGCTTCAACTGGACAGCGACTTGTTGGCTGCAGATCCGGGGTACTATCAGCAGGTGGAAACCGGGAAAGGCATCGCCACCGTTTATATGGCGCGCTTCAAACTGCTGGACCCGCCGCACAAGCTGATGGAAGCAAGGAACTGTAAAATGCAGCCTTTAACGGTGTTGATCGGACGTCCACCCGCTGAAATGGAATTACTGCGGAGAGCGTATACCCAAGTCATGGAATCCTGAAACTGTTTGAATTCATCGATTTTGACCATGACCCGAATGATCTGCCGGTTCCCCGGTCCCGCCGGGTATTCGAATGCGGCAGCTCCCCCTGGGCACAGCAAGGTCTAAAAAAAGGCGTGGGTGACGGAAAAATTATTTTACAGACCCGTGCTCAAATTCCGACAACTAACCAAACTTCAAGATATTGAACTTACCGTATACAATATCCTCTTTCGTCAAAGAGGATCCAACAATGGAAATCCACGTTTATGATACTTACGTTAAAGCACGTGACCAACATATCATGCACTTTGATGTCTTTATGGCCGAAAAGGACGATCAAAAGGCAATCCAGTTCGCCAAACAATGGTTAAATTCGATTGGTGAAAAAGAAGCCGAAGTTTCAAGCGAGGAGTGCCGGTTTTGTCACAGTCAGAAAGCTCCTGAAGAAGTGGTGGATGCAATCACCCGGCAAGGCTATTACATTTATCAGATGGAAGGATGCCCGGATCAAGACGATTGATAAAAACGGTTCGGTATTGAGAGCTAACCTTCCCTTCGTAAAGGCTGATAAGGCATCAGGTGTATTCCCTCCGCCAGCAGAGAAAATCCTATTTGTTCATTGATCCCAATGCGGTTACGTCTGGAGACGTGAAGGGGAATATTAACGGAGAGGTTGATTTTTAATTCCCTGTCCACCTGCACCAGCAAATAGGCAAGGCCGTTGCTTTCCATGCATTCGATTACCAATCCCTGCAAAGGATTTTCCCGGTCGCCTCTGGAGGGGCGGTCCCTTCGATGCAGCAAAATGTTGGATGAATGTATACTCCAACAAACACGCTGGTTTATCGGATATTGAGGCTGATAGGCCGCTTCCAGTTCGATCCCTCGCCAGCGCAGATGGGTTTTTTCGGTTTCTTCGTCATGACCCATGATCTGGGCGGTAAACAGGTTTTGCTGGTTCATCAGCCGTGCCACGGTAGCGGTTTTTGGGTGTGAGGCAATGAATTCAGGCGTACCGGTTTGCAGAACTTCGCCCTTGTAGAGCAGGGCCATGCGGTCGGCCAATAGGGCTGATTCCTCAAGGTCATGGGTCACCAAAATGATCGGCACGGCCAGTGTTTGCCGTAATTCCAGAAGTTCACGGTAGAGTTTTCGGCGGGTGACCTGGTCAACTGCCGAAAACGGCTCGTCCAGTAATAAAACTTTGGGGCGCCTGGCCAAAGCCCGGGCAACGGCAACCCGCTGCTGTTGTCCTCCCGACAGCGTTCTTGGATATCGCTGCTCCAGCCCCTCAAGATGAACCTTTTTTAACTGTTCCAGGGCCTGATTTTTACGTTCGGGCTCCGGCACATCCGTCAATGCCTGCCGGACGTTATCCAGCACCGTCATATGAGGAAACAGCGCATAATTTTGAAATACCAGGCCGACATGCCGTTGATGCGCTTCTAAGAACTGATTGCGGGCGCTGTTTTGCCATGTTTCTCCCTGGCAGTCTACAAGCCCGTGCTGGACCTTAAAAAGACCTGCAATAGCACGCAGTATCGTGGTTTTACCGCTGCCGGAAGGACCGACCAGCGTAAGCAGCTCGCCTGCACGGCATTCCAACTGAACTGCCAACGGAATCGGCTGTTGCTGTTGCAGCGTGATGCGAATCCCTGTATCAGACATGAGGCCGTTCGCCGCGCTCCGATAACCAATAGGTAAAGGATATGGTCAGCATGGAAAACAACAGGAGGCTGAAGGCCATGATCGACGCCGCCCGCTCGTCAAAAGCCTGCACCCGGTCATAGATGGCGATCGCGATGGTTTGGGTTTCTCCCGGAATATTACCACCGACCATTAAGACGATGCCGAATTCCCCCAGGGTATGGGCAAAAGATAAAACCATCGCCGACAGGATTCCCGGCCAGGCCAGAGGTAATTCGATCTTCCATAACACCTCAAGGGGAGGCATACCGCAGCAGGCCGCCGCTTCGCGGATTTCCCTGGGGATGGATGCGAAGGCGCGCTGCATTGGCTGGATGGAGAAAGGCAAATTAAAAATGATCGATGCCAGCACCAACCCCTGAAAATTGAACACCAATGTGGTTCCGAAAGTCTCCGAAAGCCAAAGTCCCAGACCTTGCCTGGGACTGAAAGCGACCAGTAAATAATAGCCCAATACAGTCGGCGGCAGCACCAGCGGCAAGGCTAGCAGGGTTTGCAGCAACGATTTGCCGAAAAATTGTCGATATGCCAGCCAGCGCCCCATCACGATTCCAATCGGCAACAAAAACAGCAGGGTGACCAGACTGAGTTTGATCGATAAGACTAAAGCGGTCCAATCCATAAAAATATACTATGGCGTCGTATATCCATACCGGGACAAGATAGCGCGCGCCTTATCCGATAAAATAAATTGAAAAAACTGCCTTGCGGTTTCACCGGAATTGTTTAAAAGAACCATGGTTTGTTCGAGCGGACTATGAATGTCTAAAGGAATTAAAACACGGCGTGTTTTGTTTTGCAAAGCGGGTGCCAATGCCAGGGAGTTGGAAATCAAACCGGCCTGCACGGCTCCAGAACTCGCGAATTGCGCCGCCTGAGCTACATTTTCGCCCAACACCAGGCGAGGCTGAATTAAGTCCCATAAATTCAGGCGCTGCAGTGTTTCCCGCGCCGCAACACCGTAAGGCGCGAATTCCGGATTGGCAATGGTAAAACGCTTCAAACTACCGTCAGTTATCGCTTGTCTGATCCCATTTAATTGACCATCCAGGTCCAGTTTTGAATCGGCGGTAGTCAATAACACTAACCGGCCCAATGCAAAAACCACTTGGTTGTCCTGCGCCAGCTTCTGTTTTTGTAACTGCTTCACGTAGGTCCTATTGGCCGATAAAAACAGTTCAAACGGCGCTCCCTGCCGAATTTGTCTTGTCAGGTTTCCCGAGGATGCAAAACTGAAGCGTACGGTTTTTCCGGTATCCCTCCTGAAAGCCTCTTCGATATCCCTCATAGCGAATTTTACACTGGCTGCGGCGGCGATCACCGGGGAGTCGGCAGAATGCAATAACGAACTGAAAAGCAGTAAAGGCAGCGATAGCCCAATTAAACAGGATTTTATGATGGAATGCATTGTGGATTCTTCCTTTTCTCAGGAGTCCTTTCTGAAGTAAGCATATTATGGGCCATTAATATTGAATGCGGCAAAAGGAGAGGATAGTAAATTTCGTTACTCGCTTTCGTCGCGATTTCGACCAAAAAGACAATATTCAAAATCCATTTTGTCACTTTTACGACAAAATTACCTCTTTATCAGCCGACCCTGTTTTTTCTCATGCTGTTTTGCACGTTCAATAGACATCACAAGCTGTTCATTCAATTAAACAATATGCAAATGATCAACCTGCTTAATAGGCTTATTAGAAATAATCACAACATGGCAAGCCTCTTGCATGATATACGGGTAAACTTGTTTGCATCCTTCTATCCCTGGATGCTGAATTTGAATTCTCTTGAATTAACTAGTTAGAGAGCTTTATGGCCTTATTTATCGGAGCCTACTTACCGGATCAGCAGCTTGATCAAAGCGCTTTCTGTAACGCGCTGACCAGTATAGCGATCGCCCTTGCTCAATACAGGCAGCATCCATTGCAGCAAAGCACCCCCCGTCTGGATTTATATTTTTTGATGCCCGGCTGGGATGAAATGCCGCCATTTGAGGGATTGCGTTTACATTTCTACGATGATTTTTCCAAGACCCTGAAAATCGAGTCATCGGTGCCTGAGAACATTGTCCATTCCGCTCATGCAAAAAAGTACGTGGTTGCAGCTGTGCTGGACGCGATAGACCAGGGCTACGATTTTTTTTCGATGAAGCAGATGGTGTTCGAACGCGATGGCTATATGGATTTGATTGAAACTTTGAGCGCCTGCAACGGGGCTTATTTACATTAATAACCAAAACAGGAGATTGTGAATGTTGCTTGATCATTATAACAGCGAAGGTTTGTTATCCATTACCTCGGTTTTGGGCGCCACGAGCGACAACGAAAAGTTTGTCTTTCGCGGCGACTTGGTTTTAAAGGAGGGAGAACTCAGGGAAGGTTCGGAACAGGACCGGAAACCGCCGCAGTTCGTGATTCATACGTCTATACTATTGGCGAGCAGCGATGCATTGTTAGTCGTCAGCGGTTTGCTTTATGAACTGGATAAGCTGCCCCTGTTTGTCGAAAAATACAAGGATGCCCTGACAACGGATACGCTTTTGCTGCTTTACGTGGAAAACATCGATGAAAAGATCAAACTGGAGTATCAAGGCTGTACTTTTCAACTGCTTCCCTATCGGGACGGGATGATCTGGAATGAATTGCTCGAGCTGCTTTATCTTGAGAAAAGCGATTTGAAGGGGCAATCCGCCGAAGTCAAGGTCATCACTGTTTTTGAGTCGGCAAAAGGGTTTGATACCAAGACAAAGGCGATCAACCTTGAAGAGGGGCTGAATAAAACAGTAGAAGTACGTAAAAACATAGCGGTGGGCCACGTTTAGCACTATTCCTATCTCACCGTAATGGATTACGGCTTTGGTTCAGAGACTGAAAATGAAAAAATTTCAAACCGTTTCGGTTCCGGAAATGCAAACATTGCTTGAAGACGAAACAGCCATGCTGCTGGACTGCCGGGACCGGAAAGACTATCGGGTCGGTCATATCGAAAATGCGATGCATGTCCATGAAGGGCTCAAGGAATCGTTAGTGAAGAAAGGCGATAAGAGCAGAAAACTAATCATATACTGCTATTACGGACATGCGAGCGAACATCTGGCGGAAATGTTCTGCGATTTCGGTTTTCAGCATGTCTACAGCCTGGCCGGCGGGTTCTCCGGTTGGAAAGAAAACCAGGCTACCACAGGATGACGGAGATCGTTCTTCTCAAAACATATACAGCCTTAACTTGTTGAGGCTGACTTTTTAAAATCCATTAGACAGACAGGTTTTTATTATGGAACAGTTAGATCGTGATCTCGCCCTGCGAATTGCCCTGGCTTCACGTATATTGCCGGGCGTCAGCGTTAGCGAGCTGGTGGAAATTCTGCACGAACGGGTGGGTCCCCCCTTGGATGACGAAAAACTAAAAGCGATTACGGTAACCAATCTAAAAACCGGCATTGGGAGTCATGACGGCGAAGAGGACGGCGAGGATATCGGTATCGGCCTGGAAAACATCAAGTTAGCGGTTCGTTATTTATGGGGCGAGGAGGCCGAAGATGAAAATCTTCCTGAAATTGAAGTCTACAAGGAAGGCGAACTGCCCGGTTCGATCAGGGTCGCAGTGGCCTCCAACAGCGGGGCGACACTGAACGGCCATTTCGGTTCCTGCCTGCGTTTTCTGGTATACCAGTTGTCCGCAGACGATATGCGATTGATAGATATACGATCGACTGTGGAGGCGGATTCTTCCGATGACCGCAATCTGTTCAGGACCAACCTGATCAAGGATTGCCATGTGCTTTTTGTGCAATCCATCGGAGGGCCAGCTGCAGCAAAAGTGATACGCGGAGATATTTATCCAATCAAAGTGCCGGATGTGATCGAGGCGGTTGATCAGTTAATAGAGTTTCAATCGGTTTTCGAGGCCCCGCCGCCTTGGTTCGCCAAAATTTTGGGGGTTTCCGCCGAACAGCGCAAACGCTTCAACTATTCCACCGAAGCATAGAGAACGTAAAAAGGAGACAACGTGTTTGATTTGCGAAATTCCCGATCGGATCCTCAGGCGACCGGCCTGGTGCCGATCGTAATCGAGCAGACCGCGAGAGGGGAACGCTCTTTTGATATCTATTCCAGACTACTCAAGGAAAGGGTGATTTTCCTGATCGGCCCGGTTCAGGATTACATGGCCAATCTGGTCGTTGCCCAGTTGCTTTTTCTGGAATCGGAAAATCCCGATAAGGACATTCATTTGTACATCAATTCTCCGGGAGGATCGGTAACGTCGGGTATGGCCATATACGATACGATGCAGTTTATCAAACCCGATGTGAGCACCATGTGCATCGGTCAGGCGGCCAGTATGGGGGCATTGCTGTTGACCGCTGGCTCAAAGGAGAAACGCTACAGTCTGCCCCATTCCAGGGTCATGATTCATCAGCCACTGGGCGGTTTTCAGGGACAGGCGTCGGATATCGCCATCCACGCCGAGGAAATTTTGAACATCCGGAAAAGACTGAACCGGGTTCTCGCACGGCATACCGGCCAACCGATTGAAAAAATCCAGCAAGACACCGATAGAGACAACTTTTTAAGTTCCGACGATGCCGTCGAATACGGTTTGATCGACAAGGTACTGACTAACCGGTTACCTGCTGAAATTACAGAAAATCAATGACCCGGGGTCCGAATGCCAAGCGTTCTTCCGATAACGATTCCTTATCGGCATTAACAGTGAGTGTAACGACCGGAAGCGCCCGGTTTGAAGATATCGACGCCATGGTCGATCTGCTAGAGGATCTGTTTTCAATCGAAAAAGATTTTACTTTTGACGAAGAAAAACAAAGGAAAGGGCTTAAACTGCTGATTACCGATGATCGCTGCTGCGTTTTGGTAGCGGAACGACAGCAAAATGTGGTCGGGATGTGTACGGTGCAAAAGATGGTATCCACGGCGGAAGGAGCCAATGCAGGATTGGTTGAGGATTTAATCGTCGATAAACAGGAACGGGGGTACGGTATAGGTAAAAAACTGCTATTCGCTATTGGGGAATGGGCCAGACGGCAAGGACTTACCCGATTGCAATTGCTGGCAGACCATACCAATCAAAGCACTTTGAACTTTTATGGCCT
>SPJK01008887.1_pt1 | contig 11131 bp, 7 predicted proteins | sample 3741771 | NCBI WGS metagenome assembly SPJK01 (sample SAMN10925997, study PRJNA522277) | cold seep metagenome | isolation source: Elba SIP-enriched marine methane seep metagenome, extraction at timepoint T2 | place: Italy: coast of Elba, Mediterranean Sea
ATCTTTTTCTGCGCGATAAGAAAAAGCGGCTTTGGCTGGCAACGGTTCTGGAGGATCGCATGGTGGATCTGAAAGCACTGAAAAAACGGCTGGGTGCACAGTCCTCACTGAGCTTCGGGAACCCGGATCTCTTAATGGAGGTGTTGGGGGTCATTCCGGGCTCTGTGACGCCCTTTGGGATCATCAATGATACCGACAAGCGGGTGACCGTCGTCCTGGACACAGGCCTATTCGAGCATGAGACGGTGAATTGTCACCCTTTGCGCAACGACCGCACGACGTCTTTGACCGGGGACGGGTTAAAGGCCTTTGTTGCGGCGGAGGGTTATGAGCCGATCATGATCGATTTCGGGAAACCGCTGATCGAAGAGGCGTGAGGCTAGCCCGGGCCTAATGGCAAGTGCTGGCTTGAGTCCACCCGATCAATTCATCTTGTCGCGCGGCATCTGGAACTGCCCATTGCGCTTGCCGTCGAAATAATCGGCGACGGAGGGATGGGCGACTTCTTCCCCTTCTGCCAGCGGAACCAGATTCTGTTCGGACACATAGGCGATATAGGGGGAGTTGTCCTGCGGATTGACCGCGAAGAGATGGTAGAAGGGTTGATCCTTGCGGGGGCGGATTTCTGCTGGGATCGATTGATACCATTCGTCGGAATTCGCAAACTCCGGATCGACATCGAAAATCACACCGCGAAAACCGAAGCGGCGATGCTCAACGGACTCGCCGATCGCGAATTTCGCCATCCGTGACGCGGGATCATCCAGGTGATCCGGCGGCGTCCAATCCGGTGGCGGTGGCGGCAGAATGCCCGGTTCGTCTAGGTCCGACATTGTTTTAAGTCCATCTCGTAACGTCACTTTAAGCGACCATTGTACTGTTGCAGCGCGGTATGAAAACCATCTTTGCATCGGCGCGCAAAGATGTGCTTTTTCGTGCATCTCAAAATACATGGTCTCGCGCCCACGATTCTGCCAGTCTATTCATTAGTCGTTAAGGGAAGGTTGACGGAAGAAGGCTGTATCGACTGCTGGTCTGTCGGGTGCCTGATCACCGTGTCGGGAAAGGGTTTTCATCAATGTCGATGCCCGCATCCATGTTGGCTGCAATGCATGTCTGCCCGATGGTAACGGGGGTCGTGCCGCATGTTGGGGGCCCTGTTTCGGCTCCCTCAGCGCCAACTGTCTTGATCGGTTCCATGCCGGCGATTGGGCCAGGATCGATGGCGGTTTGTGTTGGGCCGCCCGATGTGGTCGCCATGGGCTCCCCCACCTGTCTGGCGGGGGGGCTGCCGATTTCGCGGATGGCCGATACTTGTGCGCATGGGGGGACGATTGTCGTTCCCTATCCAACTGTGTTGATTGCGTGAAGTGTTTCCAGGCTGTCTTATTATCTGACTGTCTTAGTAACAGGCTGTGTTATTAACGGGCTGTCTCAGTAGACATATTTCCGCCAATACCTATTTTCGATTAAGAGAACTAAACAAATCCAAATGAACATTTGCTTGGGATCTGCGCCTCATCAACATAGTGTGGCTTGTGTGAAACTTTATCCCAGATATTGATAAGTAAAAATTAAGTAATTCCTGCTAAACAGATTCTTGTCTTAAGAATCACTCAAATGTTATTATAAATATCAGAATCTATATTTAGAGGATTTTTGTTTCACAGCCTCTATATCTAGTAAATCCCGGAGAATCCGGGTGGAGACGATCTCATGACGGTCCGAGACCGGCAAGAATACGGTATTGGATATGGCCCGCGCCGACCCGCTGATAAATTCGGCGTGGCGAGTCTGTTCCAAAGCGAAAACGGAAGAGAAAGCATCAATGGTGGCGGGCATGGTTCGGCATCGATGCGCAGTGCCTATGCGTCTGATGTGCCTGCGTCGCAGGCCGGGCGCAACGGATCGTTTTACACTGGCAGCCCAGGTGTAAATGCCTATCGTCCTGATGCCTATCGGGATGCGCCGCATGTCACACACGGAACGGAGGTCCGCTTCGCCATGCGCCCATCGCTTTACTATGGGCTGATCGGTGGATCCGGTTTTGTGGCTCTGACCTTGTTTTTTGCCGGCTTTCTTGCGGCGTATTTGCTGTTCAACGATCAAGGCTACCCCGTCGCTCAATCCAGCACTGCAGGGTCTAACATTATAGGCTCTAACATTACAGGCTCTAACACTACAGGACGGGGCCAGACAGTCGCGCCCGCTCGACCGGCGTTGCAGCCTGTGCAGTCCGCACCCTCTTCACAAAGCGGTATTGCGCGCCCAGCACAGGCGATTGTGCCGGAAAACAGTGTTCGAATCCCGGCGCCTGAGATTGCCGCGGCCTTGGAAGCACAGCAACGAACGGTGCGAGAAGTCGACCCTGCGGTATTTGAGCCAACAGAGGACCCCGGGGTTTTCCCAGACCTTGCCCCCCGCGCCCGATTAAAGCCGGCGCCGCCGGTTGCGTTGACTGACGCAGCAGAGACAGAGACCAACCGGATACCGCGCGTAACCTTGGACGCGGTTGCGCCGGATCCTGTTGATCTGACCCAGTCTGAGCCGACTGTAGCGCCTACCCCCGTTGCGACCCGCGTGATCCGCGGCGATGTACCCTATAGCTTGCAGTTCGGGGCCTTTGGACGCCGCAGTAATGCGGAGCGCATGGTACGCCGGCTTTCCGGGGTTCTGTCAGACGCCCGGATCGAGGAAGGGACAGGGGCGGACGGGCAGGCGCTGCATTATGTTCGTGCCGGCGCCTTCAATGACCGCATTGTCGCGGAGCGTGCGCTTGCAAAACTGCGTCGTGACGCCGGCCTGATCGGGATCGTTTATTCCGGCCTTTTGGAAGGCTGATCCGTGATGGGGATGTTTCGACAAGGCAGTTTTTGTGGCGGCGTTGCGGCCATGCGTAAAACCGGGGTCGGGATGCTTGTGGCCCTGTTCGCGGTCTTGAACGGTTGTGCGGCGGAAGAAGAATCGTCGGTCTTTTCGCTGACGTCTATTCAGTTGACGGCGGATCGGGATGCGAATGGCAATCGCCCTGTCGCGGTGGATCTCGTGATTGTCTATGACCGTGGTATGATCGGGGCGCTTTCCGGACTGACGGCGGCAGAATGGTTTGATCGAAAAGATCAGTTTGGCCGCGACTTCGAGAATGGTTTCGCTGTTATGGGGTGGGAAATGGTGCCCGAAAACAGTTTGCCGGAAACCACGATAGGGGAAGGGCCGCTCAAAAACGCAGAAGGCGAAACGGCTCAGGCTGGTTTTCTCTTCGCCCGTTATGCAACGCCTGGCGCTCACCGGGCGCGCCTGGAAAGCCGGTCCGGGCTTCGGGTGACGCTCGGCAGAGATGGATTTACCCTCGAAACCGTCGATGTGGAGAACTGATCGGGTTGTTTGCTGCCCAGTGATGGACGTGTCCATCAACAGTCAGTGCGCATTCTTGTGTGATCAGGTCGAATAACGCTAGAATTACAAGGAATTCCGACAATCAGCTGCGCTGTTTCATCCAGCATCGAAGCGCGGTTTCTGTATTTTGCGAATTTCTATTGCGGGGAAGGAAAGACTGAGCCAATGGCGAAGAGCGCGCGCGACATACCGGACGCGATCCAGTGGCATGAAGGCATGCTGCTCGCCCCGCAGCATTTTCAAGAGGCGAGCTTGCGGGCGGAGTCGCTTGTTGCCTATCACCAATTGGCGGCGCAGCCCTATCATTGGGGCGTGCAGCATCTGCAGACCGATCCCGTCAAACTGGCCGCCGGCGAATTCAGTATCTTAAGTCTGGAAGCCGTGCTGCCGGATGGATTGGTGCTTTCCTTCGATCATCGCTCAGACCCGCATGGCTTGACGATTGATTTGGAAGAACACAAGGAAACGCTCGCAAAGCGGCCGCTGACCCTGTTTCTGGCCGTGCCCAAACATCGCCCGGGCGCACCGCTTACGGATGGTGAAGACCCTCGTTATCGCGGCGATGAAGGACCGATGATCCCGGATAACACGACGGGTGAAGGGGAAATGCGCCTGCCGCGTCTCATCCCCCGACCCCGCCTGCATGCGGGAGAGACCTTGCCGGACCGGTTGAGCGGATTTCCCATCGCCCGCATCCATCTGCAGGGCGAAGCCTTTGCAGAAACGAAATTTGTGCCTGCACAGCTTGCTGTTTCCCGCGCGTCGCCGATTGGGGAAGTCTGTCAAAAACTTGCGACACGGTTGCGGGAAAAGGCGATTTATCTGGCGGAGCGCGCTGGGTCTCCGGTCGGGCAGGCTGATCAGCCGATGCTGATCCGCTCGCAAATGATGATCAACGGATTGGTTTCTGCGCTGCCCCCATTTGAAGCCCTGTTGAAGACAGACCGCGCCCATCCTTTCACACTCTATCTCTCGCTTTGTCAGGTGGTCGGGTCGATGGTGATTGTCGGAGGGGCCGGTCTGTCACCAGCCTTTGATGCCTATGATCACACAAATCCGTTGAAGAGCTTTACAGAAGCGATTGATTTTGCAGTCCGAATGCTCGACCGCGTGTCGGAAGCCTATACCGCTATTCCATTCACCGATGCGGATGATGTCTTCTCGCTGGTACTGGAAGAAGCCTGGTGTCGCGACGATTTGACCATTGGAGTTCGGGCTCGCCACGATATGACCGAACAGGATGTTGTCGCTTGGGTCGACGCTGCCTTGATCGGCACGGAATCGGCGTTGCCTGAAATTGAAGAAACCCGGGTTCTTGGCGCGTCGCGGGTTCAGTTGGAGCGGGAACGGGCGCTCGATCTTGTGCCGACGCGCGGGGTGGTCTTGTTTCGGATCACCGCCGACCCAGCCCATGTCATCCCTGGCGAGCGTCTTCTTGTGTTGAGTCGCGATCCGGGCAGCCGGGCAGCACCACAGGAAATCGTACTTTATATCCGGAATGCTGCCGGTAGGGCTGATTGAGCCATGGGGCAATGTAGGGCCCGCAATATCCTTCCGCCGATGGCGCTGGCAGGGTGGGCGGTAAGGGACCGGATAGGGAAACACCGCTAATGAGCCTTGCAAGCGTCGATATGGGCGGAAGCGGATCACAAACCGGCATTGGCCGCATGTCGGGGCAGGCGTCTGGTTCTGCTGGGTCCTATCTGATCGCACAATTTCGCGAATTCCACGCGCTCCTGGTCGAGCTGCGAGATCTTGCCCGCCAAAGCGGCCCTGCACGGGGTACTGATCTAACCGATAATGATGTGATTGAGGAGGATGCGAGCCCCGGTGGTTTCGCGCCAAAGTCTCCTTTTATCGCACCGTCCAAACCGCCACCTCCACCGCTTCCCAGTGATGGTAAGCCATCGGCCCCGCCCTTGCCGAACAGAGAACCGACACGTGACATCGGCCTCGCTGCCGGGGAAGCACAGAACAAGCTGCAATCGCTTCTTGAGCGGCAAGCGCTGGAATCCGGTCGGCGTGGTGGTGAATATGGCGTGATCTTTTATCGGCAAGCGCAGTATGTGATGGCGGTTCTGGCCGATGAGGTTTTCTTAAGCATGGATTGGTCGGGTCGCGCTCAATGGAACCAGGATCTTTTGGAAACCCGACTTTTTGGATCCTATAACGCCGGTGACGAATTCTTTCGACGCGCAGATGCCGTGTTGAAGGAAGGGACGCGATCTCAGGCGGAACTTGCAGCGGTATTTTTGTTGGCGCTGTCTTTTGGGTTTCGAGGGCGCTATCGGGGGCCAACCCATGCAGGGCGGCTCGCCGAATACAAACGCCAGCTCTATGCCGACATCTTCCATCGGGAGCCAGACCTTCTTGCGGAAGCCCGCGACCTTTGTCCGGAAGCCTATGCTTACACCGCCATTGAGGCGGAGCCGAGGATGCTGCCCTCGCCGACCCGATGGTTCTGGGTGCTCGGCGCGGTGATTTTCGGATATCTGGTGCTTGGCCATCTGCTGTGGGAAGGCACGGTCGAGCCGTTGGACCAGCGATTGGCGGAGCCCATCCCGTCATCCTCCTCTAACGGTCTTGGCGGGTAGACGCGCAAGATGGCTTGGTTCGATTTCATCCGCGATGTGCTGTTTAAGCTGACGCCCTATTTGCCGGGGATTGTTGGTGTCCTGATCGCGCTTTCTATCGCGATGATCCTGGCGCTGCTGTGGCTGTTCCGCCGTGCCCGGGATCGCAATCGGGATGGGGGTGACAGTGACGGTGGAGATTCCCAAAGACTTCTTCAGGAAGACACGGATGATGATGCGTTCGCAGTAGAGCCCGATGATATACCGCTCCTACCGCTGAAGAAGGGCTTTAAATATGCGCTCAATATTTTGCGGACCCATGTGGCGGGCCGCGACTGGCGCTATGCTATTCCTTGGTACCTGCTGATTGGTCCGGAAGGGTCTGGAAAATCAACCTTGGCTGGGGCAACGGGCCTGAACATGCCGGTTGGTGCTCCGGCCCAGGATTGGGAAGCCAGCAGTCCGGCCTGTAAATGGTGGTTCTTTGACCGCGGTGTGGTGCTTGATGTCGCGGGTAATCTGGTGCGGCTTGGCGACCGTCGAAGCTCTGCTGCCAAGGGTTGGCGGGTATTGCTCTCGTTGCTAGACCGATACCGGCCCCGGCGCCCGGCGGATGGCATTATCCTGACCGTACCGATTGATGATCTGATTGACCGGCAGGGCCTGCCGCGCCAACCGGAAGACGTCGCGACCCGTGCGGAAGCCGTCTATAAAAAGCTCTGGCAGGTTCAGGCGCGGCTAGGTCTGGCGCTGCCGGTCTATGTGCTGATCACCAAATCAGACCGCCTCACCGGCTTTAAGCCCTATGTCCAGATGCTGCCTGAAGAAACCCGCAACGGTATGCTCGGGTGGTCCAGCCCCTATGGGATCGATACCCAGTTCCGCAAAGAATGGGTGTCAGAGGCAATGTCTGTCATTGATCGCCAGCTCAATGATGCGCAGTTGGAACTCCTAGCCGGCGGAGAACCTGGTTCTGATCTTGATGAGATGTTCCGTCTGCCGGAAGCTTTCGCGGTGCTTGGACCCAATATCGGGATTTATATCTCGAAGCTCTTCAAACCTAGCGCCTATCATGAATCCTTTGCAATGCGCGGATTGTACTTCACCGGCGATAGTGGCTTAGGCCGCAGTTCCGGCCTGGATCAAGCCTCAGTCCTGGGCGGCGTTTATAGCGGTCCCCAGAATGCGCCCCCCGCCCCAGCTTTCCTCCATGATCTTTTTGACCGCAAGATTTTTGCGGAACGCGGTCTGGCAAGACCGGTTAAGCGCGCCCTATTGGCCCGCAATCGGACTGCGCTGGGTGCGCAGATCGCAGCAGGTGCCTTTGCCGGCATCGGTGCGCTGGCGCTTTGGTATTCCCTTGGCACAATCCAGGACGGCGTCGACACGGTCGAACCTTTCGTAAAGGACGTACAAGAAGATCTGCGCGAACTGGAAGCCTATCGCAGTCAGCGATGGGATCGTAATGGTGGTGCAGTGGGCGGCAGCTTCGACAGGGAAAAGGCCATAAACCTTCTGAATGGCATGACAGAGGTTTCTGTCGATAGTTTTTCCTCTGTCCTGATCCCCAGCTCGCTGTTCTTCAGCTATGATGATGAGATCGTCGATCTGACGACGGAAGCCTTCAACAAGTTCATTCTTCAATCCATGCAGGCGGCGCTTGATGAGCGCGGACGTAGTATCATCGCTGGACGCCTGTCTGCAGCCGATAAGGCAGCGCGATCCCATCAACGTTTTGGATCCCCCCCGAATGCGGGGGCGGAAGGCATAAGCCTGCCGGCAGTTCCGTCTGTCGCAGGTGTGCTGGCGGCGGCTGGTGAAGGCCTGGCCGGCAGCCAGACCCTTCCAGGCGGGCCGGCATTTCAGCGGATGATGCAATATGTCGAGGCGCTGCGCCGGTTTGAATCGGCACTGTTACGCTACAATACGCTGCGGGACAGCCGTGACCTGACCGATATCAAGGCATTGGTCCGATATCTTTTCGGGACACAATTGCCACAGGACTTTCTGGAGAATGCGACATTCTATGAAACAGCGCTTCGGTCCGTTCGGTACCAGGAAATCCCGCCGGAAGCTTTTTCAGCCGATGCGCGCCGCCGCTTCGAAACCCTGGCGGCTGATGCAATCCGGGAACGATTTGCTGAAAACCGTTTGCTGGTAGCGCTTCGCGAAGTCGGCCTGGCCTTGGATGATGCGGCGAACCGCTATGCCTCGGGCATTGGTGCCTTGGTGCTGCTGACTGAGCGAATCTCAGAAATTGAAGAGCTTTTGAAAGCGCCGGAAAATGCCTGGATGGACGATCCGGATTATGACCCGACCAGCGCTTTTGATCCGGTCTTGGAGAGGATTGGCGGTTCGGTTCTTCTCGGCCCCAATCTAGCGGCGCGTCTCGACCGTGAGGTCATTGATGGCGTTGAGGATGTGCGGCTGGAGTTACCAGATTTACGCTCCCTGACGCTGGGGCCCCTTCTGAAGCGAGATGGAAAAAATATCTCTCTCTTGCTCGCGGAGCCGGTGGAAGATTTCCACCTGTTGTCTCTCGGCTTGTTGGCAGAGCGCTTCATGGCAGAAGGACGCGACAGGCCACTTCCCGCAGCGCCGGTTGCCGGCAGTGGCGCGGGCTGGAACCGGGATCGCCTGGGGGAGGCAATCGAGTTCCTTTCCGCCTATGACAACTTCATGAAGGAACGACTGGATGAAGCGCCGGTGGCGCTGCATGGCCTACTGCGTAGTGCTGCTGCTCAACGGTTAGAGGCAGTGGTGAATGATCGGATCGCTGTCGCATTGGAAGGCGGGCCGGATGGGATATCTTCCGCCCTCAGTGCCGCCAGAGCCGGCGGTGCTCTGAGCGGCGAGGAGCGGCTGGGAAGAGAGGTTGCCAGTATCAAGACGGCCTCGCCGGCTTTCATTGCGATCTTGGAGGCGTATGACACGCTTGGCCTTGAGGATAGCTTCATCGATCTGACCGATATGGTGATGAGCCAGGCCCTGGATCTGCTGGATGAAGCGGATGACCTCTTCGCGACGGAACAGCTTTACCGGCCGGTTGGCGGTGACTTCTCTTGGTGGGATGGCACGCCGGGCATGGCCTTGGATGCTTTTCAGGCAACCGATCCGCTGCATCTTCGCGAGCAATTGGCGGTCCAGCATGACCGGGTCCGTGTCTTGGCGGAAAACTATATCGATCCGCTGATCAAGCTCTTGGCCTCCCGTGATATTCGTCTGGCGGATCGGGATCGTAGGCTGGTCGGTAAATGGCGACGCATTCTGGATGAATTGCAGAAGGTTGCCTTGAGTAAACCGGAGAATTCAGTTGCGGTCCTGGAACGCTTCATCGCCGGCGATCTGATGAAGGTCGGGTTTTCCAATTGTGAAGAGGTGTTGGATGGCGCTCGGCTCGGGGATCGGGGGCAGAACTACTTCCTTGCCCGTGCCGCAGCGCTGCGGGAGGCGGTTCGTCAACGCTGCAGCGATCTGGCGGAGATCAGGGCCCAGACCGCGTATGACGAAATTTCCGATGCCTTCGATGCGCAGCTGGCAGGGCGCTACCCCTTCGTGCGAGGCCCCTATCGCGATGGGGTTCGAGTGGCCTCACCGCGCGAAATAAGTCGCTTCTTCGCGATTTATGACAACCGGGCAAAGGACGCGCAGAATGCCTTGGTGCGCGCGGAAGGCTTGGGGCCTGAAGGGGAATTGGCGCTCGACTTCCGTGAGCGGATGGCGCTGGTCAGATCGGTCTTCGCGCCCTGGCTTGCGACGGGACAAGAGACATCTGCGCCGGCCTTTGATTTAGCGGTCACGTTCCGGGTGAATGAGGGGCAAGAAAAGGGTGGCAATCAGGTGATCGACTGGCAGGTCTCCGCCGGCGGACAAACCGTCAGTAACAGAGATACCGCAAATACCCTGCGTTGGTCATTGGGCGATCCTATCGCGGTCACGCTGCGTTGGGCGGAAAACGCGATCCGGCGCCCCGCAATTGCCCCCGATAGGCCTTCGCTGGTGGTGAATGGCTCAAGTGTGAGACAAAACTATGAAGGGTCATGGGCGCTCTTCGATTTGGTGCAACAGCATCGTGCTGGATCGGAAGACTTTGAAGGGCTGCTCGATCCGAAGCCGCACACATTGCGGTTCCGTGTCCCGACCAGACCCACAGCCGGCGGCGCGGTAGAGGAGGCACTCTTGTTCATCCGCATTGAGGTCTCCGCAACAGCACAAGGGAATACCGTGCCGATCACGATCCCGGTCATGCCGGTCTCGGCGCCAAGTCTACTCGGCGAACGCGGTTAGGATTGAACGGGATGGCAAAGAAACCTGCTAAGAACGCGTCAAAAGACGGTGCAAAAGCCAATGCAAAAAAAGGGTCGAATAGCAAAGGTAAGAGCGCTTCCGCCAAGGATGCGCGACCGGTGGATGATGTCCCAGTTGGTGCCCCTGATGATGCCCCTGATGATGCCCGTGATGATGCCCCCGATGATGCCCGTAAGTCCGCGGCGACGGCAGAACCGGAAAATCAGAATGACTTGGAGGCGCTGCTAGCCGCGCTGCCGGGTGATGATCCCTGTGGCATTCCGATCTCGGACATGCCTGTCTTCCGGGAGATTCAGGAGGCGCGGCGGTCCGACAATGCGGACCTGCCCCAAGGCATCTGGCAGACCGAGCTGAAACAAGCGGATTGGATAAAGGTTCGGGACCTCTGCCAGACCACATTGGTAGAGACATCGAAAGACCTGCATTGCGCGATCTGGCTGACGGAAGCCTGGACGCAGATGGAGGGGATGGCCGGCTTTCGCCGTGGTCTCGACCTCACCGCGAGCCTTTGTGAGGAATATTGGGAAGGTCTGCATCCTCGTCTGGAGCCCGCTGATGCGGATTTTCGCATCGCGCCCCTGTTATGGGCCGCGCGGCACCTGCCGGTTCTGCTGCGATTGATGCCGATAACCAGGCCGGTCAGCGGCGAAGCGCGGGCCTTTACTGTCGTTGATTGGCATGAAGTGTTGCGGCTGGAGAATTTGGCGAAGCGCGACGCGGAATCCGCCAGGCGGGCCGGACGGAACAAGCCGGATCGCACCGCCTTCGAAGCGAGTGTCAGCCTGACACCACTGGCGTTTCATGAAACGATGGCGGAGGAAACAGAAGGCGCGCTTGCGGAACTGAACCGGCTG
>SPJK01035948.1_pt1 | contig 11130 bp, 8 predicted proteins | sample 3741771 | NCBI WGS metagenome assembly SPJK01 (sample SAMN10925997, study PRJNA522277) | cold seep metagenome | isolation source: Elba SIP-enriched marine methane seep metagenome, extraction at timepoint T2 | place: Italy: coast of Elba, Mediterranean Sea
AGCTTTTCAACTCTACAAAGATCTCTTGCAGATTCTTAGTGAGCTTGCGCTTCATCATTCCGCCCATCAGCATGCCCATGAAGGGCGTCAAACGCATAAGACAGTTCATTTCCGCCACCGATTGATTAGGCCCCTTCTCATGAATTTTCCAGTGGTTACGGGCCAGGAGGATGAAGCCAGGCACCCCTTCGGTGATCTGATAGGCGAGGGTATAGTTGGAACTATCATAATGGGTGAGCTTCTCCGATATTTGGTCATAGCCGGAGATATTTACCTTACAAGTACGCTCGCTACACGGCGCGTCGGCAAACTGGCCACTGCCGGTGCCAAAAGAATGGTCCACACTGTTGGTCCACAGGGAGACCCGGTCAAAGCCTGGACCGACGATTTTCCAAAGCTCGGCAGCCGATACACCGATGACTTCGCTGGTGAGGTTAATGGTGAGCTCTTTAGGTTGCATGATCATCTCCTTGCGGCACAGGGCTCTCCTAGCCGCCCGAATATGCATAGCGACTCAATGTTTCAATCGCAAGAAAAAATGAAACGATCGTTTCAATGCAGGAAAATCGGACCCTCGAAACCAAAGCAGAGGACTAGAAGTCGTAGCTGAAGCCGAGGTCGAGTCCGGCCTCGGGACGGAAGACTGCCTGGCCATCTTCGCCGCGTAGATATCCCTGGGCGATGATTTCTGCGGTGAGGTTGAACCGGTCGCTCAGCGGGAAGTAGTAGAGTAGGGCAACTATTGGCCCCAAACTAAGCCCCTCCTGAAAGCTTTCTATTGGGATAGGTAGGTTTACTAGGCGCGAGGCGTCTTTGCGCGTGAACCGCTGTTGAACATATCTAAGGCCAACTCCTAGATTAAGATGCAAAGGGCCTAGAAAGTGATTTCTTTGGTAGCGCAGATCGAGTCCTAGGTGTCGCTCTCTAACTTCCTGCTGTTTTTGATAGTTGCTTTCGCCCCCGGAGACGCTGAGTACCACGCCTTGATGTCCAGACAGATAGCGATAGACGGCCCTAAGGCTTTGTCCATAAGTCGCCTGGTGACTCAATCCTCCCAAATAACTCAGCTGGGCCTGGTGATAGTTTATCTGCAATGCGCCCTTTTTCTGGCTAAGCAGCGAAAGGGGATAGTTGTGAAATAGATTGGTCTGCAGACGATAGTTCTGGGCGGCCTCGATCTGGATGATCTGAGCGCTTCCTTGGTTCTGCTTCCTTTGTTGGACCAAGTATTCACCAGGACTAAGAGTGAGGCTCAGGCGCCTTTGTGGGTGGGCCCACAGCTCCCCCATTAAAGTTCCTGAAGGGCGCCGGTAGACCAAGTAGCGGGTGTCTACCGCCGGTGGGAAGTGCAGTTGTGCGCTATGAGCAGTGACCCTACTGACAACTATCTCCCCAGCTCCTTCCACGTTCATCTCTACCGAGGGATGCATCACATTGCCAGGTCCCATGGCTGAGCGTTTGACCGTCTGTCTATAGGCATAGCGATAGGCCTCGTCCAAAGTAATTTGTTGGTCGTGGTCATAGTCTCCCGGCCCTTTGAGGGCGGTTAATAGATAGTGGGTGAAGATAGCGGCGCCCAGGTCGCCGGCCTCCTGGGAGGCCTCGCCAGGGCTAGAAGAGCGCATCTTAATCATGCCGGCCATGCCTGGCGCAGAGGGAGGCGCCGCTGAAAAGCCGATAGTACGCCTAAAGCCGCCCTTGAGAGCTACATCCCCCAGGCCGCGACAGCCGTCGATGATCAAGATGTGTAGACGGGCAGCAATAGATGAGAGGCGGGATTCAAGGTCGGTAATTGGAATGCGTAAACCAGCTATGTGCAGGTCTTTTTCGTCGGCGTGTCCGCTAAAATAGAAGTAGAGTTGCACTTCCCTATCGGTGTAGCTCGCCGCTCGCTGGGAGAGAGAATCTATCGCTTGGCTCAAAGATAGAATAGTTTCTCCAGTAATAAGATAACTGTCTTGAGGACTCACTTGGGCATAGTTCTGCAGCGTTTCGATAAAGTGCTGAGCATCCCTTTGCGCATAGCTAAGCTCTGCTTCTGATGAGAGTCCCTGGTTGCTTCCTACGGCCAAGACTAGGCGTACCGGCGGAGAGGCTTGAGCGGAGCCCAAACCCGGAAAACAGACCAAAAAGCCGGCAAGGGCAACTATTCGGGCAATAACTGACATCGAGCCGCCTTGGAAGAGGGGAGATAGTTAGGATAGTCTTCGGCGGGTCCAAAGAGCACTTCTGTCTCTTTTACCGGGGCGAGAACTTCTAGGGCATCATCAGGAACAAAATAGTTGCCAGGCTCAAAGTAGTGCTGCTCAAAAATAGGCTGCCAACTCTCTCCCTGCTCTTGAATGCCTAGACTATAGTTTCCGGCCGTGGAAATAGTTACCTCAAATCTCAGCTTGTCTTGTGCTTTGATTGAGACCTTCTGTGAAAAGATGCTTTGCTTGCCGTCTCTTAAGCGCAAGACCTTAAGCTGAGGTGTACCTTTAAAGCCTATCTGGGGTGATGGCCCAACATTAAACAAATAGCCGGCCGCGGCTGCGGTCAAAGCCAAGGTGGGTACTGCCAAAACCCATCTACGCGAGATGCTCTTGGTGGGAGCGCTGGTTCTCATCGCCTCGGCAATCGGGCTCCTAGCTAGGAAGGCTTCTGGGCCTTCCTTTTCAAGAAAACTCAGCCTTTCAGCTTCTAGCAGCTTCAGATAGTTCTGGCACTCAAGACAGTTCTCCAAGTGTTCAATGAGTTCGGTGGGACCGGTACCTTGGGCGTGGTAGGCCTCAAGCTGAGCTGCAGTAGGATGCTGCGTCATGGCGTGTCTCCTAGTCTTTCTTGTGCTTGCTGACGGATTGTCTTCAGACGCTTATTGATAGTTTGCCGGGACAATCCCAAAGCATGGGCGATCTCGCCTTGGCTACAACCCTCTACATAGGCCATCACCGCGATGTGGCGGTCTTGCTGAGAGAGTTCCTGAAGAAGTGATAAGACTTCGCCTCGTTGCTCCAAAGGTACTGCGGGAGCAGCTGTTGGTGGCACCGAGTCCAAGCTAGGGCCTTGATGTCGTTTTTGTTTGTCTAAAATACGGAAACAGGCTCGGTCGCAGACTCGATAGAGCCAAGAGAGTTTGTTTTCCACCTGCCGATACTCTGCTCCGTAGCGAATGAGGTTAATAAAAGCGTCTTGAAAAGCATCATCTGCTAGGGCTTCGTTTCTGAGCAAACTAAGACAGCGGCGTTTCATTAGGGCACCGTAGCGGGTATAGAGCTCGGCAACCTCCTCTTGCCTCAGAGGCGGAGAGCGCCCCTTGCCGAGTAGCTTTTTAAGACCGGTGAACACCATGACTATAGTTCACAGAGCAGCGGGTCACAGCTGCGGTTGGTTTTGAGAAGTTGTTCAGCTTGGCAACTATAGATAAAGCCCCGCAAGCAATACTCCCCAGTGGATTGCAGGCAAAGCTGTTCCTCGCAGGGCCAGCGATCGGCTCCCGGAAGCGCCTTGATCTCCTGATTGCTGCACAGAGCCCCAAGGAAGCTGCTGCTTAGGTTTTCTATCAATAGACAGGCTGACTCGTTACTACATTCAAAATCCTCTAGCTCAGCGGCGGAGGGATAGTTTTCCGAGGAAAAGTTTAGCGGTCCTATCTCTTGAACTCGCGGTTCCTGGAGACAAGAAATAAGCTTGGGGGACCAGCTGGACTGTAAAGAGATATCAATCCTCAGTGTCTCCTGGGAAAATGAGACACTATTGTCGTCTAGCAGAGCCAGATTGTATCCCGGCTTCAACGGACCCTGAGGAAGATAGTTTCCCGCCTGTGGGGGCGTGAATTCCTGGGGAGAGTCCCAGAAAATGAGAATGCGGCTTTCATTGCCGCCCCGCAAAAAGGGCGGCCCTTCCATGGCTTCCACATCTACCAACTCGGTTTCGAGGCCGGGCAGGTAAGCGAGAACAAAAGCAAAGGCAACATGGGCATCAGGATTAGAATCCCAGCCCAAAAGGCCGCTCGCAGGGTCTAGTAGCGCTTCTTCTGGGGCTGTTGAAAGGACTAAGCGATAGTGTCCTTCGGCGGACACCGAGGCCGTAGCGACGACCTCGTAGCGGGGAAAGTCATCTCCCGGACGACTGAGATAGTACACCAGAGCGACTCGGTGCTGGGATAAGTCTGAGTTTGCTGGTGGATTGAGCAGCTGGCCTTGAATGTGTGCCAGCGTAGGCGCAGGCGTATTGGGACTCTGAAGGCCGCAGCCCCCGATAGTTATAGTTAACCAGGCGCAAGCCAGGGATGTGATGCGAGTAAGTGCCATTTGCCTCTTTAGAACGGACTATCCTTTCATCAGCTCCTTGAGAGTTCCCGCGCAAGAGATCTTCGCATTCGCAATACCAGAAACCTGTTTTACCGGCATGGAGTCTAGCAGGCTTCCTGCCTTGTCGCGAAGGCCGTAGACCTGAGCGAGGGTGGTCAGTAGCTTCTGATGGGGCTGAGCCATGCTTTTGAGCCGAATCCCGTTCCACCACCAGCCAGCCATAGGCACATCTGAAGGATAGTAGATGTATTGTCCTTGCTTGAGGAAGTTTGCTCCACCGGCAAGAACCGCCGGCCAGCGTTCGAAGCCGTGAGAACCGTCTCCGAGTTCACTCAACCAGATGCACAGTGTATTATCCAGCATAGTTCCGTTGCCCTCCGGAATACTTGCGAAACGATTGACAAGCTCGACAAACTGCCGGCTATGAAAGGCACTCCACTTGGTCATCGCTTCTTGGGCGGTCGGATTAGTGTGCACACTGTGGGCATATTCGTCGTGAACGCCAACTCCGGGGTAGCCGAGGTCCTCCGCCGGGATGTCAGGCAACTGAATGGAAGCTACCCGAACTAAGTCGCAAGCCATGGCCGAAAGCACAATGTCGCTTTGTGCGGAGAAGGCCTGTTGATAGTTGTCGGGGGCTAGGGGAGAGGTAGCGTTTGAACACAGAGCCATAGAGAGCCCGGTCACTCGCTTTTCCAGGTCTCTCAACAAATCCTGATGGGTTTTTAGCTTTTGGCGATCTGCTGCGGATAGTTGTCCTCCCAAGGAGCGATAGCTATGAGCTACTCGGTCCAAGATGCTTTTCTGGGCGCCAAGCAAAGAGTTCTGAGTGGCTCCTTGGGATAGACCAAAGACCCGTTCCCAGGCCGTTAGCGGGTTACTTTCGGCGGGAGCCACTTGTCCTGCCCCGCGATAGATAACCGGAGGGGTAAAGCCGGCCACAGAGAGTTCCAAAGAGCGCAAGCGATCAGGTCTAGAGATAGTATCCGCGATACGCTGGTCTATCGAAGGACCTCCGCCAAAGACCAAGCCCGCTGCCGACTGAGACATGGCTCCAGTCAAAGCGTGGGCCTCGCCGATTTCATGTCTTAATGCTGCTACCGAGTCGGCTTCGCCGGAGACCAGGGCCAGCCCGTCGATGATATTGAGGTGTTCACGAATCTGGTAAAGCGGGCGCAAGCCTAGACTGAACTCTTCTTCTTTGACTGAGCGAAGGTCTTGAACCCAAGAGTGTGTTTCTGGCCGGTTAGGCCAACGCATTTTGTAGCCATCATAGTAGGTTCCATGTTGAGTAAACATGATCACTAGCCGCTGAGGGACTCTTTGTGGGTTGGCAGCGGCCCTTTTGAACAATGAAGGTAAAAAGAGGCTGGAGCTGGCGAGGCCAGTGGCGGTGAGGAACTTGCGACGGTTCATGGTTGGACTCTCCTCATGCGAAAGGGATGACTAGCTACGATAGATAACAAGAGTTCCTGGATATTTCCTGACTTGTAAAAACTCTCTTGAATAGGCTTGAGCACTGCGAGGTCTTCAGGAGAAGTGTCTCGAGCAAAAGCAAAGCGAAACCATTGTTTGGCGTAGCAATCGTGGATAGTTCTGCTCTTGGCGAGTTTTTTGGCCATTTCTACCCAGTTGTTTACGGGGCCGTCTTGATCGGTGCCTACCAATTGTCCCGAGGCGTCCACCGGATAGTTATTATCCGTGTCTCGCCATCTTCCTAGCGCATCATAGTTTTCAAAGGTCATTCCAATTCCATCGATACTTAGATGACAGCCTCCGCAGGCAGCGCTACGGCTATGGATATCGTACTTCTCGCGGTTAGTTCTGGGAGCATGACCAGCGGTGCTGTCTTCTAGTGGAGGGACATCTCCTGGAGGCTTGAGTTCAACACATTGCAGTCTTTTTAAGATGGCCACACCTCGTTTGACCGGAGAAGGTTGGCGAGGGCCAGTTTTGGTGGAGAGGAAGCTTGCCAGAGTGAAAAGGCCAGCGCGTTTTTGAGGGTCGAGATCAACGCCTACATAGTTCCATTGACCGCTGGGGCCGTCTTCCGGCTCCTCGGGTTCCTCTGGATCATCGGGCTCCTCCGGGTCTTCCGGAGTTTGAATAATATCATCATCGAAGGTGCGCACCGGTTTGGGAGGCCAAAGGATAGTTGTCTGGTCTTCGGGGGCTTGAATCCCATAGGCGATGGGGGCTGTCATCGGAGTGACAAAATATCTATTGGAGGTGAGCAGAGCCTCTAGAGTCCCCTTACCAAAGAAGACATGCTGCCTAACAAAGACCTCTGGCTCGTAGCGAACTCTGGGAATGAACTCTCCATAATAGAAATCGGCTGGGTCTCCTTCCTCGGCACCTTGGCCTAGGGCTTGGCGGTAGTATTCTAGATCTACTCCTTGGGAGCCCACGGCATCGAAGTAGAAGAGCTGGCGGTGAAAATCGACGATACCTTGTTGGGCTTTGGGGTCTTTGAGCATTCTTCTTGCCTGAGCAACCAAGGCTTCAGAACTATGAAATTGCCCCTTTTGAGCAGCTTTGGATAGTTCCTGGTCGGGCATGGTGCCCCAAAGAAAGTAGGACAGACGGCTGGCGAGGGCCCACTGGTCGAGGGGAAATTCTTGTTCTTGTGAGTTGTTACTTTTGTGAGGGACTTTGGGAAAATAGAGGAAGTCTTTACTTTGCAGCAATAGTTGTAGACTTAGGTTGAGTCCACCCGCAGCGCCATAGCGACTTGACCAGTTCTTAAAGTCTTCTTTGAGGCGCTTTTGCTGCTCTTCGGTGAGCGGACGGCGATACATCTTTTGCGCGACATCCAAAAGATAGTTTTCCAAGCAAGCTGTCGAACTCTTTGGACAGAGCTGAGCGCTTCCTATGCGGTCAGCGATCGCGTTGCCTATCAAGGCTGCATTACTGCGGTAACTATCTACCAAAACGGCGCTGGGTGTATTGAGCAAGGCGTTGTTTTCAAAGCCACCTGGACCTTCTAGTTCATTGGGGAACTTAAGGTCTGCTGTCTGCAAATCAGCAAAGAGATCTCTCACGGTGCGGCGGTATTGCTCTGCCGTAAGCCGGGTGAGCGGAGCCGGGTCTGCGCTGGGCGCAGTTGGGGGAGCCGACTGATTCTCAGCCTGACAGCCCAGCAGTAGCAAAAGAGCGAGCGGAACAATCCACGGGGGTCGGCGCATATTAAGGAGAGCAGGCGAGCCCGAAAAACTGTAAACCACTTCTCAAAAAAAGTTCTCGTTGTCCCGGTGAGCCGCCCTACCGCCCTTGGTTTTTGGGAACGACCCCTGATTTTCTGCCATAGAAGCCCTCGCTTGGGCGATTGGGACTAAGGAAGCAGGGACCTTTGCGAGGCGGACCAGGTACGGAGCAATAACGAGACCGAAACTAGGTTGGGGCTTTCCTTTGCTGGACTTAACGCATTGTCGTTCTTCTGGCGGAGACCAATGCCGGCCCCGCCCAAGTAGGCCAAAGCGGTGAGGGCGAGTGCGTAGATGGGGTCAGGTTCGGTTTGCCCTGCAAATGGTTCTGGCGCGGTGGCCCAATCGCCGCTTGACCAGGCCTTGTGGGACACCCAACCGGCTTTAGTGACCTCAAGAGATAGCCTATTATAGATAGTTGGACGGATACTTTGTGCACCTTCTATTCTTCTTTCATAAATCCCTGCAATAGTTCCGAGACCAAATTACGAAACCACTGGTGGCCGGGGTCTTGATGATACATTCCATGCCAAGACAGACGGACGGATAGTTTGGGCAGCTCTCGCAGCGGGTGGGCAAAGACCTCAATATCCCAATGTTTGGAAAGCCATCTTGCCGTTGGCGTGGGTAAGCTTGCCAATAGTTGGGTATTTTCAACGATCTCCCCCAAGCCGCTGAGTTGCTGCACTCGCATGCGTACCGACCGACTCTCTGAACGCTCCTTGAGCACTAATTCAAGCTCACTATGTAAGTTGGGCAGGCCAGAAGGAACCAGCTGGGCATGCTCCGACTTGAGCCAAGTTTGATAGTTGAGGCGTTTAAGCCTGCGGCCTCTTTTCCCGCTGCGAATGACGCTCCAGGATACTTTGGTCGGTAGCGTTTTACTATAAAGGTCGGGATGCTCTAGCCTCACTGCTCCAGCCACTAGTTCGGTTTGACCCCTGAGCAGCAAAGCCACCGCTTCCCGCTCCGCTCCAGAGATACATGCTCCCAAACCTGAATAGTTGCCTAGCTTCTGCGTCAAGGCCAACGCGACTCCGCAGCCGAGAACATCAGGCATTAGCAGCTGAAACTGCCTCTGGGCATGCTTTGGGTTGAATGCTCCCAGGCTTTTCAGGCGCGCCAAGGCCCCCAGGGCTTGGTCGAGAGGTACGGCTAGAGCCTCAGCCACTGGGGTGGAGACCATGCCTCGGCCGGTACGAACCAGTAAGGGGTCTGCAAAAGCGGTGCGTAGCTGGGCCAAGGCTCGACTGACCGAGGGTTGCGTGCTGCCCAGCGCCACGGCTGCCCGCGAGACGCTCTGTTCCTTGAGCAGAGCCTGGAGAGTGACCAGTAGATTAAGGTCCAAGCCATCTTGAGGAGCTGGCAACGGACCATTATCCATATTAAGCATATTAATATATTAATTATAACATAGGTAACATAAAGGATTTTGGACATTCTGGGACCGCCTCGGACGGGAGCGTCTGGGGGGAGGAGTCATCATGAGGAATACTTCACTAGCGGTCAGCAGCGCCGCTTTGCTGCTACTTTCAGCCTGCGCTAGCACGGCTACGGATAATCAAAAAATGAACCAGCCCAGCAATCGCCAAAAAGCCATTGAACTATTGACTTCGTTGGAAAGCGGCGACCAGGCGCCGGTAGGATATATTAATCCCAACAAGTATATTCAGCACAATCTGGCAGTAGCTGATGGCCTCGAAGGTTTTGGAGTCGTCGTTGCCAACAAGCCCCCAGGAGGTTTCAAAGCCCAGGTTGTCCGTGCTTTCGAAGATGGGGACTTCGTTTTTACTCATACCAAGTATGATTTCTTTGGTCCCAAAATAGGTTTTGACATCTTTCGCTTCGAGGAGGGCTTGATCGTCGAACACTGGGATAACCTCATTGAGATCAAGGCTCCTAATCCCAGCGGTCGTAGTCAGATAGATGGGCCCACCCAATCCAAAGAGCTGGACAAGACTGCTGCCAACAAAGCTTTGGTGCGGAGCTTCATTGAGGATGTCTTGCTTAACGGGCAGACCGACAAGATTACCCAGTACATTAGCACCGAAAAGTATCTCCAACACAATCCAGATATCGCAGATGGGCTCGATGGTTTAACCGCCGCCTTGAAATACTTCGCGGAGAACGGACTTGTCCTGGAATACTCCAAGATTCATCGAGTATTAGGCGAAGGAGACTTTGTGCTGGTGGTTAGCGAGGGACGCTTTGGCAAGGGAGACCCAGCGGCCTATTATGACCTTTTCCGCCTAGAGGCTGGCAAGATAGTTGAACACTGGGATGTTATTGAAACTATTCCTCCACAATCGGAGTGGAAGAATAGCAACGGAAAGTTCTAGCCCTTATTGACACGTTCCGGTGGTGCAAGTTTGGCCCTGCATACAACCTATCACTGGAAGTTCTAGCTCATCGTTGATGCAATCCGGGTCCACGGCGCCGCAGTTGCAGTGGCAAGCTTGGCCTTCGCCATATTCACCGGGCTCGCAGGTCCATTCTTCTGGAGGAATGGCTCCCGCCATCCGACACCATCCATACTGTTCACTTCCTGGACCACCGCCCCCCGCAAAAGTGTAACAAGTCTCTCCCATGCTACAAGTGTTCATGCTGGTGCGGCAGATGGGTTTACAGAGTTGGTCAAACTCATCGCAGACCCCTTGTGGAGCGTTATTCTGGATGGCGCAATACTGAACAAGGTTTCCGAGCCCCTGACAAGTCTGGCCTAGCTGAGCGTTATTGAGCCTGCCTCCGGGGGCTTGGCAAACAGGACCTGAGAAGTCGAAGACGCAGAGTTCGCCTGCGGGACAGCCCACGGGTGGGGTGGCAAAGGGATCACAGCCAGCAACACAGCCTTGCGCAGTACAGGTGGTGCCCATAGGACAGTCGTCGGGGATAGTTCCGGGACAATTAGGGTCCATGAAAGGGTCGCAAGCACAATCGGGGTCGGGAGCGCCACAATCACAGTTGCACATATAGTCTCCGGCCCGATAAAGCGCAGGGTCACAGGTCCAAGTATCGGGGACGTAGCGATAGTCCACGGTGAACTCGGCTACTTCCAGGCAACCGCCATTAGGTACCGGGGTCGATTGTAAAGTCCCCGGATCGATGGTCACTTCGATGAGCTTGAGTCCGCTGACCTTGCCCTTAAATACTTGGGAGCGTGGGTTATGGCTCAGTTCTATTTGTCCAGCGCTTTGAAAGAATACTTTTTGAGGGGTGGCATTGGGAGTGACTTGGTCGACAAAGATACTAATGCAGTCTCCACAAGTGCCTCGATTATCGTTGGGTGCTTCGGAGAGGGAGAAGCTACCGATTCCGGCTTGTCCAAAGCGAGGGTTGATATTGACAAAGTTGAAGACCAGATAGTCGGCGACCTGTGCGCCAAGTTTGGTTGTCAAAACAGCGCTGTAGATAGTTTGCACATCTTGAGCATCGTCGAGCTTGATGGTTTGGGCATCAAAACTCACCTGCGTACAGCCAGCCATTTGTCCCGCATCAGCTTGGCTTTGCTGGCCAGCATCGGCCTTTTGTTGCTGCTGTCCTGCATCTGTTCCTGGTTGCAGAGGTTCCTTTTCTGAACAAGCAGCCAGAGGGATGGAGGTCAGCGCGAGGGCCAAAGTCAGGCTTGAGGCCGGTGG
>SPJK01048731.1_pt1 | contig 11115 bp, 12 predicted proteins | sample 3741771 | NCBI WGS metagenome assembly SPJK01 (sample SAMN10925997, study PRJNA522277) | cold seep metagenome | isolation source: Elba SIP-enriched marine methane seep metagenome, extraction at timepoint T2 | place: Italy: coast of Elba, Mediterranean Sea
ACGGGCGCGTTAGGGCGTTGTTTGCAAACCTGTCCCGATTTGGATCAGCCAGTAACGACAACAGGTTCAGAGGCGCGGAACGTCAAATTCCGGACCAAATTATTTAACTGAATGATATAATGAATGGTGCCCTTAAGCGAATTGCGGGGCAATCTTCAGGTTCTTCACCCAGCCCAGTTTTTCGTAAATCAGCAGCATGGTGCCATTATAGTCGACAATCCGGTTCCACAGACCTTTGCGCGGACGGTGGAGCGCGCTGACGGGTTGGTCATGATGGTGATCATGGAACGCTTCGCCGCCGGTCAGTAGCCCAATCAGATGATCGGCCCAGACGGGAGTTTTCAGATGTCCGAGCACATTGATCCCATACGTTGTGGCGTGGAACTGTATGGCGCGGCCAATCACGAAGCAGGCATGACAGATCGCGGTCAGGACTAGAGATCCACCTGCGGCCCAGACAATCAGATAAATCGCTGCTGGAATGGCGAGATGCAGAACCAGCGAGATCGAATTGTAGAATTGATCCATCCAGACAATGATCGGATGTTGCTTCAGCCACAATGCCATGGGCCGTGCCATGTCTTTGGCGTCGCGCCACATGATCCACCCGACCCAGGCCCAGCGCTTGGACTCAAAAGGATTGTGCGGATCGCCCGGCGCATCAGAGAACCGATGATGCTGGCTGTGATAATTGACCCAGTCGCGAACGGTGCCCTGCATGGCTATCATCAGGTTCAGCATGGTGAGCACCTGGGCCGGCGCCTTCAGCTCACCCGCGCGATGCTGCATGATCCGGTGTAGCGGCCCAATGCCAGCATTGCAGATGAAGATCGAGGCAGCGATGATGCCAATACCGAGCGGCAGATAATACCAGCGCAGGGTCAAGCCAGACAGCGTCAGGCCCAATACGATCATCGTGATCAGCATGGCGAGGCCCAGAGCCGGATACAGGAAGGCGGAGAAGAAACTCGCAAAGTTGAATGTTTTCCAGGTTTTGGGAATCGCGATCGAGCGAGGGATCATTCTGAAGGCCTCCGTGTCTGTGCAATGAGCACTATGCATCTGCGTTGTGTTACCAAGGAGTTAAAACTCGTTTCCGGCTGGCGAAAGAGCAGGATGCCGCAATTCACTGCAATCTTTGAAAGTGTGACGGGAGAGTCACGTTTTCGCACCTCTCCCGTCTGTTCCGTCTAGCGATTGTCGAATTCTGAGCGCACCAGTTCCAGTCCCCGGCGTGTGATGCGATAGGGCTGGCCCTGTCTCGACGCGATGGCCTTGCGGCGTTTCAGCTTGCGAAACAGGAAGAGGTCGAGACCAGGAGCGCGCCAGCCTTCGCGATTGATGCAGGTGACGCGTTCGATCTTGCGGCCTTCGCCGCGCTCGATTTCAATCCGCCCGCCTTGCGCGAGCAGGTGCAGGATGCGCTGTTCGGCGCGTGAAATATCCATGATGTGAATGTCCGATGATGCGCGTTGGGCGCGCAATGAAACAGGCCGATCCAGACGTATGGATCGGTTCTCAGGCTGTTTTTGGCCCCATCTCGCGTTTTGGTAGTGCGGTCGGGGCCCTTACCGGGTCTCGGACAAAGTGAACATAAAGTCTCCGTTGAGCGCGCTGTTTAGGAAAAACTTGCCAGCGCCGTCAAGTCCAGCCTAGCGTTCTTTCAAAATCGCAGGAGGCAATATTATGAGCAAGATGAGTGACATGCTGTCCGGGCTTCGCCGGATCGTCACCGCCAATGATGAGAACGGAAAGTCCCACATCATGATTGATGGCGGACCGGCGGATGAGTTTAGAACGGGCGATCTCGGCGGCTTGCTCGAGATCTGGCACGATGACGTCTCAGGCCCTCTGGACCCGGCGCCGTGCGAAGATAAAGGGGCCGGAACGCCTGTCCTGTCACCGGACGAGGGCAAGGTGAAGATCCGCTGGTTTACCTCTGGTCCGTCGCCGGAAGGCGCACCGCCGGAGATGATTGCCGACCTGACCCGCCAGGCATTCGTTGCGATTGGCGCCGGTGAGCACCAGCCGGACACAAGCAAGCACCCAGCCATGCACACGACGCACACGCTGGATGCGATCATTCTCGTGAAAGGGCATGTGCGCCTGATCCTCGACAAGGAAGAAACCGTGATTGGACCCGGCGATGTTGTGGTGCAGCGCGCGACAAATCACGCCTGGGCTGTTGAGGGTGATGATCCGGCTCTATTTGTCGCCGTGCTTGTCGACCGCAGCTGACGTGCCGCCTGGCGCGAGTTTCGCGTCCCAGGTCTCGCAGCCGAGCTTGCCGCGGCAATCCCCGCGCACTTCGAGCGAGGCATGGCTGACGCCAAAGCCTTCCTGGTCGGCCGTGCTGAGCAGGCTGATCACAGCGTCATTGGCCGAGATCTCTTCGGCCTGCCCGCAGGTTTCGCAGACGAAAAATGCGAGGGGGACGTCGCTCGGACCGAGGTCCAGCGCGAGATAGGCGTTGAGGCTTTCCACGCGCGAGACGAAGCCGAGCGAAACCAGGAAATCGAGCGCGCGATAGGCGGTTGGCGGCGACACGGATCCAACGCCATCCAGCGAGTCGAGCACTTCATAAGCGGTCATCGGGCGCTGCGCATCGAGCAGGACATTCAGCACGTGCTTGCGGATTGCGGTCAGGCTTTTACCCGAAAGCTGCGCTTCATCGGCGGCGGCCTGGATCAGCTCTTCGCGGCTTGGCTTCTTGGCATCAGGCTGACGCCAGCGCCGTCTGTGCAGGCGGCGTTGTCCGGTTGCGGGCGTGCGGGTGCGAATTCGTGTCATAGTATGACGTATATGCCGAACGAAAGTATGCGTCGAGTTAAAAGCGCTGAACTCTGAGGCCGAACCCGTTGCGAAACCGGCCCGCGACTGGATACAGCAGCTCATACAACGTGACCGAAAAGTGCCCGATATGTCGACTGACCACCCCCAATGGATCGCCAAGGACTGCCTGGATGTCGGTCTTTTCACCCATCAATTAGAACCGATGCTGGCCTTTTGGCAGCAAGAGATTGGCCTGCCGTTTGATCATCTGTTGCCGCTTGGCGGCGGCGTCCGACAGCATCGCCATGACCATCAGGGGGCGGTTCTGAAGCTCAATCATGCCCGGGATCCCCTGTCGCCGGCATCGCCGGGCGGATATCAGCGCCTGATCATCGCCCGGCCCGGTCTGACCAAGGTTCAGGATCTCACCGATCCGGACGGAAATCAGGTTCGTCTGGTTCCATCAGGATTTGACGGCGTCGAGCATTGGGCGATCGAAGTTGCGACACGCGACGCTGACACATTCTTCGATCATTATCATCGCGCGCTCGGCCTGCCACGCGCCGAGGGCGAATCCATTGCCGTGCGCTGTGAGCGCAGTCTGATCACCGGCATTATCGCGCCTGACATTGCCGATAAAACGGACCCGAACGAGATGCGCCGCACCGGATTTCGCTACACCACAATCCAGGTCGACAAGGTGGATTCGGTTCACACGCGAGCGGTTGAGCAAGGCGCGGCAGAAGCCGCAGCCCCGCAAACGCTCGGAAAGACCGCGCGAATATCATTCCTGAAAGATCGTCACGGAAACTGGATGGAGCTCTCGCAACGCGCTTCGATCACAGGCTCGCTCGCGCCGGGGTGAGGCTGGCAATCCAAAGCTAAGCTTGCGCCGCGCCTTAGACATTCAATAGTGGAAATGTTAGATCTCGTCGGCGCTGTGTGAACGCGGCCGGGCTCAGCGGGTCGCGTAGATGGCTTTGGAGCGAACATGAAAACATCTAAGACGACACGGATCGATGCCCCGGCGGCGACGGTCTTCCTTTGGCTTGATGATAATGAGCGCCTTAAAAAATGGGTGCCGAACCTGATCGAGGATGAGGCGTTGGTGGATACGCCTGATCGGGTCGGTTCGCGCTTCAGACAAGTCTTCGTCGAAAACGGCAAACACATGGAAATGACGGGCGAAATCACCGCGTTTACCCAGAATGAACGGATGCGCGTGAACATGACCGGTAAGATGTTTGACCTCGACGTCGATTATGTTTTACGCGCGCTGAGCGATCGCGAGACCGAGGTGACACAGAACACCGAAATTGGATTCAAGGGCGTTATGATATTGTTCGTTCCGATCATGCGACTGATGGCCCTGTTTTCCTCGCAAGACCCTCAGGCAGCGGCGCACGAAAAACTGAAATCGATGGCGGAAGCTGAATATCAGGCAGGATGAAAGTAGCTCCACGCAAGTCGTCGGCGTGCGGAAATGCCTGCAATGGGTATCGAGATGGCGAACTCAGAATACGCCTGACAGCTCCAGAATGAAGACCGGTTTTTCTTCGATCCGGGTGCGCTCGAACTCGGTCGCAATCCCGGTTCGATCAGGTGCAAACAGAACGCGAGACTCTTTCTCGATATTCATGAGCGGCCGAAATAGTTCGACGCGACCTGTCATTCCCCAGAGGTTTTTGTGTTCTACGAACAGGCTCATTCTTCCAGGCGAGTCTCGTTTCGTGCGAATAGAGTCGAGTCTGAAGCTGTCGGCCGAACGCTCTGGCGAGATGTCACCTCCCCAGGCGAAATCAGTGCCGGCAATATCGTGCCGAAACTCGAGGTCAAACGCGATTAGATCTTCGTCATTAATCGCCCGGGCCTCACCCGTCAGCGGGTCATCGATTTTAGAATCGCGAAACTCAGCCGAATAGACAAGCTGCGCGCCGTGAAAGCCGAGCGAATCGAAATTCAAAGTCCCCTCAAACTCGATTCCCAAGCGCGATCCCTGCGCGATGTTTCCCGGGCCTTCGCCATTACCAATCGGAACCTGGTCCACAATGTCTTCCAACGCCTCAGCAAAGACCAACACGTTGCCTGCGCCCCATGCGCCGAACTCGCGTTCAAGTTCTAGTTCCCCGCGCCAGCTCTGCTCGGGCACAATATCGGCGTTTCCGATCTGGTCTTCACCGTCATTGAGGTCGAGCTGGGACACGAAATCGAAGAAATCCAACTGACCCACCTCACGCTCAATGCGGGCGTTGATCGTTGTGTCGTCAGCATATTTATAGCTGAGCGTCAGGCCGCCTTTCGGGCGGGTGAAGGCGCGGACTTGTCCGGCCGGACCACTGGACTGTATTTCAGAGTATTCCATGCCGAGCGAGACTTGCAGCTGTAGCTGCGCGACCAGCGAGCGGGAATGTGAGATGAACGCTTCATTGCGAAACTCCTCGACCGATACCGCAGTATTCCCAATATCGATCAGCACCAGCGCTTCGCCGCTAGAACTGCCAAGTAGAATGGCGGAGCTTTCAAGCGAATTCTCGGCGGATTCGATCGAGGCGTCCCATAAGCCGCCCATCGCTGCTCACTTGTACTCGGCGCGTGCGATTTTCTCGATCTCGGTCGTGTTCTGTCGGAACCGGCTTTGCTGCAATTCGTTTCCAGACTCGTCGGTCTCAAGCCTGACATTTGTGAACGTGCTATCGGTATCAGAGTAGACGCCGATGAGTTTCAGCCGTCCGGCCAGGACATCAAGCTCCACATCCCCGCCCAGTTCGATTGTGGCGCTCTCATTGTCGGCCAAGGTGCGTTGTCCTATTTGTGCTCCGGTGAGCGCTGCGAGGTCGGCACTTTCACGTCTTTCGCGCCGTTCACCTGCATATTCGGCATTGAGGTTTGCGATCAGCCCAGACGGCGGTGTCCATTGTAGCGCGAGACTCGCGTTTTGCTCGGGGAATTTGTTGTTCTGGATCAGCTTGCTTGACGAGATTTGGGCGCCCAACGCATCGGTGACCGATTCTTCACCCTCGCCTGAACTGCCGCGCGGTTCGACGTTCAGATTGACGGTCCATCCAAGGTTTTTGCTTTGTCCTGCGGCCGACATTTCGCCGCCGAACAGAAGCGGCTCCTGGCCGTCGATGATGCGAGATCGATAGCTCCAGGTCCCGCTCATTCCGTTCGCCTGGGCAACCACATTGACGACGCGACCCGACAAACCCGGCACGTCGAGCGTTGCGCCCTCGACGAGTTCAATTCTGACCACCGTTTCGGCGGGTATTCGCGCCAGCACATCGGCTGCGGAGGACGACTTGCTGGAAATTCTTTGGCCGTTGATCAAGACGTTTTCCGTCGCCTGTCCGAACCCGCGACTTTCGTTCTGGTCGCGAGAATTGCTCAACCGAAATCCTGGAATACGCTCGACCATGTCTCTGGCGGAGAGCGGGGCGTATTGCTTGAAATCAGCCGGACCGAAGACCGTGAATTCATCCGGCGACTCTTCCGCGACCGCAGGAACAGCTGAGCAGCAAGCCAGTAGCGCACATGCGAAAAGAGTTTTCATGCAAGATCTCGAACTAAAATTGCCCCGTCGTCGATCAGGAGATCCTATGACCGGTCGTCGACTTATTCCAGATCGTATGTGTGTCAATGTTCCACGCCAGACTACTGCCATCATGCCTTCGCGTTGCGTCTCAGTATGTACGGGCCGGTCAGGGCAAGGATCACTGACGCGGCGGCGCACCAGGCGCTGAGATAGATCATTTGGGTTGGCAGGGATGTGCCGCGATCGATCAGATAGCCGGTCAGGCCGGGGCCAATTGCGGTGGCGGCGACGCTCGCGGCAACGGCGATGGCGCGCACCGACCCGAGATTGCGGACCCCGTACACCTCAGGCCAGAGCGCGCCAATCAGTGTCGCGGTGAAGCCATAGCTCAGCCCGACCAGAAACATGAATGCATAAATCCCCCAGAGCGGTGTCAGCAATCCGACCGTCAGCGCCGCGAGACAGAGCGGGATCAGAAAGAAGGGCAGCAATCGGACCGCGCCAAACCGGTCGATCAGATGTCCGCTGACCAGGGAAAAGGTCACAGTGGTCAGCGCCATAACCGGGAAAGCCGCCGCGAAAGCCAGCTCATTATAGCCGCGCAACTCGATCAGATAATCCTGATGAAAGAAAATCGTGGTGCCGATAAAGGGCGGCGCCAATGTGCCGGTCAGCAGAGCGTAGAAGACCGGGTCCGCCGCCACTTGCGCGACGGTCTTGTCGGGGCCAAGGCGCGCGCTGGCCAGGTCTGGATCGGTGCTCTGAGCGGTGCGTTCGACCCGCCAAAGGCGCACAATCATGGGCAGCGCAAAGACGATCAGCAAGGCCGCGGCGATCACCCAACCAGCTTGCCAACCAAGTGTGACAGCGATCAGGGCGAACGAGATCGGTAGCAAGGCTTCGCCCGCCTGGTGTCCAGGCACGATCAGCGAGGTCGCGCGCCCCCGATTGGCGACATACCAGCGGCCAATCTCGGTATAGGCGGTGTGGGTCATCATGCCCTGGCCGAACAGGCGAAGCGCGAAAATCGCTCCGACGAGCGCAATCAGGCTTGGCGCAAACGCGATGAGCAGGCAGGCAAGGGCGAGTGAGGGGATGACAAAGCGCGCCACCTTCCAGCCCGGCATATGGTCGAGCACTCGCCCCAGAAATGGCAGCGTCAACGCGCTTCCGATCGTGGCGATCATATAGATCCCACCAAACTCACCATCGCTGAGCTCAAACTTGTCGCGTAATTCCTCGCCTGACAGGCCAATGAAAAAGGTCTGCCCAAAGGACGAGAAGAAAGTCAGCAGGAATCCGCCGGATATCCATCGAGCATTGTCACGCAGAAAGCTGATCATCGCTGGGCTATGCTTGAATTCCACATGGATGGAAAGCGCAGCGTGAGTGGATCAGGGTTCGAACAGGTCGAGGACTTTGTCGAGACTGTCGGCGAGGGCGTCCATGTCCTTTGCATTGATCTTGTCATCCAGTGCACCATTGATGGCGCCAAAGGTCGTGCGGGTCGTCTGCAAAGCGTTCGCCCCAGCCGCGGTGATGCGCAGCTCAAACGCCCGCGAATCCGCCTCCGATCGACTTTTGGTGATCAGTCCGGACTTGACCAGGCGGCCGGCCATGGCGGTGATCGCGCTCTCTCTTTGTGACAGCGTCTCGGCGACATGTTTCTGGGTGACAGGCCCGCCTTCAGAAATAATGTTCAGCACTGCGGCCTGCGCTGTGGTCAGGCCGCAATCGCGCATCAGCGCTGCGTCAGCCTCGGTTTTCAGGCGATGGGCCGCGCGCTGCAGCCGGAAGTAGATCCGCGTTTTCGAAGCCGACATGTCGCAATCTCCCGCCTTGACGGTCGCTTGTTCAAGGATTTACTACACTAGTGAAGTAAATGTCAAAATGGAGCGAGCGCATGGGTTCGATAGACGTCTGGGCACAAATGACAACCGAGCGGATGGCAGCCGCGCCCTGGCTCGCCACCTTGCTGCGCTGGACCGGGCAGGGCGATACGGCGGCGGTGCCGACACCAGAGACGACGCTCGCAGCGATGGATGCCGCCGGTGTCGACATCACGCTCCTGTCGGCCTGGCACGGGCCGCAAGGCTCCCTGATCAGCAACGAAGAAGTGGACGCGCAGATCGACGCGGCGCCGGCGCGATTTCGCGGACTGGCGACGGTCGACCTGACCGATCCGATGCAGGCCGTGCGGGAGATCCGGCGCTGGGTCGATGGCGAGCGATTTGTTGGCGTACGGATCGTTCCCTGGCTGTGGGACCTGCCGCCAAATGACCGGCGCTATTATCCGGTCTATGCCGCCTGTATCGATGCGGGCGTGCCGTTCTGCACCCAGATTGGCCATACCGGACCTCTGAAGCGCTCGGAAACCGGGCGCCTCATTCCCTACCTGGAAGACGTGTTGCTCGATTTCCCCGAGCTCAAGATTGTCGGCGGTCATGTCGGGTTTCCGTGGATTGACGAGCTGATCTCGTTGACCATCAAGTTCCCAAACTTCTATGTCGATACGTCGGCCTATGCCGTGCATCGCCTGCCATCGGACTTCATCGAGTTCATGAAAGGCATTGGATCGAGCCGGGTCATGTTCGGCACCAACTGGCCGATGCTCTCGCCGGGCCGGTGCCTGAAGCAGCTCGATGCCCTGGGCCTGACCGATGACCAGCGCGAGGCGTTCTTGTCCGGCAATGCGCGGCGCGTGTTCAATCTCTAGGCTTCGAGTTCTCAGCTCCAAAATCCAAAGAGTCAGAAAAATAATTGACTTGGAACGAAAGGAAACATAAAGAGAACAAAATGTGATCATACTCACGTGTAGAGGGCTGACATGGGCGCGATATCGACGACTTCTGACGTGCTGGATCAGGCTTTGCGCGGGGCCGGGCTGGAGCATGCCTTCGATGATCGCGGGATTGCGCACGAAAATTGTCCGGGATGCGGTGCGATCCAGGGCCTGAAGCTCTCGCTCGGGCGCGGCCGCGTCCATTGCAGCGCCTGCGGCAGCGAAGGCCCATTGCTGGCTTATCTGCGCGAGAAGGTGGAAGCCGGCGACTGGAATCATGAGCCGTTTGCGGAAGCTGAAATCATCCCGATCGAGCCGCGATCCCGCCCCGCCAATGATCATGAATCAGCAGAGATACAGGCGGCGCGCGCGCCGGTACCGGTGGCGGCGCCCAAGCAGGTCGAGTTGGTCGAAGAGGTCGCTTCCGCGGAACCAGAGCAATCGCTGTCAGACGCGCTTTCAACGCCGTCGCGCCGGGGTTGGGGTGAACGCATCATCATCTCGCTCCTGGCGCTGATCTTCCTGGGTGCGGGCCTCGCGGCTGCGGCGCTCTCAGGCTTTGCCAATTTCCAGGCCTTCAGCGCTGGTGTGCTCGATCCGACACAGGCCCGGGTCTGGGGCTGGAGCGGCGTGATTGCGTCGGTCTGCTCGTTTGGCGGGTTTACATTCTTTTGGTGGCATATGTCTGGCCGCCGGCTGGGGGAGGCGATGCGGTCGCTGGTCTTCGCGCTCGCAGGCGCGGGGACCAGCATTGCCGGCACGTCCATGTTCATGCTCAACAATGCCAATGAGCAGGACGCCCAGCGGGCCCAGTTCGAGCAGGTGCAGACGCTGCGCGAGGCTGAGATCGCCGACTGGACCCGCCAGCTGCAAGGCATCCCGCCCGAGACGCGTTCCATCGAAGGCCTGGAAGCCTATATTGCCGGGGTCGAAGCGGTCGGGCGCACGCACCAGAAACCGTATCGCGACGCTCAGAATGAGCTTGGCCAGGCGCGGCGGCGGGCGATGCTGGAATACAAGATTGCAGGGGCGCGAGCCGATCTGCGCCAGGCGGTGGAGGCAAGCGGGCTCACTCTCCCCGCGCAAAACCTCCCCGCCTGGTTTTTTGCCCTGATGCTTGAGCTCTTTTCCTCCCAGGGGACAAGCATCGCCTTTGTCTCGCTGCTCCTGCTCTTCGGCGCAAAGGCGCAAACGGGATCGGACTCCGCCGACCGGGACGCGGTGTGACGGGCTAGGCCGCTTTTTCGACGAAAACGGTTCCAGCTGAATATCCAGCGCCAAAGGAACAGATCAGACCCTTGTCGCCGGCGACCATGTCCTCACTGTGCTTGTGAAAGGCGATGATCGAGCCGGCCGAGCTGGTATTGGCATAGGTGTCGAGTACGGTCGGACTTTCATCCGGCGTGGCTTCGCGGCCGAGCACTTTCGAGGCGATCAGTCGGTTCATATTGGCATTGGCCTGGTGCAGCCACATCCGCCGCAGGTTCGGTGCGTCCAGATCGAGGCGTTCGAGTTCGGCAATGATCATCTTGGCGACCATCGGCACGACTTCCTTGAAAACCTTGCGGCCTTCCTGGACAAACAATTTATCCTCGGCGCCAATTCCATCCGGGGCGCAGCGATTGAGGAAACCGAAATTGTTGCGAATATTGTTGGAGAATTGCGTTTTCAGGCTGGTGCCAAGAATTTTCCAATGCGCCGCTGGCGCGATATCTTCGGCTTCAATCAAAACCACATCGTCGACGTTCCAGACCGACATGCCGTTGCCGCGCAGGCCGAGCCGGTAATGATTCGGCACCGCGCCGATGCGGCGGATTACGCCGCGGTCGAGCAGGTGGCGCATGCGTCGCAGCACGGTGTCGGTATCGCAACCGCATGCGGCGGCGACCTCGGTATAGGGCGCCTTTTGCAGCGGCAAGCCTTCCTGCGTCGCCTGCACGATGGCGCGGTCGCACTCGTCGATGATCATGCCGCCGGTTTTCAACGGCCCGGGAATCGGTCGCGTGACAACGGCGCCGGATTGGTCCAG
>SPJK01031094.1_pt1 | contig 11114 bp, 11 predicted proteins | sample 3741771 | NCBI WGS metagenome assembly SPJK01 (sample SAMN10925997, study PRJNA522277) | cold seep metagenome | isolation source: Elba SIP-enriched marine methane seep metagenome, extraction at timepoint T2 | place: Italy: coast of Elba, Mediterranean Sea
AAGGCCCTCGATATCGCTCGGATGTCCCGCGACATGCATGGCGGTAACGGCATCAGCCAAGAGTTTCAGGTGATCCGGCATATGATGAACCTCGAGACCGTGAACACCTATGAGGGCACGCATGACGTCCATGCGCTCATCCTCGGACGCGCCCAAACAGGTCTGCAAGCCTTCGCTTAAGCTTGGGCTTAGTGACGTACTGCGGTCTGTGACCCAAATAGAGCGCTGTGGATGCCTTCCAATCCACGGCGCTCTTTTGCGTTCGGGTTAAATCAATACGTCCCGCGCTCGGGACGGTCCTTGTCAATATTGAACTTCATGCCATCCAGGAGTTCTTCAAGATCAGGCCGTGCCGCTGGTCCATTTGAAATATCCACCAGCATCAGCGTCCCGTTGGGACGAATGGCAAACGCACCTGGCTCTGCGAAGACGCCCGTCGTTTCCGCCTCGGACAGCGGCGCGGAGATATAGAGACCCAACGAGCGCATCTGCGCTTCGGTCATTGCGTAGCCCAGGTCAAAATCCCAGCCGAACTCCGCCAGATCTGCCGCCGCTTTCTCTTCGGTATCCGCCGACACAACGACAACATCCAGAACCGCCGTCCATGCAGGCAACGCGTCGTTCAGCTTGTTCAGGAACCGCTTGCACCGGGGGCAATGCTTGCCGCGATAGACGAAGAGCATCGTCCAACGGTCTTTGGGCTGACCAATCGAGAGCATCTCGGAACTGCCGACACGCGGAAACCGCATCTCTTCAATCTTCGCGCCGACCTTCGGTTTATCCGTCACCATCCCACAAAATCCCTCTGCATATTTCGAGCCGCTCATCCGGCGCGTTCGCTATGTCCGAACAATCGCACCGGGCTGCTCAAATTGAAAGGTGATCACCAGAATGTCATGATGACCAAGACGGACGCCTCCTGTCCTGAGCCGGGATCAAACACCGAGATATTTGTTGATTTTCTGGGAATCCGCGCGCAGCTCTTCGCCTGAAACGGTCTCACGGTCCTTGCCATTCTCGATGAAAGTGACCCGGTCCGCGATAGACAGAACGGCATCGACGCGCTGTTCTACGAGAATGATCGCATAGCCTTCGGATTTCATCTTCACGACAACCTGCCGGATCAGTTCGATCATGGAAGGCTGCAATCCTTCGGTCGGCTCATCCAAGAGCAGGACCTTGGGACGCAAGCACAAGGCACGGGCCGTGGCCAACATCTGCTGCTCGCCGCCGGACAAGGTGCCCGCCACTTGGTCCAAACGCTCGCGCAGACGCGGGAACAGGTCGAGCACCCAATCCCGAGTGTCTTTGCCCTCTCCGCGTGTCATCAGACCCATCTCGATATTCTCGGAGACGGTCAATTCTTTGAACAAGCGCCTGCCTTGCGGGATGTAGCCGATCCCCTGTTTCGGCACCATGTGGGGCGGCATTGTGTCCAGCGACACACCGTCCAAGGTGATGCTGCCACCGGTCAAGGGAAGTTGCCCGATGATTGACTTCATGATGGTTGTTTTGCCCGCGCCATTGCGCCCCATCAAACACAGGATTTCTCCCGCGTTGACGGAAAGAGACACGTCGAACAACACTTTAACCGGCCCATAGCCTGACTGGATATTCTTGATCTCAAGCATCGGGGGTCGTTCCTAGATACGCCGCTTGCACAGCGGCGTTGTTGTGGATCTCTTCAATGGTCCCATTGGCCAACAAACGGCCTTGGTCCAGAACGGTGACATGATCTGCCGTTTCGGTCACAACGCGCATGTTGTGCTCAATCAGGAGAATGGTTGTCTCACCTGCCAGAGATTTCATGAGGGCGATAAATTCATCGACCTCCGTCTCCGCCAGACCTTGGGTCGGCTCATCCAAGATGAACACCTTGGGCTCTTGCGCCAAGCCCATCGCGATTTCCAACACGCGTTGGTGTCCGTAGCTCAGATCTCCCGCCACTTGCTCTGCGCGATCTGCGAGTCCAATCCGGTCCAGCACTGAGCGCGTTTTGGCCTCATGCGCTGTCTTGTCGTGGGCCAGTTTCACACCAGCGGCGAGGGACACATTCTCGTAGACGGTCAAGCCGGGAAAGATCGAGGTGATCTGGAAGGTATAGGCCATCCCAAGCTGCATGCGCTCATGCGCGGGCAGATGACTGATGTCGGTCCCTTCAAAACTGACGGTTCCGCGTGTCGGCAGCGTGCGCCCACTGACCATGCCCACGAATGTGGATTTCCCCGCGCCATTGGGCCCGATCAACGCTGTGATCTTCCCTTTGGCCAGTTGGAAATCGACGTCCATATTGGCCTCGATCCCACCATAGATCTTGGTCAGACCTTTGGCTTCAAGGATGTTTACGGCAGCCATGTCAAAACCCTTTTCCGCAATGTTCCAATGACGCCGTGAGGGGCAAAGAGGGTGAGCAGCACAAGTGCGAGACCTGCAATCAGCATATAGGCGTTGGTATAGCCGCTTGAGATATCAATCAGGTAGAACATGAAGATCACCCCAATGAGCGGTCCGATTGTCGTGCCTGCGCCCCCGAGCAATACCCAGAGTAACGGGAAGATCGAATATTGCACCGTCGCAAAGCTGGCACCAACATAGCCGAAGAGCAGCCCATAGCTGGCCCCAGCCACACCGGAGAAGGCGGCGGAAATCACCAAGGCGCGAAGTTTCAGGCTGGCGACATTGTAGCCCAGCATGCGCGCACGTTCTTCGTTTTCGCGAATGGCGATAAGGCGCTTGCCGAACGGCATCTGAATGAGCTTGGCCATTGCCAAGAAGCAGATCGTGAAAAGCGTGAAGGCTGTGAAGTAGCGGCCCGTTTCAGACGTTAGATCAATGCCCGCGAGATGTCGTTGGGCTTGCTGCACAACGAAGCCTTCATCGCCGCGCGTGAACTCTCCGAAGTACAAGATGACCAGATACATCGTTTGTGCGAACATCAATGTCACGATCATGAACGCGACACCGGCGGTGCGCAGCGCGAGGTAGCCGGCCACCAGAGCCAGCAGCGCCGCTGCGATGATCCCGGTTGCGAAGGCCGGAACGACAGGGAAATCCATGAAGTTCGTGGAGAGCCCATAGCCGTACATTCCTGCTGCGAAGAACATCGCGTGGCCCAAGCTAAGAAGCCCCGTATAGCCGAACAAGAGGTTGAACCCCATTGCATAGATCGCGAGGACCATGATCCGGGAGAAGGCACCGACGTGATAGTCTGGCAGGACAAAGAAGAGGGCGAACAAGACCGCGATGACGGCGATGTGCAAGGCGGTTGGTTTTGACACAGGCATCATGTTTCAGTCCGCCCCAGCAATCCTTGTGGTCGGAACACCAGAACCATGGCCACAAGGAATGTCGCGATGATTTTGGCAAGCGTTGGGGAAAAGAACACCGAAATGATCCCGTCACTCATCCCGATCAACACCGCGGCAATGACCGTGCCCGGCAGACTGCCCAGACCGCCAATGATCACCACGATGAAGGCAAGCAAGAGCGGGTCATGCCCCATCAGGTAATGTGCTTGTTGAATGGGAACGATGAGGACCGCGCCAAGCGCTGCAAGGCCCGCGCCCAGACCGAAGACCCAAGAATAGACCTTCCCAACAGGCACGCCGAAGGCCTGCGCCGTATCGCGGTCTTGCTGAGTGGCGCGCATGATCAAGCCGAACTTGGTGCGCGTCAGGATCAACCAAAGAACGATCAACACCGTCGCAGCTGAGAAGATCACAAACAGCTTGTAGCTGGTGATGCTCAGACCCCAAGGCCAGAACATCGAAAACCCGTTTTCCCCAAATTCAAACCACGGCAGAGAGAGCCGTGTGTTGAAAGGAGCCTCCACAGGCCGTGCCTCTGGCCCATAAAGCATCAAGGTGGATTGCTGAATGATATAGAGCACGCCGATCGTCGCGACGATCGTGCGATCAACATCGTAGTTGATGCGCCGCAAGATCAACCGATCCACGCCTGCCGCGATACATCCCACCAGAACCGGGACGATCAAGAGCGCCCCGATAAATCCGAAGGCGGGATGCCCCGCGACAGTTGTTGACACCACCCATGCCAGGACCGCGCCAAGCATGAAGAACTCACCATGTGCAACATTGACGACCCGCATCACGCCGAAGACGATGCTCAGTCCCATTGCAGTAAGTACAAGAATAGACGAGATGACCGCCCCCTCAAGGGAGGCGAGCATCAAGTGAGGCCCAAAATCCATAGGTGGTCTCGCTAGGTTAAAGGTCGATCAGAGGTTTAGAAGGATTGGGTCGTGTAATCGACTTCATCCTCATACAACCCGTCTTCAATCGATGCGGTATGCTCGACAACAAGACTCCCATCCGTGACCTTGGAAATATACTGCTGACCAAAGGTCTGGTGCGTTTTGCCGTTGAAGAGCTTTTCGCCCTGCGGATGATCGTCGGAGGCCGGCATCGTGGTCATGGCTTCCACCGCTTCAATCAGCTTGGTGCGATCTTGTGGACCCTGATAGTCAGCCGATTCCATGCCCGCTTTGATAATGTTGAGCGTTTCCCAGCAACCGAACATATGCGCATAGGTCGCCACATTCGAAGGATCATCAAGCGCCGCGCCGCGGTCATTGACGCCAACAGCCGCACGATAGTTTTTCTTGAACTCAGTATCATCCGCCTGCGCATGACGTGGCATGCCTTCCCAGAAGTAGGACCCTTCAAGGAAATCAAGACCTGGGCTTTGGATATCCACAGCTTCAAGACTGTCAATGAAACCAAAGAGTTCAGGACGGTTTGGTCCGAAAAATTCGCCAAGCTCTTTGACGAAGGTCAGGACCGCAGGACCCACCATGACGTGATAGATGACTTCAGTTTCACGCGGAATATTTGGGAAATAGCGCGTGAATGTTGTCTCGGTGGGCGGAATGGCAATCTTGGCAACCACTTCGCCGCCCTGCGCTTCAATCGCGGCAGAGAAGAAATCGCGGTGATCGTGACCAAACGCGAAGTCTGGATAGATCATGGTGACTTTCTTGCCGAGGTTGTTGGCCACGAACGGCGCCATAGACTGCACCTGGCTCTTCACGTCCGTGATGCCGGGCTGAAGCGTGTAGCGGTTCAGCATGCCGCTTGCGACATGGTGACCTTCGGACACGACGAAATACGGCAGTTTCAACTCACCAGCGCGGGGCGCGGAGCCGATCACAACGTGGCTGAACAAGGTCCCGAAGGCTACATCGCATTCATGCTGTGTTGCGAATTTCTCGAGAACTTCCGCACCGCGTCCGGGATCTGTCGCGTCATCTTCGACGACGATCTCTACCGGACGACCGTTGATGCCGCCATTGTCATTGATGCGCTTCACAGCCGCGTCAGTTGTCGCGCCGTACCAACGGCCATAGGCCGCGCCGATGCCGGTCGCGTGTTTCTGGAAGCCAATCTTGATCGGCGCGGAGCTTTGCGCTTGCGCAAATCCGAGCGAGCCGGGGAATGCCCCCGCTGCCGCCAACGCGCCTGTCCCGGCTCCAAGGCCGATCAGTGCGTTTCTACGATTGATTTTGGTCGGTGTCTTGGTCCCGTTGGTCACAGCAGAATCTCCTTGTCGGTTTGACACACGTTTTGATACGCATTCTGTCATTTGTGAATTCAGTTTGTATGTATGCAAACGAAATGTCTACAATTTTCTCAAGCACCCCTTGGGCTCGCCAGGAGCCATAGGCCAAAAATCGTGTAAGCGACCATAAGCAAAGACAAACCAAGCTGGATCTTCACCACGTCCTTGCGATCCTGACAGAGCATCTCCGCTGTTCGGTGGCTCAGAAAAACCGCCAGAACATGAGATATCACCACGACTCCCGCTTGCGTGAGCCAGATCAATTTCACGGTTTGCGGAACTGTGAGGAAGCCAACTTTCACGCGCACAGCGTCTAAGCCAAACAGGTTCCATCCCTTCGCCAAAGGATCGGCAACGCTGGCCAGAACGATCTGGATTTGAACCAGAAACGTCACGAAGTAATGCGCGAAATGATAGCCAATCGCGATGGGAAGCAAGGTGAGAGAAAAACGGACAAACGCCTCTTTGAAACTGACAGTCTTTTGACGATCTGCGCGGCGCAGCGCCGCGAGGCCCAGCCCAACCGCCAGCGCGAAAATCACGGTTAACCCTATGATAGCAGAGAACAAACCAACGCTCGTTTTAGTGATCATCGCCGTGCGGCCGGGATATTCCAATGGATTGATGCCCAGTTTACCGAGCCACCAAAATGTCTCGTGCAGCCCATCAAAGCTCCCTGCCCCGAGGATGATCAGAACGAACATCGCGTGACTGAGATCACACTTGGCACCTTGAACGATCTGCCACCCCGGTAGGCCGAACTTGACCGTGTCCGAACCGCCAGCCGCGCGCATCAAACCAATCAGGTTGAACAAGACGGTGAAACACTCGACTTGGCGCAGCCACGCATCGCGTCCAAACAGGGACATTCCGGCGAAGGTGAAGGCCCAATAGCCAAGCGCGAAGCCTGCGAGCCGATCCGGGTCATTCGGCGAGGCATCCGCCAAAACGAAACCCTGAAACGCACAAAAAATGAGCACTGCAGGCCAAATTGACAGCTGTTTGGGAAGTTGAAGCGGTGCTTTGTGGCCCGGAAGGACCAGCTGGAACAGGCCAATCCAAGGATTAACCCACTTCCAGATATCAAAGAAAAACCCTTGAATGACAAATAACGCCATCCACCAAACGGTCCAAAGCACCAATGGCAACAGATTGGCCTGCGGATCCGTTGGCCCCATCAAACCGACTATGATCAGCACAGAAAGACACGCCGAGGCCCCGCCATGCACAAGAGCGCTAGGTGCGAATCGACCGCTGGCAATGCGCGTATCAACCGGAGTGAAAAGACGTGACAGGTGATCTGATTTCAGGAGGAACAGCAGCAGCATCGTCGCAGCGACGACAATCGTTCCACCGCTTATATAGGCCGTCGTCGGAAGAAGCAGAACGAAGCCTTGATCTGCGGCATGCCCAAATGCGGGGCCAGCCAGCGCTGCGAAGCCAATGAAGACTACAAAAAATCTCTTTAGTTCATGTGTCATCTTGTTAGTATACGCATGAATATTCTGCTGGAGACACCGAAATGTTGAAGCGAGTTGCTGTTTTTGTTGGCGTATTGGCGCTCGGCGCATTTATCTATGTCCAGTTCATGCCAGCCAAAAGTACCGTTACCGTGACCAATGCCCGAGCCGTGCCGATGGGCGCAAGTGGCGATATGTTCATGGTCACACTCTCGATGCAAAATGACGGCGGTGCGGTGACGCTGACAGAGGCGACATCTCCCTCCGGCGCTGAGGTCTCCGTGATGAACATGGGGCAATCAGGACCGCTGGTCATTCCCGCAGATGGCAAAGGGCTGCTCGCCATGGATGGTGCGCACCTCATGCTCCACGTGCCCGGCGGTGATTTTGAGGAAGGTGCGTATCACTCAATCTCCTTGGCTTTCGACGATGGCAGCACGGTAGTCTCCCGTATCCTCCGGCCAAAGCAACACGGCGGGAGGGCCATGATGGATCATAGCATGACCAATGGCGTAGAGGTCTCACCATCCCCCACAATTTCATTCGCCGCGCCCCCCTCGGTGAGCGCCGATGGGTTTCGCGTCAATTTGTCGGTAGAGAACTTTGATTTCGTCCCCGCCCCAGATGGCGCTACGCATGCCCCGAACAAGGGACACGCTCACATCTATCTGAACGGTCTAAAACTTGGCCGCCTGTATGAAGACAGCTTTAACATCGGAGCCTTGTCACCCGGTGATTATGTGTTGCGCGTTGCGCTCAATAGCAATGACCACCGCCCATATGTGTTGAATGGCACACCCGTTGAGGCTGCTTTCGCATTTAAACTCCCTTAGGCTCCAGACTCACCAATTCATTCACTTCAAAATACAATTCTGAATGTGAAAGCTGGTTCTGCGCCATTAGTCGTCCCGAACCGATGTGGAGAAAATTATAGCCGCAGAACGTAGGATGACGCGCGATCTGTAGCCGCCATAAAGAGCCCCTAAAATCAACGGAAACGTTTCACAAAACGAGAATGAGGGGTGTTCTGGAGCGGGTAACGGGAATTGAACCCGTAACTTAAGCTTGGGAAGCTCGCGTGATACCTTTTCACCATACCCGCGCTCTGGGCTGTTTCGATAGAGCCAAGCGCCCGCCCGGTCAAGCGTAAGTGGATGAGTTTGCGTGCGAAAGCGGTCCACGTCATCCCATCTCGGACGCTCTCGCTGCCCATAATCCACAAGTTGTTTGCAAACCCTGCTCTTTTCAGGGCGCTCGCCGGGGGCGCTCTGATCTGCCGTCGCAGGCTATGCCGCACGGAGGATTGGAACTCTTCCGATGGGCCGAAAAAGGGGCAGCCCGACAGAACTGCCGGGCCGCTGTGATGTTAGGACTTCGGGAGACCAAATGGCCTCTTATCCCAGCGTCGGCATGGTGAATTCCGGATCGCTGCGTTGACCGCTGGGCCAGCGTGTCGTGGTGGTTTTGATGCGGGTATAGAACCGCACGCCTTCCATCCCATGCATGTGGTGCTCACCAAAGATCGAGGACTTCCAGCCACCGAAGGAGTGATAGGCCATTGGTACAGGGATCGGAACATTGATTCCGATCATGCCAACTTCGACGTCCTGGCTAAAGCTGCGCGCTGTGTCGCCGTCACGAGTAAAGATCGCAGTGCCGTTGGCGTAGTCATGGCTGTGTACCAGATCGAGCGCTTCTTGATAAGAATTGCGGCGCACGACAGACAGCACGGGGCCAAAGATTTCTTCTTGCCAGACACGCATGTCCGGTGTGACATTGTCCAAGAGCGTGCCACCTAGGAAATAGCCATTTTCATAGCCTTGCATATCCTGAGAGAAGTCACGGCCATCCACGACAACTTTCGCGCCTTCGGCCTCTCCGATATCAATGTAGCCGCGTACTTTCGCGTGATGCTGTTCGGTGACCAGCGGACCCATTTCTGAGGTTTTGTCTGTGGTCGGGCCGATTTTCAGGGCGTTGATTTTTGGGATCATGATGTCGATCAGCGCATCTGCAACGGCGTCCGTCACAGGAACAGCCACAGAAATCGCCATGCAACGCTCGCCTGCGGAGCCATATGCAGCCCCCATCAGCGCGTTTGCGGTCATTTCGAGATCGGCGTCAGGCATGATGATCGCGTGGTTCTTCGCGCCGCCAAGAGCCTGAACGCGTTTGCCGTTGGCTGTGCCTGTCTGGTGAATGTATTTCGCGATCGGTGTCGAACCAACAAAGCTAACTGCTTTGACATCGGGGCTGTAAAGCAGCGCATCAACCGCTTCTTTGTCACCATTCACAACGTTGAACACGCCGTCCGGCAAACCAGCCTCGCTCAGCCACTCGGCCAATTTCAACGAAGCAGAGGGAACGCGCTCGGATGGTTTCAGAATGAACGTGTTGCCGGTCACCAGGGCGACAGGGAACATCCACATTGGCACCATGGCTGGGAAGTTGAACGGGGTGATCCCTGCAACAACGCCAAGCGCCTGGCGAATGTTGTGGCTGTCGACGACAGAGCCGACGTTTTCGGAGAATTCACCTTTCATGAAGCTGGGCGCGCCTACGGCGAATTCCACAACTTCAAGACCGCGCGTGACTTCACCCACGGCATCGTCATGGGTTTTACCATGCTCGGACGCGAGGATCGCGGCCAGCTCGTCGGCGCGCTCCCATAGGATATTCTTGAACTTGTCCATGATGCGCGCGCGGCGCAGAACTGGGGTCTTGGACCACGCGGGCCAAGCGGCTTTTGCAGCCGCAACGGCCGTGTTGACTTCGTCCGTTGAGGCCAGCGGAACGTCACGCTCGGATGCGCCAATGGCTGGGTTGAACACTGGCTGCGAGCGGCCGGATGTGCCCTGCACATGTGCGCCGTTGATGTAGTGGGTCAGTTCAGGCATGGCTTTGTCCTCCTAATGCTTGGCTCCTCTCCTAGCGCTGTGTTACATCCGAAAATATACACAAATTTGACGATCTGATAATCGAAAATGGATGTACGATATGAACTGGGACGATTTGCGGTTTTTCCTGGCCGTCGCCCGCGAAGGGCAAATCCTGCGCGCAGCTCAGCGGCTGGGCACCAGTCAGGCGCGGGTCAATCGCCGTATCACTCAGTTTGAGGAGGCTTTGGGTGAAAAGCTGTTCGACCGGCGCACCGTGGGGTGCAGCCTGACACAAGCCGGGCGGTCGTTGATGCCCAATGCCCTCGCCGCTGAGGAGGCCATGCTCAGGTTGCACACGGGCACGACCGCGTCGAGTAAGGTCAACGGAACCGTGCGCATTGGCGCGCCAGACGGGTTTGGCGTAGCCTATCTGGCGGCGCATCTGCCAAAGCTCCGGGCGCTCTATCCCGACCTGAAAATCCAGCTCGTTCCCGCCCCCCGCGCCTTCTCGCTCTCACAACGCGAAGCAGATATTGCCATTGTTATCGGTCGTCCGCAAAAAGGGCGGCTGAAGGCGACCAAGCTGACCGATTACTCCCTAGGGCTCTATGCTTCGAAGGCCTACATCGCCGAACGAGGCGCGCCACATGCCATTGCCGATCTCGGTGACCATGAACTGGTCGGCTATGTGGACGACCTGATCTATACGCCGGAGCTGGAGTTCAACAAAAGCTTCTGGCCTGGCTGGGACTCACAGATTGAGATTTCGAGCGCGCAGGCGCAGGTGACGGCTGTACGATCCGGTGCGGGGATCGGAGTGTTGCACGACTTTGTTGTGCGCAATGATCCAGATCTGGTCGCGCTCTTCCCAGAAACCAAGGCAGAGCGTAGCTATTGGGTGGTCTGGCACGAAGCCATGGACGCAATCCCGCATATCTCTGCGACGACCCGGTTTATTGCAGAAACTGTCCGGCAAGATCGCGACCTATTTGTTCCGCGCCGTTGACATGGCTCACCTGCGAAGCGGCCGCGGCAGACAACTCGGGCCGCATTAGCGCCCTATATTTTTGTGGGATCCTGTCAGGCCAAGCCCTCAGATCAGGAAGCTTGCCCCGAGCGATCAAATTATTTCAGAAAATTTTTGATGCCCTGTCGGTTTCGGAATTCCTTGTTCGTCTTATAGGTACAAGGGCAAGGT
>SPJK01020734.1_pt1 | contig 11112 bp, 5 predicted proteins | sample 3741771 | NCBI WGS metagenome assembly SPJK01 (sample SAMN10925997, study PRJNA522277) | cold seep metagenome | isolation source: Elba SIP-enriched marine methane seep metagenome, extraction at timepoint T2 | place: Italy: coast of Elba, Mediterranean Sea
AGTCGCGATCAAATTATCTTGACTATATGTCAATGCATTCTGATCTAAGGAATGTGATTCTCGCTGCACGCGTTAGAGAAAAATTCACCCAGTATCTCGATCAAGAAGCAACCGAAGACGCCGTTGCTGATGCGATCGTGTATGATTCAGCACTAAGTGGGCTTGCTTCAGCAATCAAAGAAGAAAGGACACCCTGGCGTTTTGATCCTGTATGGGGCATCTCTACACTGACTTTGGCCGCTACGCTTCTTATAGCCATCGTAAGTCATCTTCAGCAGCCTGGCGATATTGAACAATTCGTGTCAGCCAACGTCGAAGAATCGCTTTGGCCTGATTCAATTGCCAAGATTAATCGTATTGAATCCGTGGTTTGGGATCCTGGTTCGCCTTCCTATGAATTATCAGAGCCGGTTTCAACTGGTGAAACTCTCTTTCTCAACAGTGGTCTTGTCGAGCTTGAGTTCCGCCGGGGAGCGGTTGTTGTTCTTGAAGGGCCTGCAAGATTAGTAGCCAACAGCGGCAATCATGCAACGCTTATCGGAGGCAAGCTCGCAGCCTATGCTCCTTCTTGGACAAAGGGCTTCCGAGTTGATACGCCGGGCGTAGATGTTATTGAGCATGGCACAGAGTTTGCTGTTAACGTTTGCTGGGATGAAGCAGACCCCACCGTCAACGTTGTTGTTACCGAGGGCGAAGTCGAAGTACTTCATCAAGGATTGGATGATTCATCGAAACGTATTAAAGCTGGCAGTGGCATCTCAGCCTCGGGGACTTCAATTAAAGAAGCCACTGATCCGGAGACTCGTGACATAACCGACCATCTGAAAGGGATTGAGTACCTCAAAAATGCCACGGTGATTGATGATCGTTGGCACAGTTGGCTAGAAGGAGTTGAAGGAGAACCGAGACGAGAAGGCAATTGGCGATATTTCACCAATGAAACGGCAAGTTTTGGCGCCCCCGCTTTTTATACCGAGCTCATCTGGGATTCACGAACTAATAGCTATCGTCCTCCCTCTTACAAAGATGGAACTAACTTTAGTCAATACGTAAAGGTCCACCGCGATGGCGGGCATCCGGGACAAGGTAGTGAGCAGTCCCACGATGGATTGGATCATTATTCAATTACTGCCTATGAAGTTCCTGCTGATGGTGTTTATCGTCTTGAGTCAGGTTGGCTGGAACGTCTTTGGACTAAGAATTGGAACCTAGACGAGGTTCTAGATATAGCGGTTCATGTAAATGATGGGCCGATTCTGATGAACAGCTTCTGCAATCGCGGATCCTTTGTCTCATTCCGCAGCTCACTTGGAGCTTTAAGAGCGGGTGACGTCATTTACATAGGTGTCGGTCCGAATGGAGTAAACCACAACGACCGCTTTCGTTGGAGCTTCTTCGTTGTTCGAGAGAATGACGAATTTGGACTTAACAAAGATGTCAATCTAAGGGAAAGCATATGAGTAATTCACCTAAAGGAGTGATGAGGCAAGAGACGCCAGGATTTACTCTGGTTGAGCTATTGGTTGTCATTGCAATCATTGGCATCCTTGTCGCGATGCTCTTGCCAGCAGTTCAGTCGGCACGTGCTGCCGCTCGCAACAGCCAGTGTCAAAATCGGCTTAAGCAAATTGGCTTAGCTTGCTTAAACTATGAATCAGCATTTGGTCGCTACCCAGCGGGTGTCGATGGAAAGGGTAGTTACCGTGACGATGATGGAAATTGCAGTGGGCCCGATTCTGGCTGCAAGGAAGAAGTGGGGATGGCCTGGGGTATCGCTATTCTTCCCTTCATGGAAGAGCAAGCAACATTTGATCTCTTTGATTATAGTGGGACAAAAAATTATCTCTCAACCGAAATTAATGGTTCGGGTCTTTCAAATCGCCAGGCTGGTGAGCGATCGGTTTCAACATATCTTTGTCCTGATGAACAGCTTGCGTTCGAGCCTTTTTTCGCTCATGGCGTGAACTGGGCAATAGGCAGTTATCGTGCCGTATCTGGGAGTATTGATCAAATCCAACAAAATACAGGTGCATATGTTTGGTGGGATCGTCTAAATGAAGGTGGCAACGGTACCCGAAAAGAATTTAATAATTATCGCGGTGCCTTAGTTGCTGCCAGTGACCGTGTTAATGGAAAAGCTACCCGAATCGGTATGGTTACCGACGGAACATCAAAAACTGCTATGGTTGGTGAGGTTCATCCTGGTGAAGAGGCTCCTCGTAGAAATGCTTGGGCTTCTGGATGGCGTTATCATAGCAAAGGGCATTTTATACGAGATGAGAATGGAAAAAGCTCCATATACCGTACTTCTACTGTAGCTGACTGCATCCGGTCTGCTCGTAATAGACCTCCCGGTTTAGGTGGCGATGAGCCATTATGCTTCCGCTCGTTTTCAACAGCACATGCTGGTGGTGTTATCAATTTCGTTTATTGCGACGGATCGATCCACGGCGTTCGAGACGTGATTTCCGATGATGTTTTCCTTGCGCTCGGAACCATTGCTGGAGAGGAGGCCATCACGGATGACATCTAAAGCACAAACTAGCTTACTGGTTATCGGTCTTTTTGCGATATGCCTCACTCTTTCTGGATGTAGTGGTGAATTCAGTATTGCTCCCGTTAAAGGGACTGTGATGTTGGATGGCAAGCCGCTCGCGAATGCAACGGTTTATTATCAACCCCAGAGACAAGGTGAAAGCCCCATTGTTGGTCCGCCGTCGATTGGCGTTACCGACGATTCGGGGCATTACGCAGTAACACTAACAGAAGGTGGCAGCGGCGCCATTGTTGGGCCGCATATTGTCAGCGTTTCTACTTATGAATCGCGATTGGTTGACCCAAAGAATTCCGATCGTATTGAAGTCGTTTCTGAAGAGATCGTGCCAAAGCGTTATCGATCTCCTTCGGAATTAAAAGTCACCGTTCCATCAGGCGGCGTTGACGACGCCAATTTTGAACTGATGAGTAAATAAACTTTTCCCTTAACTTTTCTAACTCGGCCTTATCCCTTTCCTTATTTCACAACTTCTTAGATCTCGACCACAGGAGTGAACTCATGAAAATTTTCTCAGGCTTACTATGCCTAGCAGTCATGTTGACTGTTTCGTCAACGCAAGCGGCAACCATTGCTGCGGGCGATGTTACCAGCAACCTTGATGGCACCATCTTCTTTGATGATGCAAGAACGGGTGGTAGTGACGCAACGATTAACGAAGGACAGGTCCAGGTAGTAAATCGCTTCCTCGACTACGACGGCAACGGAACGATCGCTGCACCTGGCGTTGGTGGAGTAGTTGAAATCGATTCGTTTGGATTTGCAACGAGTGGGGCAACTGCTGCCAATGATGCAAGCGAAGTTGATATTACGATCATCTACTTGGGTGCAAACGAAAACCTTGGAGCTGGCGATGATGTTGTGCTTGGTACTCAGCGCGTAGGATACAACCACACAGGTGGTGGTGAGTACTTTGTTGATTTCGACACGCCATTTACTGCCTCAATTGATGGCCTTGGAAGCCGATATCGAATCGAGATTCGTACCGTTGATAATGATCCTGTCGTGAATGAATCAATCCGATTCAAGTCACGACCAGCAAATGAGCAAAGCTTTGGGCACCAAGGAGCAACAATGAGCATGTCAGGAAGCTACACTGTTGCAGCAATTCCTGAGCCATCATCGCTATTGTTAATGTTGTCGCTTTTGGGCACAGCTTCCTTTGGTTGTTGCCGCCGTTAATTTAAAGCCAGTCCAGTGTGCGGGGGTGCATTATGGACAACTACTTCACCTACGTCTCATCTATTAGGAATATTTCAACTATGTCTATCAACACTGCGGCACGATTTGCAATCGTGATTGCTGTCTCGATTGGCTTTGCATTGTCAGCCAGCGCGGCAGATTTTATGAAGGGATACACGCTTGGTGGTAACGACCCACTGCAGCTTGGAAGCGATTTTGTGTTTGACCAAGCCGCTCTAGGGGGTGGAGATGCTGCTATTCAAACAGCTCCAGCCTCCTTTGGTTGGGTTGCCGAATACGCCAATCTATGGGACATCGGTACATCCGTTTCGCTTACTGGACTAGCACTTCCTATCCACTCAAACACCGGTGCTGGAACGAATGCAACTCAGAACGGTGATTGGACCATCACGTTCTTTGATCTTGGTGGCGGAGCCGACCCTGATGCGTTTGATGGATATAACTTTGGTACGATGACCGGTGAATCGATCATTGGTAGCGCTACGGCTAGCTTTAACAACCATGGACTGGGTGGAGTTGCTAATCAAACCGATGAATATTTTGTTGAGTTCGATTCATCAATTGACTTTACTGCTGCTAGTACGGGACTGGCTTTTCACCTGCAAAGTACCAACACGATGCGTGTAAAGGTTCACACTCCAAGTGCAACTCGCCGTGCACGTCGTGTTTCACTTGGTGATGGTACACTTCTATCTGGGACAAATACCTCCTTCGCAGCAACCTTGGCTGGTATTCCTGTAGCTCAAGACCCACCACCACCACCAACGCTTGCTCACAGAATTGATGCTTCCTTGGATGAGCCAGGAAACGGACGTTGGGATACCATTGATTCTTCCCTTGAAACCTATAACTTCCAAACAGCTGTATCAGGGGACTACAACGGTGATACTGTAACAAACGCTGCTGACTATACCGTCTGGCGTGACAATGATGGTGGTGATGCTGCTCTTACTTTCACGCAAGGTAGCCGAGATAGCGCTAACTCTGGGGTTATCAATGCCCAAGATGGTACTTTTTGGTCAAGCAACTACAACAACAACGCTCTTGTTGATGTAAGTGATCCATCAGTTCCTGGAATCACTAAGGCTTATACGACTGCTCCACGCGGAGAAGCTAACGTCTTTGAATCGCAGGTCAATGGTCTGCAAGCAAGCCGACAAGACGCATCGTTTGAAGTTTGGTTTAAGCCTGACAGTTTGACTGGCGGAGATCAAATTCTTTACGAAGTTGGTGGTACCGGAACAGGTAGCTATATCTCGTTGGTTGATAACCAGCTTTCGTTCTACGTTAACGGTCAGTTCGATGGTAATGAACAGACTTTGACGACTACTCTAACGAGCACTGATTGGACGCAGGTGGTTGCCGTTATCAACAACACGTTCTCCGCTTCGGATGTTTCAGACGACGACTTCATCGAGCTTTATGTCGATGGCGTTCTCGTTGGAACAAATGCCGGTTCAACGACTGACATTAATCGTTGGGCGGGTGGTAACCAGGCTGGCTTAGGTCACGATGCCGGTGTTATTGCAGCTGGCGGTCCAATCACAGGTGATGTTATTAATGACATTCAATATGCGTTTGATGGTCAGATTGCCATCTTCGAATATGCACCTGAGGCATGGGATTCCACGGAAGTCTTGGCTCGTTACAACGCGATTACGACTAGCTCTTCGCTCGCTACTTCCGTTCCTGAGCCAAGTGCTGCTCTGCTTCTCCTCTCGGCTGGTCTTATAGGCCTATGCCGACAACGCGGTTAAGACCATTTTGTCTTGACTTCTAGACTGATTTGCAACGATTGATTCGCAACTTTTTTATTACTGGCCGTTACGTCTCAGATTGATGACGTAACGGCCAGCTTAAAGGCTTTTTATGTCAATTTTTAATCACATAATCCCTAGCCACTTTTTGGGCTTTGCTCTTCTAAGTCTGGCGATAGGATTGCCATGTAGTGCCCAACAGAAGAACGTCGTGATGATCATCACGGATGACGCCGGTTGGGCCGACTATGGTTTTATGCGTGATGCTATTTCGGCGGCAGATCCGGGAGGTGCAGGTGTCGTTCCGACTCCTAATCTCGATCGATTAGCCGATGATGGGGTTACCTATACCAACGCCTATACAGGCAGCGTCTGCGCTCCCTCACGGGCGATGATTACCACCGGTCAATATGGCAATCGATTTGGCTTTGTCACCAACACTGGAAGCGATACAAGTGCTATCAATAGTGTGGCAATCACGCAGGGTCTGCCTACAAGTATTACTACGGTTTGGGAACGGATGCAAACCGTCGGTTACGATACGGCAGCCGTTGGTAAGTGGCATTTAGGCGCCCATGCCGATGGTGGTGGACAGCTTGGCAACCGCCCTGAGAATCAAGGAATTGAACATTTCCAAGGAATGTGGTCTGGTAGCAGAAATTATTTTGGAGGCAATGAGTCTTCTAATACGAATGTCCTGCGGAAGACCATTTCTGACGGGGCTGGTTCGGTCTCCTCGAACGTTGTTGAAGAAAGCATCTACAACGGCCAATACGTCACCGATGTGTTTGGTGACCAATCGGTAGACTATATCCGTGATAAAACAGCGAACGATTCTGATCCGTTTTTCTTGTACACATCGTTCACGGCACCACACACGCCGATGCAGGCAATACCATCTGATTTGGCGTTCATTGACTCGCTCAACGAACCAGGTTTTACAGGTAATCGACGCACCTATGCTGCCATGCAATATGCGATGGACCGTAACGTTGGGAAGATTCTCGATGCGATCGAAGATCCCAACAACGATGGTGACACCTCGGACAGTATTGCAGAAGACACACTAATCTTATTCATCAACGACAACGGTGGTGACTGTTGTGATAGTGGGCCGAACTCTTCTGACAACGGGGATCTACGCAATGGCAAAGGAAGCCAATTTGAAGGTGGTATGCGGGTTCCCATGATTGTTGCCGGCGGCGGCGTGAATGTTGCTGCACGTGGAACAGTATCGGCTGACCTCGTCCACTCGGTAGACTTAGTTCCAACAGCCTTCGTCGGAGCAGGCGGAGGAGTCTTGGGTGGAAGTGAAGTAATCGATGGAGCAAACTTGCTTCCCTACATCAATGGCCAAATGGCAGGCGTTGCTCACGAAGATCTATTCATAAGTCGGTATTCAAACCAGCAATCTGCCGTCCGAAAAGGTCCTTGGAAGTATATGTACCAAAACAACGCTTCCGGGTATCAGCTCTACAATCTTGATACTGACCTTGATGAATCGAACAACGTTGTCAACGATCCGTCCAATGCGGCAACCGTTGAAGAAATGCACCAACTTCTTGCGAGCTATCACGTGCAAATGGATAAGCCACGAGTCGATAACAATGCTCCTTCGACGAATCAGTTCGACAATTTCCGATTCCGCGAAGGTGCCTTCACGAATGCTGCCTTCAGTAGTGCCAATGCGTGGGAGAATGAAGATAGTCCAGGCGGTACTGCCACCGCAGGTTGGCGAGATGGATATGCAAATAATCGTATGACTTTCCGAGCCAAAGCGAGTGGCAGCTATACGATTACCAACGACCTAAGTTCCGTAGGTGGTTTTGGCTACATGGCCAATCGTCTGACACTTGCAAGTGCAACGGCCGCCCTTTCCGGTTCGGAAACCGCAACCATTAATGGCTTGCCAATTCTTATGACTAACGATCTTTCGGGATCAGGACCTACAATCAATGTGGATGCGAACGATGCCAGCCCAGGTCAGTTTACCTTTGATGTTCAGACGACAATCGAGATTTATGACGACCTCGTGATACAAGGTAATGGCAACCAGAATTTCCATTTTAACGGCCAAATAAAAGAGTTTCGTCCTGGTAGAAACCTGACCAAGACAGGAACCGCTGATGTCACCTTTGGTGGCGGCGTGGATGTTTCAGGGACGGTTGACCTCCAAGGGGGTAAAGTAACTTTCAACCAAGGTGATGTAAGTGGAAACCTGATTGCACGCACGGGAGTTACGATTCAAGTCGGACCTAATGGCATTATTCCTGGAAATCCTGGCGTTGATCCGCTAGAGATATTTACGACGGGTATCGATCTCAATTTTGACGCAGCACAAGATTTGTCTGGTGACTCCCTTTGGAATGATTCTGCTGGAACACCAAATAATCTGAATTTTTCTTCAACTGCCGCTGTCAATAATGTTAACTCTACCGAGTTCCCCTTCCTAAGCGCAGCTTACGAAATTCCTGTCTCTGGCGGGGCTACTGGTTTAAGTGATTACTACGAGAGTTCAAATCCGCGTAGTCGGCAAGATGGAACCTTTGAAGTTGTCTTTAATGTCACGGACGATTCAGCGGGTAATGATCAAGTGATTTTTGAAGTAGGTGGTACGGGCCGTGGTGTAGCAATGGTACTTAACAACGGCATGCTCACATTCAATGTCGATGGTGACGGAAGTGACGTTAATCTCACGACAGCTGTTTCAGAAGGTTGGCATCACGCCGTCGGCGTTGTCGATCTTACTTCGGGAGCCGACTCAATTTCGTTGTACCTAAACAACCAATTTATCGGCACAATGTCTGGTCAGAATATTAACGACTGGGCTGGTGGCAACCCAATGGGGATCGGTGATGTCAGTAGCGTCACAACTGGTGTCTCAGGGACCGCACAGCCGTTTCATGGTGAAATCGCTGTTATGCGATATTATCGTGATACCACTTTTGGATCGACCGAAGTCGATCAAAACTATCAGTGGTTGCTTCAGGATGCAATCGATCCGACTGGACAACCAGAGGTCGTGCTCGCGGTTCAAGGTGATTTTACGCTTGAATCAAATACTAATCTTGAGATTGATATTTTGGATGAGTCTAAACTCGACCAAGTGGCTGCAACCGGCGCGTTATTGTTGGATGGAAGCTTAATGGTGTCGGCATCTAGCGGATTTGCACCAACACTTGGGGCTTCGTACCTCATCGCCACAGGCAGCAGTGTTAATGGAGAGTTTTCCGCAACGAGCTTACCTGTTCTGCCTGCTGGCATGATGTGGCAGGTTCTTTATGGAACGAACGAAGTTAATCTCCTTGTGACCGTTTCAGGTGATTACAACGGTGACGGAATGGTTGATGCAGCCGACTATACCGTATGGCGAGATACGCTTGGACAAACCGTTTCAGCTGGCGTTGCCGCTGACGGTAACGGTGATGGTGTTATTACGAATGATGACCTTGCCGTATGGCAGGCCAATTATGGCATGAGTGTCTCTTCGAGTTTCGGGGTTGTTTCTGTCCCCGAGCCAACCGCGGCGATTACCACCGCAATTGGTAGCTTGTTATTGACGGCAAACTCATGGCGCAATTTCAAATAAATTCTGGCGGCTAATATGATTAAAAAACTACCTATTATTTTGCTCTGCTTAACATTAGCAATGCAAACGGCTGAAGGAGCGTCGCCAAAGTTAGGTTGGGCTGGCGGAGAGGCTGCTGATCATAATGCATCGAATGCAACTTGGTACTACCGATGGTGGCATGAAAAGCCAGCAACAGCGGCAGGAACACTTTCTGAATTTGTTCCCTTGATCAAATTTCCAAACAACTTGCAAAACAAGTTGAACATCGTCGCTAATTTTTCTGATGTTGATACGCTTCTCTATCTGAATGAACCAGAACGAGCAAGTCAGTCGGACGTTACCGTCCAAGATGCTCTCGTCCAATGGTATGACGTCCAGGCGGCATTGCCAAATCATAAGCTAGTCAGCCCCGGTACTTCGGACGATGCTGCTGGAATTGCTTGGTTGACTTCATTCATTGACGAAGTCGATCTGCGCAACGCAAATGCCGATCCCTTGGATGATATGCGTGTTGATTCAGTCGCTTTCCACTGGTACGGAGCCAGCAGCCCAAACGCCGTGAGCGCAGCAAACAGTTTCCTTTCTCGTGTCGATTGGTATCACACTCGGTTTAACCGCCCGATATGGATTACCGAGTTTGCCATGCACGACTGGGAAGGTAACGATCTGACGGAAGATATGATCCAAGCGAACGCTGATTTCCTTGAGATTGTTTTGCCCGAACTAGAATCACGAAGCTTTGTTGAAAAGTATTCTTACTACAACTGGTTTGACGATGCTCGCGCTTTTGTCGAAGACGGTGATGATCGGATGCCAACCGTTATTGGAGATGTCTACGTTGGTACGCTTCAGGCAGGAGAGACTCGCGATCTTCAAGGTACGAGCCTTGGTAATGATGTTGTTTACATGCGAGGTGCTAACCTCGTTAATACAGGGGCTGCCATCCCTGAAGCCCTGCGAGGTGTCGATGCCTTAGAGTCAGTAAACACAATCTCGGCTGATACCGATTGGGCATTCACGGATGTGACAAGCACCTTCGTAAAGGTTCGCAGTGCCTCGACTCTTAGAAAGACAGGCTTAGCCCAGATTGGCGTTTCGGGAGACATCGCTAATCAAGGAACTTTGCACGTTGTCGAGGGAACGCTCCGCATTGAAGATGGAAACTTTTCGGGAGGTGGTGAGATTGTCGTAGATGCGGGTGCTACCCTTGAGGTTTCAGCTCAAGATGGAAGAGGTACGACGGTTCTTGGTGACAATAACTTGACCGTTGAGGGTGCTGTTAGCGGACCCTTAAGAGTTCAAGATGGCTCGATGCTTATTCCGATGGGAACTACGGCTACCTTTGATGACGATGTCATCGTACGCAATGCCGTGTTGCAAGTTGGCGGTGCAACCTTTGCAAAAGGTGCTCCAACCGTATTTGCAGTTAGTACTGGTCTTAATCTTGAGTACGATGCGTCAAAGGATCTTTCGGGAGATGGCCAATGGGATGATACCGCTGGTACGAATGACCCTGTGCTGTTCTCGGCTCCAGCAGCCACCACTTCGGTTAACGATCCCGTCTGGCATGGAATCACAGCCTCCTACGACATTTCGTCCACTGGCCACGCCGAAGGCCTTAATGGATACTTCGAACTGCCTGGGCCGCAACGTAGCCAGCAAAGCGCCACGTTTGAGGTGGTCTTCAAGGTCGACGATGCGAGTGCAGGAAATGATCAGGTTTTATTTGAAGCTGGCGGGACAGGTAAAGGCATTGCCTTTGTCCTCAATGATGACACACTGACGTTTAATGTTGACGGTGATTCTGGCGACCTCAACCTGAACCACACTTTGACAACCGGTTGGCACCAAGCGATTGGCGTTATTGACCTTGATGCGGGTGGAGATACTGTCACTCTCTTCGTCAATGGACAAGAAGTAGGCACGCTGTCAGGTCAAAACATTAATGACTGGGCAGGAGGTAATCTTGCTGGCCTTGGTGGTGGAGCAAATGTAGCAACGGGCGTCACTTCCGGTGCTGGTAACCC
>SPJK01080212.1_pt1 | contig 11109 bp, 7 predicted proteins | sample 3741771 | NCBI WGS metagenome assembly SPJK01 (sample SAMN10925997, study PRJNA522277) | cold seep metagenome | isolation source: Elba SIP-enriched marine methane seep metagenome, extraction at timepoint T2 | place: Italy: coast of Elba, Mediterranean Sea
AAGGCACGATGGGACAGTATGAAAAATGCACCGAGCATGGCGGCATCTATCTGGTCGAGAACCCGGAAGATGTGAAGACCCTGAAAGTCAACAATCCTGACAATCTGGCCTATGTGACCCAGACAACCCTGTCGATGACCGACACCAAGGTGATGGTCGATGCGCTGAAGGACAACTTCCCGTCGATTCAGGAACAGAAAAAGGATGACATCTGTTATGCGACCCAGAACCGCCAGGATGCGGTGCATGATCTGGCCGAAATTTCCGATATCATCCTGGTGGTCGGCTCGCCGAACAGCTCCAATTCCAACAGGCTGCGCGAGATTGCAGAACAGCTCGGCAAGCCTGCCTACCTGATCGATACCCATAAAGACATGCAGCGAGACTGGTTTGATGATGGCATCAAGGTCATCGGCGTGACGGCAGGGGCTTCTGCGCCCGAGATTCTGGTGCAGGAAGTCATCAGTCAATTGCGGAACTGGGGCGGTAAAACCGTTGAAGAGCATCAGGGCATCGAGGAAAAAGTGGTTTTCTCCATTCCGAAAGAATTGAAAAAACATATTGAACAGCAGGCAGAGGAGGCCTGATTTCATAGGCTTTCTACGGGAAATTCCAGAGAGTCCAGTTTCGGAGAGTCATGAAGCTTCGTGAAAAACGTGTTTTGAAACTACACAGGCTGACGGCAAGCTGAAGGACTTCGTCCTCCAGCTTGCCGTCAGCCTCAATGTTTTTCGCTTCGGATTGCAAGCTCACATAAAACATCTCAGATACAGTTCGATTTTAGACCCCTCCCCAATACGACTGGATAACTCCAGGCTTCCTCCCCACTGTTTCACGCAGTCAAGCGTATGTTTCAATGCCAGAAGCTCCGGGTCTTCCGCTTCAAGGTTTTCAATGCCGGCGAATTGCTGCAACTTGTCATCCGGCATTCCGATGCCGGTGTTATGCAGACAAAAATGGAACCGGCCGTCTTTTTCTTCCACTTTCAAAACCAGTTTTCCAGACTGATAGGTGTCTGCCAGCATTTCTGCCAAAAGGATCGAAAAAACGTTTTCAAGCTCGGTCGGCGAGGCGAAAACCAGGCTCATCAGTTTGGGAACCTGTTTTGAAAACTGGATATTTTTCACCTTGATGCCGGCACTGTGCTTTTCAATCGCCCTTTCCAGCGAAAAATGCGCATCGACCGGGTAACATTCAAAAATGTTCCCTAGGATGTGCCGCATTTCCTTGCTTTTCTGTTCCTTGACCATTTCCAGCGTATCCATGCTTTCATCGACCTTTCCCTGAATGCTGTCGAGAATGTCCCTTTTCCCCGCAGCATCAAGACTTTCATCTTTCATCAGGTTCAGCGCAAACATGATGGCGGCAAAATCATTGCGCATCTGGTAGCAAAAGCGCTCTAGCATCTGCTCGCGCAAGGCCGCCATCTTTTTCATTTCGGTCACGTCGATAAGCTCGCATAAAACCCCTATCATCTGGAACACCCGGGTTTCTCCTGCGAAGTTTTCAAGCCCCTGCTGGCCTGCCAGAAGCGGCTTGATGTGCAGCATGTAGCTTGAACTCTCGCCGATATCCGACACCTGCAAAGAGATGGCCTCGCGGTCAAAAATGGTCTGCTGCAACAGGTGTTGCACCTTGACGGTATCAAAACCGCTAATCTGGCAAATGAATTCACGCATTCCAAGCATATAGGGACGGATGCCGATTTCCTTGCCAAGTTCTTCCATGCGTTTGTTGACCAAAAGCACCCGCCCGAAAAGGTCGTAGAGGATGCTGCTGCCGCTGACGCTGTTGAAAACCTCCTGCAATTCGCTGATGCGCCTGTCCATCAGGTTCACCGACTGGTTAATCATCTTGTAGGATTCGCTGCCGCCTTCCACCCGCAGATAACTCAAGAATTTGTTCTTTTCGGTTTGCAGATGTTTTTTCCATTCGTTGCGATAGTGCAGGATTTCACTGATTTGCTGCATATAGGCCTCGATTAGCCTGGCAAATTTGGGGTTGCGGGTCGCCTTTGAAACATCAATCGTGAAAGCCCAGAAACCGAGGACTTCTCCGGCAAAAATCAACGGGGCCAGATATTCCTCTTCATTGACGGCAGTCTTTTTGAAATAACTGTGTTTCAGCAGGATGGCGCGGTTTTCATTGATGGCGATGCTGTACGGAGTACGCTCATAATCGCGCCGCTTTTCATTGATGTCATCGAGCTGGCAATTGAAAGCCACGATCTCTTTGACCCTGTGGTCTTTGGGAACGCGCTCAAGAAAAATCAGGCGGTTGAAATCCAGTGTCTGGTTCAGCATCGCGATGAGCTGTTCCCACGGGGATTCTGAATGATAGAAGCTGACGGGAAAGACTTTTTCCTGCAATTTCAACGACAGTTCGAACAGCATGTTGTCCATGAAATGCTTTTCCTGAACCAGCCGGTAACGCCAGACCAGCATGAATGACAGCCACAGGGACAGCAAAAACTCTCCCGGGGCCATCAGCAAATGGAACTGATGCAACAACAGCCAGCACAGGCCAAGATAAATCAGCGAGGTGGTGAAAGTTGCCAGCAGCGAAAACTGGAAAGACAGCCACTGGAACGCGAACAGGCTGCTTGTGATGACCATTATGACAAGGCACCAGTTGGTGAGAGTCGCCGTCTGTCTGAGCTGGCGGCCTGAAAGCAAGGTGTCAACCGCGAAGCCATGAAAGAACACCGCCGACACCAGTCCCTCTTTCCACGAAATCGGGGTGAAATAGCGGCTGACGGTTTCAAGGTCATGCACGCCGACCAGCACCGTGCGCCCTTGCAGCAATTCCCTGACCAGCCCTTTTGCCAGCACCCTTTCGATGTTGATGACCGGTAGCCGGGACAGGCCGCCGCTGAAATTGACCCTGTAATCCGAATCCGGCAATGAGACAGAACCTTTCAGCACTTGTTGCGCACTGGCCAGTTCAAGGCTTGGAAAAACCTGCCTATCCACTTTTATGATTGCATATTGGCGGCGATAGACCCCGCTTTGCACCGTCAGCTCCTTGATGAGTCCTATGGTCAAGGGCTTGTCTTTTGCCGCCTCCGGCAAGGGTTGCAGCATTTTTCTGTCCAGTTCGCTGGTCATGCTGACAAAACGGCGAGCGAAAACCACTTTGCCGCTGTCGGTCGCCATTTGATAGAAGTCTTCGGAGACTCTGGATGGCAAAAAATTGAACACCACCTGTTTTACATCCTGTTCCAGCAAGCTTTTCAACACCGGCAGCCAGATCTCGTCCCCTTTGTCGCCATAACGCCTGTTGGCCTCGACAATCATGAGCTTGCTGGAAACGTCCGTTTTCGGTGCATGGCGCATCAGCAGGTCATTGATATAGGCATTCGGGCGATTGAAAGCCGAAAAAAAACTGGCTATCAGCATCAGGCCAATGACGAAGATTGCGATGATGAGCGCCGAATATTTGCTGCTGTGTTCTGGCATGGGTGTCTCTCGGTAGACTTTCATCCTGAAAAAGGCGGTGCGGCCTGTATAATAGGAAAGTTGTTTGGAGCCTACTCCTCCTTATCTTGCATGGAAATCAGCATAATGACGGTGAATCATGGCAATTAACCCCGTGCCAAAGCTTGAAAAAAGCCCACAAACCCCCAGAATGATAACTGAATTTCTAATCAAACAAGACTTTTCTCATTATTTCAACTTCTTATCAGGAAATAATCATGCCGATAATTAAAATGACCGATTTGGACTTATCTAACAAGCGCGTGTTGATTCGTCAGGACTTGAACGTGCCGGTAAAAGACGGCAAGGTCGCAAGTGACCTTCGCATCAAGGCCAGCGTTCCGACCATCAAAACCGCGCTGGAAAAAGGGGCCGCGGTCATGCTGATGTCACACCTGGGCCGTCCGGCAGAAGGCGAATATGCCGAAGAATCCAGTTTGAAGCCGGTTGCAGAACGTCTGTCCGAATTGCTGGCAAAACCTGTGCGTCTTGAAAAAGAATGGCTGAAAGGCATCGAAATCGAGGCAGGCGAAGTGGTGCTGTGCGAAAACGTGCGCTTCAATATCGGTGAAAAGAAAAACAATGCCGACCTTGGCAAGAAAATGGCCGAGCTGTGCGATGTCTATGTGATGGACGCTTTCGGCACCGCGCACAGAGCGCAGGCTTCGACCCACAGTGTCGGCGAACATGCACCGGTCGCCTGTGCAGGCCCCTTGCTGGCGGGCGAACTGGATGCACTCGGCAAGGCGCTGGAGCATCCTGAAAAACCATTAGTCGCGATTGTCGGCGGCTCCAAGGTTTCGACCAAACTGACCGTGTTAGATTCACTTTCGACCAAGGTTGACCAGCTCATCGTCGGCGGCGGCATCGCCAACACTTTCATCGCGGCAGCCGGGTATCCAGTCGGCAAATCCTTGTATGAAGAAGACTTGATTGACGAAGCCAAGCGTCTGATGGCGGCGGCCAAAGAAAGCGGTTCCGACATTCCTGTTCCTGTCGATGTGGTCTGCGCGAAAGAATTTTCCGAAGATGCGGAAGCGACCGTCAAAAAAGTCGCCGATGTTGCGGACGATGACTTGATTCTGGACATAGGCCCTGAAACCTCGAAGCAATACGCCGAAATTTTGGACTCGGCGAAAACCATCGTCTGGAACGGCCCTGTCGGCGTGTTTGAAATCGACCAGTTCGGCGATGGCACCAAAACCATGTCGGAAGCGATTGCCGAAAGCCCTGCGTTCTCGATTGCAGGCGGTGGCGACACCTTGGCCGCGATTGACAAATACGGCATCAGCGACAAGGTTTCCTACACCTCAACAGGTGGCGGCGCATTCCTGGAATTCCTCGAAGGCAAAACCCTCCCAGCCGTCGCCATGCTCGCAGAACGCGGCGAATAATCTCCCCACAGATAACATCCCTCCCAGGGATGTTATCTGTCTTTTGTTCCCTGCCATCTGTCCCCCCTGAATGCTGAATCACGGCGGCCAATTGCGCCAAGCGGCCCATCATTACAATATCCCGCTGGAAAACTGGACAGACCTGTCCACCGGCATCAATCCGAATGGTTATCCGGTTCCGGAAATTCCTGCAAGCTGCTGGCAGCGTCTTCCCGAAAACGACGACGGCCTGCTGATGGCTGCGCGAAACTATTATCAATGCGAAACGCTGCTGGCGGTTGCCGGTTCCCAGGCCGCGATTCAGGCATTGCCCTCCCTGTTTCCGCGTGGAAAGGTCGGCGTTCTGCATCCATCTTATGCCGAGCATGAATACTGCTGGCACAAGGCGGGGCATCAGATTGTCAGACTGACGGAAGACAGCATTGAACGGCATCTAGCTGAATTGCAGGTGCTGATTGCCATCAATCCGAACAATCCGACGGCGGTTCTGCATTCTCCCGAGAAATTGCTGGAATGGCACAGGGGCTTGCAGTTGCATGGCGGAACCTTGATTGTCGATGAAGCTTTCATGGACTGTACGCCGGAACATAGCCTGCTAGCGCATTCGCCGATGGCAGGGCTGATGGTTTTGCGTTCCATTGGCAAATTTTTTGGACTGGCGGGGATACGCTGCGGTTTTGTCAGTGGCGAAGAAAGTTTATTGGCGCGGCTGGAAGAAATTCTCGGAGCCTGGCCGTTAAGTCATCCTGGACGTTACGTTGCAAGCCGCGCCTTGTCCGATGAAGACTGGCAACGGCAGATGCGGAAAGCCTTGAAAAGACAGTCGCAGCGTTTGCAAACCTTGCTGGATTCCAGTGGTTTGGCTGTAACAGGGGATAATGCGCTGTTTCAATGGGTGAAAGCGCCGGAAGCAGCAAGCCTGTATCAGCAGTTTGCAAAAAAAGGAGTTTTGACGCGGTTGTTTGCAGAGCCTTGCAGCCTGCGTTTCGGGTTGCCAAAAAACGAGGAGCAATGGCGGAGGCTTGAAGAGATTTTGGTGCTGGACTGAAGACCTCGGAGGTTTTTAAAACCTCCGAGGTCTGACACTGCTGCAAATCAGGCAGGCAAGCGGTTTTTATTTATGAATCGCAGGCAGAATTTATATCGGCACTAGGCGTTGCGACATCCAGATATAAAACCCGGTCATCCGCCCCCCTGCTTCCTGCAATGGTTGTATCAAGCGCCCCATTTTCAAGACCCAATCCGCTACCGGGGCCTGCTGAAACAATACGAAAACCGCTGCCAGTATCTTGCAGAACAATCGGTCTGCCCCAGGCATCCAGAACCTGAATCTGGGCGGCGATGATATTGTCATGAACCTTGGTATTATCCTGAAACGAAGCGTCAGGAGCGGAACTCAATGTCATGCCATTTTGCAGATAAGGCCCGCGCCAGCCTGTCTGTGAATCAATGTCAAAATCCTGCCAGCTTCCCTGAGTGAACAGATATTTAAGATTGTAATCAGTGGCCCCTTTATCGGCAGGGAACTTCCCCAAAGTATCCAGATAAAAGCGTTCTATGATAACCTTTTTTACATTCTGCATGGTGACATCGGTCGCCCTGCACAATGAAGCCTGAGAGGTTCCGCTGAGATAAGGCAAGGCCAGCCCCGCCAAGGCGATCAAAATCAGCAGGACAACGGTCAATTCAATCAGGGTAAACCCGTCAGGTCTCAAAGACCTGACGGGTCTGCCATTTTGCGTTGAGCCGGCAGCCGATTTTTTTTTAGGATTCATTCTGTTTAACATCCGCTTCTGCCTGCTGGTTCAGGTTCTTCTCAATCCATGCCTGCATTCTTTCGACGTGAACCGCCCCGACATTTCTTGCGGCAATGGTGCCATCAGGGTCAATCAAAAAATGGGTCGGGGTCATTTGCACACCGCCAAACGCCTCGGCATACTTTCCGTCTTTATCATAAACCAGCGGATAAGGCAGGTTTCTTTGCTGCTGCATCTGCCTGATGGCAGGCAAGGAATCATAAGATAGCGACACGGCGATAGTTGTATAGCCTTGTTGCTGATATTGATTGTGCAGCTTGACTAGATCATCAAGTTCTGACAGGCACAGACCGCAGCTTGTCGCCCAGAAGCTGATGAGCACGGGTTTGCCTTGCAGTTTCTGCAAGTCAATAATCTTGTCGTCGATGGTCTTGAAATTGATGACCGGTGCGGCTTCGGCTGGTTTCAAGACGTACTGCCAAAGGTTTGCCGCGCTAACGATGACAAGAGAGAATAAGGCGATGATGAAAGTAGGCTTGGGTTTGTTCATGAATTTGAATAATTGATGTCGTTAAAAAATCTCATTGCTTTCCCGTTTCCATTTTCCATTTTCAATGCAGGAATGATAGAACTCAAAAATCCCATGAAAGCTTTATATAAAAAACAGAAAGGCTATCTTCTGGAAATTCCGCTCATTTTATCTTTGGTGATCATCCTGCTTGCGGCACTGTTGCCTATATTGCCGGAAATCGCCGCCAAGCTGCTGGCCGTCATTGCCACGCCCGTTATCATTGGCTGTCTGCATTACATGATAGTCACGCCAGGTTGGCAGCCGGGACAACGTTTTTTGCTTGGCAGGCGTTTAAGATTGCTGGCCTTTTTTGTGGTAAGCGGTTTTGTGGTGTTTTTGACGGGAGTGTTTTTGTTGTCTTAACTTTTGTCTGGTTTCCACGCTTCGCGTCACGGTTATTAAGTCGCGTCTCCAGCCTATAAACTCTTGACCTTATGGCATTGACGCTTCGTGTGGAAACAAGAAAAACTTGCCTAAATAATGATGGTTACTGTTTTAAATGAATAGGAACCATAGGCTATCAACTTAAGGCGGGACAGTTGGGCTACCAACTTAAGACGGGACATTACGGAGCGAGGCTTAACCGTTCGTCCTGAGCCTAGTCGAAGGGCGGACGGTTAAGCCGTTCATACTTCGACAAGCTCAGCACGAACGGCTTAACCTCAACTTGTCCCGTCTTAAGTTGATAGCCGACAGTTGCACTCAGACCTCCGAGGTTTTCAAAACCTCGGAGGCCTTGTGCCAGCATTTTGTCCCGTTTTAAATCGGTAGCCTCAAAACCCGACATTCCATATTTTTTGCAACCGCAATTCAAACCCCGGAAGTAATTTAGCCGCCGTCAGACTATCTGGATTTTCCAGAACCTGTATTTTTTCACCCGCCTGAAAGACAGAAACTTGCCGTTTTTTAGGGTCTATCAGCCAGCCCAGACTTGCTCCGTTTTCGATATATTCGTGCATTTTATCCTGCAAGGTTTTCAAGCTATCGTTAGATGAACGCAGCTCAATCACGAAATCAGGACACAGAGGCAAGAATTTTTGTTTCTGCTCAGGCGTTAATTTTTTTAAGCGTGATTTTTTAACCCATGAAGCATCAGGAGAACGTGTCGCGCCATTGGGCAAAACAAAGCCGGTGGACGAATCAAACACAACCCCTCTATCATCATTGTCAGCCCAAAAATATAGTTGGGCAATCAGGCTAGAATTTCGCCCGCCCGTTTCGCCTCCAGTCGGAGCCATAATTTCATAATCCCCTTCCGCCGTTCTTTCAATGCGCAATTCCTTGTTGGCCTGACAAAAATCAAAAAAGTCATCATCTTCCAAGCGCATTGACGGCGGACAGTGCAGCGTGAACAAATTCAATTGTCCTTGCTTATCGACACCCAGATTATTAAAACTCATAGGCAAATTCTCCGTCTTTCACGGTGACATGGACTCTTTCAATCTCATGCCCTTCCATCATCCGCGTCAGAAACTCGGTGCTGATTGAAGGCAGCATGGTGTTGGTCAAAATCGCGTCAATCATGCGGCCACCGCTTTCCAGTTCCGTGCAACGCTCGGCAATCAGCCTGATGACCTCGTCATCATAGGAGAACGGGACTTTGTGACTTTCCATGATGCGTTTTTCGATGCGTCCCAGGTGCAGCTTGGTAATTGCAGAAATCATTTCATCACTCAGCGGATAATATGGAATCACTACCAGACGGCCTAGCAGTGCAGGCGGGAAGACTTTCAATAATGGCTCGCGCAGGGCTTTGGAAATGCCTTCCGGCTCTGGCATCAGGTCAGGGTCTGCACACATGCTGCTGATAAGGTCGGTTCCGGCATTGGTGGTCAGCAGAATCAGAGTGTTCTTGAAGTCGATCACGCGGCCTTCGCCATCTTCCATCCAGCCCTTGTCGAATACCTGAAAGAAAATTTCATGCACATCGGGATGGGCTTTTTCAACTTCATCCAATAGCACGACCGAATAAGGTCTGCGGCGTACCGCTTCGGTCAACACCCCCCCCTCGCCATAACCGACATAGCCTGGAGGCGCACCTTTCAGCGTAGAAACCGTATGGGCTTCCTGATATTCGCTCATGTTGATGGTGATGACGTTCTGTTCGCCGCCGTACATCGCTTCGGCCAGTGCCAGTGCGGTTTCGGTTTTACCGACACCTGATGTCCCTGCCAGCATGAACACGCCGATGGGCTTGTTGGGGTTGTCCAATCCTGCCCGGGATGTCTGAATGCGCTTGGCTATCATGTCCAGCGCGTGACGCTGACCGATGATGCGCTGCTCGATAATGTCGGCCAGCTTGAGAATGTTTTCAACCTCGTTCTTGACCATGCGTCCGACAGGAATTCCTGTCCAGTCGCCGACTACCGAAGCGACGGCCTGATAATCGACACTGGGCAGAATCAGCGGATTCTCACCCTGAAATTCGTGCAGTTGTGCCTGCAATGCCTTCAATTCTGTCAGCAGGGTTTCACTGTCTACAGGTTCAGCGGGGGCTTCGGAAGCTTCATCAGCGGCTTTTTCCAGCTCGCTGTCCGTGCCTTCGACCTTGCCTGTCGCATCACGCAATTGCTTGCGCAAGTCCAGAATCTTGGTGACCAGCTCGCGCTCGGTATTCCAGCGTTCTTCCAGTCCTTGCAGCCGTTCTTGTTCCTCGGTCAATTTTTCGTTTGCCAGCGTTTCGCGTTCTTCGGTCTCTTCGCCGACCGCTTTTTCCTTGGCAATGATTTTCAATTCCGTATCCAGCGCATCAATGCGTTTGCGGCAATCATCGACCTCGGCAGGCACGGCATGTTGCGACACCGCAACCCGCGCACAGGCGGTATCAAGCAGGCTCACGGACTTGTCCGGCAATTGCCGTGCAGGAATATAACGGTGTGACAGTCTGACCGAAGCTTCCAGCGCTTCGTCCAATAATTGAACCTCATGGTGTTTTTCCATCACCGAAGCCACGCCGCGCATCATAAGAATGCCTTTCTCCTCGGATGGCTCATCGACCTGAACGACTTGGAAACGCCGTGTCAGTGCGGGGTCTTTTTCTATATGTTTTTTGTATTCCGCCCATGTCGTCGCCGCGACGGTTCTCAAAGTTCCACGCGCCAAAGCCGGTTTCAACAGATTCGCCGCATCGCCCGTTCCGGCAGCACCACCTGCACCGACAAGCGTATGCGCTTCGTCAATGAACATGATGATGGGTTTTTCGGATGCCTGAACTTCCTCAATGACTTGACGCAGACGATTTTCAAACTCGCCTTTCATGCTCGCGCCCGCTTGCAGCAAGCCGACATCCAGCGTCCGCAGGGTCACATCTTTCAATGACGGCGGTACGTCGCCTGCGACAATTTTCTGTGCAAAACCTTCAACGACAGCGGTTTTACCCACGCCCGCTTCACCTGTGAGAATCGGGTTATTCTGGCGGCGGCGCATCAGAATGTCGATGACTTGCCTGATTTCTTCGTCACGTCCGACAATCGGATCCATCTTGCCTTCGCGAGCCTGCGCGGTCAGGTCAACGGTAAATTGATGCAAAGCTTCCTGCTTGCCCATCTGCGCGGCTGGAATCGCCCCGCTGGCTTCGCCGGGAGCTGCTCCGCCGCCTACGTTTGAACCATCCTGTGCATGAAGACCTTCTTCCGGCGAGCCGCTGACGACTTCATCGAAACGCTCGGTCAGGGTGTCAATCTTGATTTTGTCGAATTCCTTGGAAATGCTGTGCAAGGCATTCTTCAAGTCGCGATCCTTGACTATGCCGACAATCAGGTGTCCCGAACGGACTTGAGATTCTCCGAACAACAAAGTCCCGTAAAGCCAGCCGCTTTTCACGGCTTCCTCGACATGAGAAGACAAATCGGAAATGGAAGTGGAACCCCGCGGCAAAGCGTCCAGATAATCGGTGAAATCGCGGGCGACCC
>SPJK01106295.1_pt1 | contig 11107 bp, 11 predicted proteins | sample 3741771 | NCBI WGS metagenome assembly SPJK01 (sample SAMN10925997, study PRJNA522277) | cold seep metagenome | isolation source: Elba SIP-enriched marine methane seep metagenome, extraction at timepoint T2 | place: Italy: coast of Elba, Mediterranean Sea
GCTTCTAATAAACCAATCGGTTTATTGTTATCGTCAAAATAAATTTCTGAATAACACTCATCGGATGCGATCACAAAGTCATGTTTATGCGCTAAACCGATCAGTTTAGTCAGTGTTGGCTCATCAATGACTGCACCGGTTGGGTTGCCTGGGCTGCATAAATAAATTAACTGACAGCGCTGCCAAATTTCACTAGGTACCGCATCAAAATCTGAAATAAACCCATTTTCTGCATCGCAGTTGAGTAAGTAAGGTTCAGCACCAGCAAGAATCGCTGCACCTTCATAAATTTGATAAAAGGGGTTTGGCGTTAATACTAAACCATCTGTTTTTGTTCGATCTACTACTGCTTGGGCAAACGCGAACAAGGCTTCGCGGGTGCCATTTACCGGAACAACTTGGCTGATACCATCAATATGGCCGTTTAAGCTGAAACGTGAATCGAGCCAGTTAGCAATAGCTTCACGTAGTTCTATACTGCCTGCTGTTGTTGGATATGTCGCCAAACCATGCAAATGTTCAATCACTGCTTCAGTAATAAAGCTCGGTGTAGGGTGTTTAGGCTCACCTATTGAGAGTGCAATATGTTGTTTATCGGCTGGTGGCGTACAGCCCTGCTTGAGTTTAGCTAATTTTTCAAACGGGTAGGGATGTAGTTTGGCTAAATCAGGGTTCATTTATTAGTAGCTTGGCGTAAAAAGTTGAGTATTATACTACGGATTAAATTTCTAGAAGAAACAATGCAAAATCGTTATTTTAATGAAGCTAATTTAGCTGTTGTCAGTTTGTTGTATTCAGCAGCAATGTGGGGTCTTATTTGGTATCCACTACGCTTGTTAGATGAAGCCGGTATGTCAGCAGTTTGGACATCATTAGTTATGTATATTGCAGCTAGTGTGGTTTCACTGCCTTTTCTATTCAAAAAACATCCACCCTTCATACACCGCTATAAAGACTTATTGGTATTAGCTGTTTCTGCGGGTTACACCAACTTGGCATTTTTAGTCGCTTTAAGCGAAGGTGAAGTGATGAGGGTAATTTTACTCTTTTATTTATCACCGCTGTGGTCAGTCCTGATTAGTAGAGTTTGGTTGGGCGAAACATTATCCAAAACCGCTTGGTTATTATTTGCGTTAGCGATGTTCGGTGCGATGATTATGCTCTGGAACCCACAAATTGGCGCGCCATGGCCGAGTGGAATATCTGATTGGCTAGCTTTATCTGCTGGTTTTACCTTTGCGATAAATATCGTTTCTGCACGTAAGTTAGCTGATGTGTCATTGACGATTAAAACGATTACAGTGTGGTGGGGCGTTGCTATATTTTCTGCAGTGGTGTCGTTATTTCAAAGTAGTGAGATACCTGAAGTATCCATGACTACATGGTCACTTGCATTTTTACTAGGGGCCATCGGCATGGTGACCATGAATATAGCTGTGGTATATGGACTAGCTAAAATGCCCGTCTATCGTTCTTCAGTCATTATGCTATTTGAATTAATTGTGGCTGCGGTCTCTGCATGGTGGCTAATTAATGAGGTGATGATTTTTCAAGAATGGCTAGGTGGCGCACTTATATTATTAGCCGGTTATTTGCTGGTTAGACAGCAGCAGGTAAGTTAGTATTTTCTTCATGGAAAGTGGCCCGATTGTTCATCGGGAAGCAAACTGTCCTGTAGTCATCGAAAATGTGATCACTTTGTTCTATGTCCAGGCTCGTTCATGTTTAGCTTCTTGTTCGCAGTGCAATTCCATTATACTTTCAGTCCTATAAAAAGGAGATATTAATAATGATAAAGTCAATTGCACATACAAGCTTTTTAGTTGCTGACTTAGATGTTTCATTACACTTTTATACAGAACTACTAGGTTTGCATCTTAATCAGACCAGACCCGAGTTTGCTTATGGTGGAGCTTGGTTAGATATTGGTGAAACAGGCCAACAAATTCATTTGATGTCATTACCAAATCCTGATGTTGATTCGGTTAGACCTGAGCACGGCGGCCGTGATAAGCATGTAGCCTTAGTCGTCGACAATGTTGAGGCATTAGCAGCTAAGCTAGAGCAAGCGGGGGTAACTGTCTCTCGAAGTAAATCTGGTCGTCCGGCTTTCTTTTGTCGTGACCCTGATGGCAATGCCTTAGAGTTTGCTGAAAACTTTGTTCCTCAGCCATAAAAAAGATAGGGAAATTTAAGTCGATATGGGTAATGAAAGTTACTCACAATTTCTGTGGGTAACTTTGTGGTTAAGTTTTGTTAAAAGCAGTAAGTCGTTATTTTTTAATGAACTCAGTCAAAATGGTTAAAAAGTGAGCAATGTTTTCAATTCCTTTAAAAACAATTACTTATAATCATTTTTAGCTAATTCAACAACTTAGCGTTATAAGTTGTTACAGAGCTGTAACAATAAATTTATTTGGTGATAACTTCCAATATAAATGTGACATTGTCTATGACAAAAAGTATGGGATTAACAAGACTAATAGTTTGACGTTATGCCTATAATTAACCATGCCTTGCTAAAGGTGGAAATTGATTTTCATCAAATGGTTTATCTTCATCACCAGTAGGTTCTTGTCGAAGGTTTTCTAGATCAACAAAATTAAATAAATCATTATCAGCTAATTGCGATGGAGATATATTTTGTAGGCTGCGGAAGATATTTTCTAAACGTCCAGGGTGTTGTTGCTCCCAGCCTTGTAACATTTCTTTGATGACTTGACGCTGCAAGTTTTCTTGAGAGCCACACAAGTTACAAGGAATGATTGGAAATTTCTGCCATTCAGCATAACGGGCAATATCTGATTCTTTACTGTAAGCGAGTGGGCGAATCACAATATTGGTTTTATCATCACTTAATAGCTTAGGTGGCATTGCTTTAATTTTGCTGCCGTAAAACATATTTTAAAATGCAGTTTCAATGATGTCATCACGATGATGGCCTAAAGCGATTTTGGTAATGCCATTTTGGCGTGCATAACCATAAAGAGAACCACGACGAAGACGTGAACAGATACCGCATGTGGTTTTACCTTCAGGTACGACTTCTTTAACAATGCTATAGGTATCTTTTTCAATAATATGAAATGGAACATCGATAGCACGAAGGTATTCTGGCAATACGTGTTCTGGAAAGCCGGGCTGTTTTTGATCAAGGTTTACCGCGATAAGTTCGAAGTCGATAGGCGCATGATCGCGTAAATTAAGCAATATATCGAGCATGGTATAGCTGTCTTTACCACCTGATAAGCACACCATGATCTTGTCACCATCTTGGATCATATTGTAGTCAGCAATCGCTTGACCAACCTGTCGACGCAGGCGCTTTCTTAATTTATTAAATTCACGCTGTTGTTTGGCGCTAGTATCTAGTTCGGACATATTAAATAAGACCTGCAAACGGTTGTACGGTAACGACCGTGCCGGCTTCTATGCCATCACAGTGTTCTTCTAATAAAATAAAACAGTTGGCGACACTCATTGAGCGTAATATTCCTGACCCTTGTTCACCAGTGGTCATCACCTGCAGTTCACCGTCAGTGCTTTGTGACAAGATACCTCGTTGAAACTCAAAGCGACCGGGTCGTTTTCTGATTTTACTGGTACAAGTTGCTTTTAATTGTGGTGTGTATGCTGGCTGCTCGCCAGATAACTGTTGTAACGCTGGCAATACAAACTGATAAAACGTGACCATGACAGACACGGGGTTACCGGGTAAGCCGAAAAATAGAGCATCGTTAATCTTGCCAAAAGCCAAAGGGCGCCCCGGCTTCATAGCAATTTTCCAAAAATCGACTTGGCCTAGTTCAGCCAGCATTTCTTTGACATAGTCAGCATCACCAACCGATACACCGCCTGATGTAATAACGACATCCGCTTGTTGCGATGCTAACTGTAATGCCTCTCTCAAGGCACCTTTGTCATCGGAGACTACGCCCATATCGATTAAGTCGACGCCTAAGCGCGTTAGCATCCCGTGTAAGGTGTAGCGGTTACTGTCATAGATCTGACCCGCTTCTAAAGTCTGGCCAATAGATTTTAGTTCATCACCGGTTGAAAAGAAGGCGACACGCAAGGCTGATTTAACGGTAACTTCGCCGATACCAAGTGATGCAATAAGACCTAAATCCGCTGGTGTTATTTTATGACCCACATCTAAAACGGTTTCGCCTGTGGCAATGTCTTCACCAGCTAAACGAACATTTTGTGTCGCGCGTTGTTCACCGTGAACGATGATAATATCGCCATCAACTGCGACATGCTCTTGCATAATTACGGTATCGCATTCCGGCGGCATCATCGCCCCCGTCATAATGCGAACACATTCACCTTGTTTAACTTCACCTTTAAATGGTTGCCCCGCATACGCAATGCCTATCTGCTTTAGATTAAATGGCTCAGCTTTAATGTCTTCACCAAAAATGGCATATCCATCCATTGCTGAGTTGTTATAGGCAGGCACATCAATTGGCGATAAGATGGCTTGATTAAGTACTTTGTCTAACGCATCACGTAGTGGACGCTTTTCCCATGCACTAACAGGCGTTAACAATTGAGCAATACGTTCATGAGCAGCACTGACACTGAGGCTATTCGGCTCTGATGGATCAGCACAGCTTGGTTGCGGGATAAATTCAGCCATTTTATTTTGCCCAATCTCTAATGTGTTGTTGGATAAATGCAATTATTGCATTGATATCATTCAAATCAAGTTGTTGTAATTGCTTGTTCAATGACAATATTTGATCGCTAGCAATGGCGATAATGTTGTCATCATTTTCATACAGCAGCGGTTTTCCTCGGGAAGGACGATGCAGCTCAATTTTTGGAATGGCTTCTTGTTTAAAGCCTTCTACTAAAATCAGATCGAGTTGCTGTTGGTCTAAGTGAGGTAATAGTTCTGATAACTGCGGTTCTTGATCATGTCTTGTTTGCATCAAAGCGGTTAGGCGTGACGAAGCAATCAACATTTGTTCAGCACCCGCTTTTCTCAATTCATAACTATCTTTACCGGGGATGTCGATATCAAATTTATGATGAGCATGCTTGATAACGGCGACCTTTAAACCAAGCCCATTTAACTTAGGCAGCAGTTGAGTTAGTAGGCTCGTCTTACCCGTCCCACTATATGCAGCAAAACCTAATAAAGGTATTTTAGAATGAATTTTGGGCTTAAAAGCGCTGATATCTTCTGGGTAGTTGAAATTAACGAAGGTCTCTTTTTGATCAGAAAAGTCGACTAATGCCAACTTATGTTTTTCAAACCACAGGTCAATTTTTCTATCACCATTACTAAGATAGAGCTCAAGGTCGTCTTTTAAGCGACAAGGAATAAGGCTAAACACTGGCTGTATGCGTTCGCCATCAAAGGCAACTGCAATATCAGCTTGATTGATGAGCAAAGCTTCCATCATGCGCTGCCTTAACTGCTTGCTGATTGACGGACAGTCACATGGCACCGTCAAAATATAATTAGTCTTTACAGCTTGCATCGCACTGAGCATGCCAGCAAGCGGGCCTTGAAAATCAGCTAGTTCATCTTGTAGAACTGGATATGTAAACTGTTGGTATTGCTCTATATTACGATTTGCATTGATGACGATATCATCAACTTGAGCGTGTAATGTAGCGATGGTGTGTTTGATTAAAGGCTGACCATTTAACTCAATTAAGCCTTTATCTTGACCTTTCATTCGACGAGCTTGCCCACCGGCGAGAATAACGCCTGTGACACTCGGAATTGGAATAGTTGTGGTCATGATTCTATGTTTGCTCACACTTAAAATAAAAAAGCCCAGCGATAATATAGCTAGGCTTTTTAATTAATAGCAGGCTAACGCTGTATTGTTAACGGCGCATTCGACTTCTATTTATCAAAGCCTTTGGTAATCAATGCATATGCTGAATGGTTATGAATTGATTCAAAGTTTTCAGATTCAACGGTATAGGCATTAATACGATCATCTTCGTTTAAACGAGCCGCAATATCACGCACCATATCTTCAACGAATTTTGGATTATCATAAGCGCGTTCAGTGACGAATTTTTCATCAGGACGTTTTAATAAACCATAAATTTGGCAAGAGGCTTCTTCTTCAACTAAATCAATTAAGTCTTCAATCCAGATAAAGGTATCGACGCGAACGGTTAATGTCACATGCGAACGTTGGTTATGGGCACCGTAGTCAGAAATATTTTTTGAGCAAGGGCATAAACTTGTCACAGGAACGATAACTTTTACTGTGATTGTTGTTTCGTCGCCAGTAATTTCGCCAATGAATGTGACTTGATAATCCATCAAGCTTTTCACTTTACTGATAGGGGCTTCTTTATTTACGAAGTATGGAAATTCCATTTCGACATAGCCTGACTCAGCTTGAAGTCGCTCAGTCATTTCACCCATCATTTCACGGAATGATTTAACTGTAATTTCACGTTCATGTTGATTTAAAATCTCAACGAAACGAGACATATGTGTACCTTTGAACTGGTGAGGTAAGTTCACATACATATTGAAGTTAGCAATCGTGTTTTGCTCACCCGTTGTTCGATCGCTAACAATCACTGGGTGGCGAATGTCTTTAATACCCACTTTATCAATTGCAATATGACGTTTATCTTTAATATTTTGAACGTCTTCGATTTCGTCTTTATTAACTGGCTTAGCTTCAGTTGTCATTTTTTTATTAGTCCTCACTGTATCGTACACATGCACGATCCGTTTCCCATAATGTCACCGCAGATATTTTTGCTGTGTCGATATTCACTGTTTGACTTAAGTTTTGATAAAAATACTGAGCAATATTTTCAGCCGTTGGATTTACGGTATCAAAAGGTGGAATATCATTAAGATAGCGGTGATCTAATGTTGCTGCTAGCTCACGAGTGGCTGTTTTGATGGTTTTAAAATCCATGCCCATGCCATGCTCGTTAAGCGCTGTTGCTGTTACTTCGACTTCAATTTTCCAGTTATGGCCATGCATACGACTGCACGCACCTGGGTATTCCCTCAGGGTGTGTGCTGAAGCAAAGTCTGCCAAAATTTTTAAGGTATAGGTCGCACTCATAGTTGACTATTATACTCGGGTATTACGATGGGTAACAGGCTATTATGCCTGAAAATGTGTATTTATGGTATCAATGATGCCTTGAGCATCGAGTCCGCAGTCAGCGAGCATTTGTTTTTGATTACCATGGTCAATGAATTTGTCAGGTAGGCCTAAGTTTATGACTTGGCTTGTGTTATTGATTATGTTGAGATATTCATTAACGCCACTACCTGCTCCACCTTGAACTGCATTTTCTTCAATTGTGACCATTAAGTCATGAGATGCAGCCATTTGTTTAATGATGTCAGTATCAAGTGGTTTAACAAAGCGCATATTCACTACTGTTGCATCTAGTTGCTCAGCTGCTTCTATAGCAGGTTGAAGCATTGTTCCGAAAGCCAGTATTGCAGTTTTTGTTCCTTGGCGTTTTAGTTGAGCTTTACCTATTTCCAGCTCGCTAAGTTCTGGTTCAATTTCAACGCCTGTTCCGCTACCTCTAGGATAACGAACAGCAGATGGGCCTTTGTATTTATGGCCTGTTGTTAGCATTTTGCGACATTCGTCTTCATCGGCTGGCGCCATAACCACCATATTCGGAATGCAACGTAAGTAGCTAAGGTCAAAGCTTCCTGCATGAGTTGGGCCATCGGCCCCGACTAAACCAGCACGATCAATTGCAAACATCACAGGTAAATTCTGGATGGCAACATCATGAATAAGTTGGTCGTAAGCACGTTGTAAGAAAGTTGAATAAATAGCGACTACAGGCTTTTTACCTTCACATGCCAAACCTGCTGCTAAAGTCACAGCATGTTGTTCGGCAATGCCAACATCAAAATAGCGTTCTGGAAATTGTTCAGAAAATGCATTCAAGCCTGAACCGTCACACATTGCAGGGGTAATGCCGATTAAGTCAGGTGAACGAGCAGCCATATCACACAGCCATTTTCCAAAAATGTGTGTGTAAGTGGGGCCTGATGATTTGCTACCTGCAGGGCTGACACCATGATATTTTCCGGGCTGTTGCTCAGCAGGATCATACCCTTTGCCTTTTTTGGTGACTATATGTAAAAACTGTGGGCCTTTTCGTTCGCGTAAATTGGTCAGTGTGGCAATTAATGTTTCTAAGTCGTGACCGTCGATTGGACCAATATAGTTAAAGCCCATTTCTTCAAACAGTGTACCGGGAACCACCATGCCTTTGACATGCTCTTCAGCTCGTCTAGCAATTTCCCAAGCTGGTGGGATTTTTTCTAGGACTTTTTTACTGCCTTCGCGAGCAGAAGCATAGAAGTTACCTGACAGTAAGCGTGCAAGGTAATTTGACATGCCACCCACATTTTTTGAAATTGACATCTCATTGTCATTCAAAATAACTAGCACATTGGCATTTAAGTCACCTGCGTGCGCCAAAGCTTCATAAGCTTGGCCTGCTGTTAATGCACCGTCACCGATGATTGCAACTGAGCGACGAGAGTCATTATTCATTTGTGCGGCGATAGCCATACCCAAAGCGGCACTAATTGATGTGCTTGAGTGACCAACACCAAAAGTATCGTATTCACTTTCTGAACGTTTTGGAAAACCTGATAAACCACTCGGTTGGCGCATCGTACCCATACGGTCACGACGACCCGTTAAGATTTTATGGACATAGCTTTGATGACCTACATCCCAGACAAAACGATCTTCCGGACTATTAAATACATAGTGGAGCGCGATGGTGAGTTCGACAACACCAAGGTTGGATGAAATATGACCACCTGTTTGTTGAACTTTGTCGACAATTAAAGTACGAATTTCTTCAGCGAGCTGAGACAGTTCATCTTTACTAAGCTGACGTAAGTCAGCAGGGTCGTTAATGTCTGAAAGTAAGGTGTTGTCCATCGTTGTTGTCAGTATTAGTGGGAGCGTTCAATCACAAAATCGGCTAGTTTAGCTAAAACAGTCGTATCTTGCTCAAGTGATTGTAATTGTTGATGAGCAAGCTTGATTAAATCGTACGCTTTTTGCTCTGCTTGTTGTAACCCCATTAAAGCCGGGTAGGTCGGCTTATTTGATGCGATATCTGATCCTTGAGGCTTACCAAGCGTTTCTGTATCAGCGGTCACATCCAAAACGTCATCTTGGACTTGAAATGCAAGGCCGATGCTATGTGCATATGAGTCTAGTTTAGTTAACTGTTCATCATTGATATTATCTACTGCTAGCGCACCTAATGCGACACTCGCTCTGATTAATGCACCTGTTTTTAACTCATGCATGGTTTGGAGTGCAGTTAAGTCGATGTTTTTTCCTACTGACTCTAGATCAATTGCTTGACCGCCAGCCATACCGTATATACCGGATGCTTTAGCCAAGGTTTTCACCATGTCGATCTGTTGCTTTGGCTGCAGAGCATTCTCTGTCAGCATTTCAAACGCAAGCGTTTGTAATGAGTCTCCAACTAGTAATGCTGTGGCATCGTCAAAGGCTTTATGGCAGGTTGGCTTGCCACGCCGTAAATCATCATCATCCATGATCGGCATATCATCGTGTACTAATGAATAGGCATGAATCATTTCGACAGCACAGGCCGCAGCATCAAGCTTCTCTAACTCAACGCCGAAGGCTTCACCTGTGGCGTAGACTAATAAAGCACGAAGACGCTTACCACCATCAAGTGTGGAATAGCGCATTGCTTGAGTTAATTGCTTAGAAGTGGGCTGGGGACGATCAGTAAGTGCTTTTTCAAGCGCAAGTTCAATTCGAGTTCGACGTTGCTTCGCCCAATCATTTAATGAAAAAGAGGTATTCACGATTCGTTATTATTTGTCTCAAAGTCAACTAAGTTAGCTTGGCCAGACTGTTCAACTAACATTTGCACTTTTTGTTCTGCTTCCGTTAGTTGTTGTTGGCAGTCTCGGCTTAATAAAACGCCTTTTTCGTATAGTTTTAGTGATTCTTCGAGACTAACATCACCTTGCTCAAGCCGTTCTACTAACGACTCTAATTCAGCGACTGCTGCTTCATAATCAAGCTTCTTTTTTCTTGCGGCCATTTTTAATTTCAACTGACTTGTCTGTTAACAGAGCATTATATGTGAAACAGTGGAAAGTTGCCTGCTGGATTGTTTTTATATTTCCCGTTAGTCTTAGTGCCTATTCTGTTCGGTCATTTAATATTTCTATGCAAAAAATTATTCGCGGCTTTCATAACTTGCCAAAAAATGCGGCGGGATGTGTTGCAACAATTGGTAATTTTGATGGGGTGCACTTAGGTCATCAAGCAGTATTGAGCCAATTAGCGATGAAAGGAGATACGCTTAATTTACCTGCTGTTGTGATTAGCTTTGAACCTCAGCCTAATGAGTTTTTTGCTGCTGAGCATGCGCCCGCTCGATTAACGCGTTTTCGTGAAAAAGTAGAAACTTTACGTTGCTTTTCAATTCAACAATTATGCGTATTGCGCTTTAATCAGCAATTAGCTGAAATGTCAGCAGAGCAGTTTATGCAACAATTATTGATTGATGGGTTAAATGTTCGTTATCTCGTTGTTGGTGATGACTTCCGCTTTGGCAGGGGACGAGAAGGTGATTTTAAAATGCTGCAACAAGCTGGGGAACAGTTTGGCTTCGAAGTGGTTAATATGCATACCTTTCAACTCGCTGAATCGCGTGTGAGTAGTACTCGTATCCGTGAAGCACTAAATGCTGGCGATTTAAAGTTAGCAGAAACTCTTTTAGGTCGGCCATATCGAATGAGTGGCAGAGTCGCACATGGCGACAAACGTGGAAGAACGATAGGCTTTCCAACGGCAAATATTCATTTACATCGTCAAAATGCGCCATTAAATGGTGTATTTGCAGTACACATGTTTGGCATTAAAGGCGAACCATTACAAGGCGTTGCTAACGTGGGTGTGAGACCGACAGTAGATGGCAGTAAAGCTATCTTAGAAGTACATCTATTTGATTTTTCAGCTGAGATTTATGGTGAGCATGTGCAAGTTCATTTTTTATATAAAGTCCGTGACGAACAACGGTTTGGTAGCTTAGATGAGCTTAAGCTGCAGATAGA
>SPJK01012702.1_pt1 | contig 11104 bp, 6 predicted proteins | sample 3741771 | NCBI WGS metagenome assembly SPJK01 (sample SAMN10925997, study PRJNA522277) | cold seep metagenome | isolation source: Elba SIP-enriched marine methane seep metagenome, extraction at timepoint T2 | place: Italy: coast of Elba, Mediterranean Sea
ACGTGGGAGAAACTCGCGGTTGATACGCCGAGCTTTATCGTTGAATCAGATGCGACCATCGTGGTGCCCCTGATCTTCGGGTATGTGCTTGGTTGGTGATTGAGTGGGGGTGACTTGGCGGATATTTTGCCTATACTGATTTCCCCCGCTTGGAGAGGTGGCAGAGCGGTTGAATGCGCTGGATTCGAAATCCAGTATGGCCTTCGGGTCATCGGGGGTTCGAATCCCCCCCTCTCCGTTGTGGTCGCATATCTGAGAATATGGCCTAGATATAGGCTTCTCAGGATATCGGCCAATAATTGGACCCTAAGCGAATTGGGTTCTTGCACCCTGGCAACGCTGATTAGTCGTAAAATCAAGGCTCAGAACGAAAGACTCTTAACTTAATTTTAAACATACTCTGTTCAATGAAAATGCTTGAGCAGGCGCAAATCGAGTATTAATTACTCTGGTAGTTTTTCCAAAAGTCGAGCTTTGATTCCATCTCTGGGGAAGTGTTTACATTCATCCAGACTGTGTAGAGTTCGATCATGGACTCTCTAAGCATTGCTCTTTCGTTTTGAGTTCCTGGACCAACTTTTTCAGCAATTGCGAATGCTTGTGTTAGTATGGATTCAGCATCTTGAAACTCACCGGTTCTGGTCAGTGATGATGCATAACTGTCCATAAAACGTGTAAGGTTCACACTGTTCGTAGGCAGCGTGTTCAAGGCGAGTTCATATGACTCCCTGAATATCGGCAATGCTTCTTCGTTTCGGCCTTGCTGCGCGATTGCGATAGCAAGGCTTCGCATGGTTGAAAAGGTGTTGATGTTCCCGTTGCCGAGCGTTGTTTGCAGGTTTGGGAGAATTTCTTTGTAGATCAGTTCCGATTGGGGAAAGTCGCCTTGTTGATCATAGATATTGGCGAGTGATCGCAAGAGCATGATCGTCTGCAAGTGGGAATCACCGAACTGAGATTTCGCGTCATGAATCGCGGTATCAAGCAGGGCCATTGATTCGTCAAAGCGCTCTAGGCTGTTGAGTAGCCATGTGATGATATTGAGCGTGCCATAGACACGCGGGTCACCGGGGCCGAGGACTTCGATTCGACCTGAATAGGCTTCGCGTGCCAACTCCAGGGCTCTTTCATACTTCCCGAGTTGGCCATAGAGACCAGAAAGATTGTGCATCGATGCCAGCGTACCTGGATCACGATCCCCAAGAGCTCGGCGTCTGGCTACTAGTGATTCTTCCAGAATGGGGGCAGCCTTTTCAAGTTGACCAGTTTGTAGGTAGCCAGCTCCGAGTTGGGCCAGTGCGCTCACAAGCTGCTGGTCGTCCGGATCACCACGCTCTCGCAGCAGTTCGATTTCTTCGAGTGTAAGTTCGATTGCCTCGTCAAACTTGCTCAGAGCCATTAGATTTGAAGCGAGAGAGTGTTGTGCATCGATCGCTTGTATGGAAGATGGGCCGTAAAGTTGTTTATTGAGTTCCAATTGACGGACATAGTGGGGAGATGATTCGGGGAAGGCACCGAGTTGCTCGAGTGTTTTAGCAATCGCGAGTCGTACTCGGGCTTCAACTTTCGGCTGATCCGTGAACCTACCCTCGATAGATTCTGAAGCAATCTCGAGAGCCATGCGTACAGTGATGTCGCGGTCATCTGTGCGTGCGGGATCGACCGCGCCCAAGAGATCATTCAGCAGGAACTGAACTATTGCTTCGGCAGCGAGTGCTTCGTCTTGCGCCGTTTGCATGCTCTGCTGTGCATTGGCTTGTTCTCTAAACGCCCAGATCATGCCGGTTGTTGTACCAATGATTCCCAGGACAAGCACGGCTGCTACTACACCTGCGGCTAAAAAACGCCCTCGGTTGCGTTTGATGAGTTTGCTGATCATGTAGCGTGAGCTATGCGGGCGTGCAATGATTGGTTCATTGCTCAAGTAGCGGCGGATATCTTCTGATAGTTCGTAAGCACTGCTATAACGATCGGCGCTGTCTTTCTCAAGACACATCATCGCAATCCAGTCGAGATCTCCCGACAAGGTAGATTCGAGTGCTTTGGGATCAGATTCGCGTCGCTGTGCGGTTTGGGTTGCGATCTCACCAAGCGCTGACAAACGAGTGCTTGGTTTCTTAGGGAGATCTTCGCGAATCACACGCATCATCTCTAGAAACCCACTTTGAAGTAGTTGCTCATCGGTGAACGGCGTAGTCCCGGTTAGCAACTCATACAGAAGCACGCCGAGTGAATAGATATCAGAGCGTGTGTCAATATCCTCACTGTTCATCTCAGCTTGCTCTGGAGACATATAGGTCGGTGTCCCAACAAGCTGCCCCTCTGTTGTAAACATGCTCTGCTCGGTCAGAGTGGTCGTGGTGGCCTTAGCGATCCCGAAGTCGATAACTTTGGGGATGGGTTTGTGATCGATCTCAGTAACAAGGACATTGCTTGGTTTGATGTCTCGGTGGATGATGCCTTTCTGATGTGCATGCTGGATCGCTTTACAGACACCGATAAAGAGATCGAGTCGAGCGTGGACTCCAAGTGAGTGAGTGTCGCAGTATTCAGTTATTGGAGTGCCGTTGACAAGCTCCATTGCAAAGTATGGTCGTCCATCATCTGATGTCCCTGCGTCAAATACCTGAGCGATGCACGGATGATCCATACGCGCAAGGGTCTCCCTTTCTGCATTGAATCGGGCGATGACGCGGTTTGAATCAAGCCCAGGTTTTATTACCTTGAGTGCAACAGAACGTGTAGGGTTTTGTTGTTTAGCTACATAGACTGAGCCCATTCCTCCTTCACCAATTTGTTTGACAATGGTGTAGCGATCAACCTTTACGGGTATGACACCGGTGTCATCTAGTCTTGACTGAGTGATGAGGTTCGCAATCTCACCGGGGGTGTTCACATCTAATGGACTCTCTTGGTTGTATTCCTTCAGCAGTGCTTCTAATTCCGATCGCAGTTCATGATCGCTCCCGCACGCACTGTTTAGAAATGAGCCGAGCTCTCCTGCAGCCAAGTGGCGTGCAGACTCAAAGAGCTCACTAATAGCTTTGAATCGATCAGGGGTAGTCATATGTCTCAGTTCCGTAGCTGTTTCCCAAGCCATGCCCTTGCCATGGACCAGTCTGATTCGATTGTTTTTTGTGAAACCCCAATGACCCGTGCCGCTTCTGATTGGGTCAAGCCTCCAAAGAAAATAAGCTCGACAACCAGTGATTTGCGCTCGTCGAGATCACGAAGTAAGTTCAGGGCCTCTTCAAGTTCGATATAGTCGAGGGTATCATCCTTTGATAGGGCATCGGTGTCAGATAAAGTTACCTTGACACGATTCCCTCCTCTTTTGAGTCTGCTTTGTTTCCGAGCATGATCGATCAATACCTGCCGCATGACTTTCGCTGTGATCGCACGGAAATGAGCAGCATCGGACCATGGAATCTGGGTTTGATCAACGAGCCGAGCATATGCCTCGTGCACAAGAGCAGTTGGTTGAAGCGTATGGTCAGCGCGTTCTTGTCGAAGATATGAACCCGCGATCGAACGGAGTTCTTCATAAATCTGAGATAGCAGAGTATCAAGAGATAGTGAATGATCATCATGAGCGCCACTACTCATCGTTAACAGGACCTGAGTAAACTCAGCTTTATCGGGCATAGAGGGCGCTCTAAATAATTTCTTGAGAATCTCTCAGGGAAATCGACTCCAGAAAGCGCATGAGTATACAGGAAACGGTGGTGCATGCATGTATCGAGTTTTCAAAATGTGTCAATTTACCCCAATACACACTGTTCTAGACAGAGGAGTCCTTAATGAAGTACGCTTCCAAATCCGGCATTTACCGTTCAATGTGCACCGTTGGTATCATTCTATACACATCGGCAGGATCTGCGGGGGCGCAGATTATTGAAGGCGACAAGTTGTTCGCATCCGACAGTAACACCAGCGGGCGCTTTGGTAGTTCCGTAGCCATTTCCGGAACGACCGCGATTGTGGGGGCTCCGGAGAGTCTCAACTTCGACATGAATATCACACCAGGGCTTGCCCACCTCTACGACACATCAACTGGTGCAGTTCTCTTTGAGCTCGTCGCGTCTGATGCGAGAGATCTTGATCTCTTCGGTGCCTCTGTGGCGATTTCTGGAACCACTGCCATTGTGGGTGCCCCGCAAACCGATACTGGAATTTCCAACTTCGATCCGGGCTTTGTGTACATCTTTGATACTACGACTGGTCAAGAGCTCTTTAAACTTATGGGCTCGAATGCTGGAGATGGCGATGAGTTTGGCGCCGCTGTGGCTATCTACGGGACTACTCTCGTCGTCGGAGCGCCCGGACACAACATTTCTGGCGCTGTTTACCTCTTTGACACAACAACAGGGCAGGAGATTGCCAAGTACACAGCAATCGACGATAGCTCAGAAGATCGTTTCGGAGCATCAGTGGCCATCTTCGAATCCCTCTTGCTCGTTGGGGCACCTGCTCGAAATGAAGAGGGTATTAATTCTGGCGCAGCATACTTCATTGACACGACCACTGCACAACAGCTCAAGATTACCGCTTACGACGGGAGCGCAGGCGATGAATTTGGTGTCTCTGTTGCGATGACCGACACAACCGCCATCGTCGGCGCGAGGGGGAATGATATCGCTGCCTTTGACGGTGGTTCGGTCTACCTATTTGATACGAATACTCTACAAGCCGTAGAACCGTTTAGAATTATCCCTAGCGATGTTGGGCAGTTCGACCAGTTTGGATCTTCTGTCGCTATTGAGGGGACAACTGCCTTCATTGGATCACCAGAGGGTTTGCAGTTTGCTGGTTCGGCATATGCGTACAACATCACGACTGGTGAGCAAATTCAAAAATTGATTCCATCCGACAATAATGTTGGAGACGAGTTTGGGTATTCACTGGCTGTATCTGGTACAACTCTAATCGCTGGATCTCCAGGAAGCGCTGCAAACGGTTCGTTCTTGCCTTCAGGTGCCGCGTATTTGTACGATTTCACAGTGATAGAGCCCTGTCGCGCCGACTTGACTGACGATGGAGTGTTGGACTTCTTTGATGTGTCAGCATTTCTATCTGCTTATGACAGTGGGGATTTATTAGCTGACTTCACCGGTGACGGGGTGTTTGATTTCTTTGATGTATCTGCGTTTCTGATTTCGTATAGTGAAGGTTGTCCTTGATCGGAGCTAGCCATCTAAGGGCATCATCATCAGATCTTGCTTTGAGGAAAATCAGTGGTATGCCAACAGATTGTGGTGCATTCCCAGACGGCGATTTAACTCTGCTGAACGGTGCTTTGGTATTGCCTTGCTCTGTAGTGTGCACAAAGTAATCGATGAAGAAGAGCTGGTTTGCCGCTTTGATTTCAGATTAAATGATTTGCTTGGTGTTCAAAAACTCTATCAGCGCCTTTGATGAGTGTGTTGGCTGGACTCGATAGATTGATATGCATCCATGCTCCGTAATAGATAACGGCCCAGATTGCATTTTATCAGATCGGGCGTACGAGTATCACTTGCGATCTCAGTCGCATCATCGCTTCATTGGCATGTCGATAGATCAAGCGGCTCGGTGATAATGCCTGAGCAGTCCGCCGAGTAGAATGTTGCATTTGATCTCGTCCTCGGATGATAGTGGGGCGGTGTGCATGATCGGTTTGTTCCCGATACTTTGATGCGGTCGTTCGAAGTGATAGTGTTCGAAACTCGCCGATGAGATGATCAAGGTGCTTCGTGCCAACAGGAATGAAGTGATTGAGACATTCTACTTTGAGTGATTTGATCCATCGCTCGATATGCGCGTTCATCAAAGGCGATTGCACTGGGAGCCGGTACGGGCAAATACCTTCGAGCCTCAGTATGTGGTCAAACTCCCTCGTGAATTTCGTGTCATTGTCTCGTACAAGGATCTTCGGTGGATCAAGCCCAAGCTGTTTTACCATCGATGGGAAGCACTCTGCGACCTTGCACATCCATTCATTGTTCGGTAGCGCCGGCCACAATCACCTTCCTGCTCGCGATATGCATGAATACAAGCACTGATTGGTGCCTGATACCTCTCCATGTGAGCACTGGCTTTGTGGGAAAATCACACGACCATAGTGTGGAAGAGTGCCGTTTCAAGAATCGATCCCAAGTGGATTCAGATCGATCTGGTGATGGTTCGATGCCTTGTTCTTTGAGGATGTTCCGGATCGTTGTTCGAGAAACTGACATGATGCCTAGCTTTCGAAGCTCGCCCAGCATTCTTGAGTATCCCCAGCCAGGTGACTTGGACATCTCGAGCACCAGCTTCCGAATCTCAGCAGATGTACGCGGTCTGCCTATGCGTTTCTTAGTCTTCTTGTGCTTGGGTGCACGGAGCCATTTTTGAAATGTGCTTTACTGCACAATCGAGATGAGGTGCCGCAACTCATCGCCGACAGCCTTCCCAAACCGGACCAGTCTCCGGCGTTCCTTCGGGCTCAGAGACACTCGCTTGGGGAGCTTCGATCTGAGGATCTGGTTCTCAATCGTGAGGTATTGAATCTGGGCGATGAGTTGATCGTGATCCGATCTACCCAAAGCCAGCATTTTGGGCAAACGTGCGGCATTCATACCCAATCAAAGGCGCGGATAGGGTTTTTGCACCCCTGGGAACGCTGATTTCTCGAGAATTCAAGGCCCAGAACGAGAGACTGTTTGCCATGTCTTTGAGCACACTCCGCGCTCGGTTTCATGCCGAAAATACAGCATTCTCCGCATCAACGTAAGCACCCCGATTCATTGCATGAATCGGGGTGCTTGTTAAGAAGTTGGGATTGGATACACAGCCTTACGGACATCCACCAGTGTACAGCCCCAGGAATGCTGATACATCAAAGAAGTCGAACTGCGCATCTCCGGTAAGGTCCGCAACCGGGTCCATTGCGTTGTATGCGCTGAGGAATGCGCTGACATCGAAGAAGTCAAGAACGCCATCGCCGTTCAGGTCTGCTGGGCAAGGAGCACCAACTGGGATCTCGACAACGCCATGCACAGGTGCGAAGCGCTCGTTCCAGTCGTGAGATGCGTCGAACCATGCGGAGGAGCCTCGGAACATCGCAACGAAGTTCTCACCAATCCAGCCGTTGGGCTCGTTGGAGATCCAGGCGCGGTAGGCTGAGGGATCTTCGTCATTCCAACTGAACGTGCCTTCGCTGCTCTGATCGGAAAGACCGAGCCACGTGTGGCGGATGTCGCCGTCGAACTGGGCGACATCGAATCGTACGAAGTTATTCTCCGCAGCATCGTTGACAGTGACAAGGTCCCCGCCCATCGCTTTGGCCGCCGCGTTCGCCTCGTACCAGTTCGCATCTTCGAGCAGGTAGTAGGTATGGCCGTTGTGATAGAACGGGCCTGCAAGTACATCGGGGATCTCGACTTCGATCACACCGTGGACGGGCGCGAAGTTCTGGTTCCAGTCGTTCTGAGCGTCGAACCAGCCCGAGCTTCCTCGGAACATCGCGACATGGTTCTCCCCGGTGTTTCCGTTGGGCTCCCCCGGGAGAAACGCAGTGAACGGGTTCATCTCATCATTGGCCCAGGAGAAGATCCCTTCCTCAAAGCGGTCGGTGAGCCCGAGCCAGGTATGGCGGATCGCGTCATCAAACTGAGCGACGTTGAACCGGACAAAGCTGTTCTCGTTGGCATCGTTAATCGTGACAAGGTCCCCACCCAGCGCGGATACACCGGTACGTTGCGCATCTTCCCAGGTCGCATCGTCGAGGAGGATATATGCATTGCCTGTGGTTTCATTCATGAACGGGCCTGCGAGCACCGCAGGTTGATCAATGTTCATTGGGCTTCCCAGTGAAGCGGTGAGTTCAACCGAGCCCTCACCAAGGAAGTCGCCAGAGGCGTTGAAGCCGACATCGGCGATGCCGCGGAGTGTGTACTCACCATTGCCCAGCGGCATGATGTGGTTGTATTCGGAATCAACGGTCAGCGTCCCGAACGGGCCGGAGAAGAGGATGCGTGCGTCGTTGACATTGCCTGTCGTCTTCACCATCGCAGCAAGCAGCACATCAACAGTCTCACCCGGATCGAGATGATCGATGGTGAACCCCATCGAGATGTTCTCCTGAGCACTGACGCTGCCAGTCTCGAATCCAACGAACATTCGTGCGGAGACCTCGGAGACGAACTCGATTGTATCGAAACGGAACGCATCACCAGGTTCATACCCTACGTAGTCCGATTTGGTGAGGACCTTGGCAGTTGCGAACTCATCGGGGCCTTCAGATGCATTGACAACAAGATCACGGTCAATCGTCGCGTACTCGTCTGAAGGATCAACATTGTAAAAATCCTCGACGGCATCGGGGTTGCCTACTCGGGCAGAGACTGAACCAGATCGATTATCTGCATTCGGAGCAAGCGCCGGGCCGTACATCATGGTTAACACCGCTTTATCGCCTTCGCTGAGCGAGTTGAGCTGCCCGATGACATTCTGGAAACCGTCGTTGGGTGGCGGGACCCAGATCGATGTGCACGTTGGGAACGAGCACCCGGATGCGCAGATATTGAACGCGCAATCGTCGTAGTGCATGATCGACTCGAAGTCGTAGGGGCCGTGCGCGATGGCGTTGGCGGCGATATTGAACTGGGAGTGGTAGACCGGGTCGATGTTGCCGTAGTTGATCACGATGTAGCTGTCGCGGTCGGGCCGCTTCTGCTCGTGGTGGAGGCCAAGGGCATGCATGAGCTCGTGGGCGATGAGCCCGGTCCAGCCCCAGTGGGAATCCCAGATGGTGATGTTCTGCTGAACGCCGGTCTGGCCGATGGCGGATGAGAAGCTCACGCCCGTGGTTCCTGATCGCCCGACATGGATGAAGCTGGTTTCGCCGCTGCGTGGGACGAACTGGACGCCGCACGCGGACTCGACCATGGCGATGCCGTTGAGGAATCCGGCGCGTTCGGTGGGGTTGATGTCGGGGGCGAACTCGTAGGGCACGATGCCGTCGGTCCAGAGACTATCGACCCATGTGCCGCGCTGGTTGGTGTTGTCGGGTGTGCCACAGCCCCAGTGGGTGTGCCCGATTTCTTGGGGCTGGGCCTGATTGAGTTCCTGTGCCTGGGCGAGCCCCGCGCTGGTCGCGAGGAGCAACGCCGTTCCGATCGTTTGTCCTGTTCTGCGTTTCATGGTGTACCTCTCGGCTTGCTGTGATGAGCGTTGTCCACGCGTTGTTTGGTGGACTCATCAGGTCATGCGCAGACTGGGGGTGGTTCTCCTATCACTGGAAAGACAAAACTCAAAAAAAATACACCGCCAAGCGTGGAGGCCGGGCGATGCGCTCGCGGGTTGTGGTTGAATGCTTACGGGCAGCCTGCGGTGTAGGTTTGGATGAATATGGAAACATCAAAGAAGTTGAGGACCCCGTCGTTGTTGAGGTCGGGTGGGCAGAGCGAGGTGCCTTGCCCCCTGTAGACGTAGTAGGCTGGATCACTCGTGATTGAGAATGGGCCGTCGGAGACCTCAACTGTATAGACCCCTTCGACCTCCGGACCCGATGTGATCAGGAGGGTGCTCTCGGTCGAGCCGGTATAGTTTTCATCCAGATCGCTGATCGCGACGCCGTCGAGATACCACTGGTAGCTTGTTGCTCCGGTTGTGACGACCTGCATGAAGAAATCGACACCGTCGTTATCAACGACCAGGCTCTGAGGTTGGACTGCGATGCTGGCATTCGATTCGTATTTGAAAACGATTGACTGTCCTAAAGATCCCGGGATATTCGTATCGAACCTCGGAATACCAACGAATGCGCTGCCATCGGAGAGCGCTACTCCGTTGGTTTTTGAGGGGACAAGGTCCAAACCGAACGATGGTTCCAAGACCGCAAGCTCAACGCCGCTAGAGGCCTCGTAGATCGCAGCTTTCTGGGTGGATCCGCCGGATTGGCTCACTATGACCAACCCGTCGTTGTTGATGTCAACCTGTATATCTAATGTGGTGGGGCCCGCACCTGGATTGATTGCCTCACCGATTTCAAGCGTACTGACCAAATTTCCGGTGCTGATGTTGTACACATGCACGGCACCAGAGTTCTCACCAGTGAGATCTTGCCATGGAGCGGCCACCACGAGGTACTGATCGTTCATGGCAATATCGAATCCGAAACCAGCTGGATCAATGGGGTTAGCAGGGGAGTAGATCGTCCGGATGTGCTGCTGGGTCGCGAGGTCAAAAAGCTCCACGCGTTCGGTGTTTCCACCAAGGTTAAGTTCTGCATTGAACTGATTGGCACTGATGGCGATTATCCCGTTGTGGATATCAATCGATGAACCAAAGAACCCGATGTTATCAGACTCTTCGGAAGGATGGATTGTCCCGAGTCGAGCGCCTGTGTTCTCATCGATGAGATAGACTTTCCCAATTTGGAATCCAGTGACTGCATCGATAGTCGCAAAAGGTGATCCGATTGCGACGACGCCTTCTTTGACATCAATGCTCAACCCAAACCATCCTCTTGAGTTATCGTCCGGATCAGGGACAACTTCAAATCGTTGCCCGGCGAGTGCGTCAAAGACGAACACCGATGGATTTGAATATGAAAATCCCGAAAAACCTCGTTCGGTGCACGCAACGGTCAGACCATCGATGGCCACATCTCGTCCAGCGTACTGAATTTCGGTTGCGGATGTAGGGATGAGTGTTCGGAGCAGAAGCCCTGTACTGAGATCAAACAGATGAATACCAGAATAATCACCAACTACTCCAAGGTCATCGAAACCAACCGCAAGGAAGTCGCCGCTCACGCCGATGCTCTGACCAAACTCTTGACGCGGGTCCGGAACTTCATAGCCCTGCGTTTCATTGAGTACCTGGGCGTCCACAAATGTAGATGTAAGCGCAAGGACGGCGAGAAGTGATGTGGTGATTGACTTTTGATTGCGGTACATATGGCATCCTTTCGAACTGGAATGGTTCGTAGCAAGTAAGAGGAATCCCTGAGCGGGAATGACATTTGGCTGTATACTCATGCGCAATCCGTTGACCCATCTCCTATGGGTATCTCTGCGAGTACTGAGATAACTTGATGCTTGACCAAACCCATTTCACGCAGGCGCTTACGGCGATCGAC
>SPJK01017344.1_pt1 | contig 11102 bp, 10 predicted proteins | sample 3741771 | NCBI WGS metagenome assembly SPJK01 (sample SAMN10925997, study PRJNA522277) | cold seep metagenome | isolation source: Elba SIP-enriched marine methane seep metagenome, extraction at timepoint T2 | place: Italy: coast of Elba, Mediterranean Sea
AACGGGCGCTGCGACAACACCAGCAATACCAAAAGCAGCTTCCATTAACACCATAGCAATCAGCAACTCCCAAGCGCTCGCCCTAATCTGCCCACCAATGATGCGTGCGTTTAAGAAATATTCCAGCTTATGGATAATAATTAAAAATGCGAGTGAGCCGATGGCTACAGCTAATGATTGACTCATGCTGACAATCACAATCACGGTATTGGAAATTAAGTTGCCAACAACAGGGAGTAAACCAACAATAAAAGTGATGGCGATAATCGTTTTGGTAAATGGCAGTTCAACACCCATTAAAGGCAGCACTATTGCTAAGTAAATACCCGTCAACGTTGCGTTAATTGCTGAAATACGTACTTGTGCAAAGACGATATTCCTAAACGCATTACCGAAGAGTGTAAACCGATCCAACATCACCTGTGCAAACGGTTTATGCTTACCATGGTTCACCGTCTCGCTTAGCGCCACCATGCCTCCAATCACCATTGCGATGAGAATGTGGGCAAATTGACGCCCTGCTTCCGCGCCGACAAACTGTAAATCCCTCGAGTGATCTCTTAGCCAGCCCGTGACCATTTGCTGTAGCTTCACAGCATCTGCAGGTAAATGCGAATCAACCCATGTTGGCAGTATTTGCCTTGAATCTTCAATAATTTGCGCCATTCTGGCAATTAAACTGGTAAGGCTACCTGAATCAGAGCGAAGAAATGAGCTTAGACTTGCGCCCGCTAGTACCAATAATCCAATAATGATGGCGGCAATAAAGCCAACAGCAATAATTTTGGCAATATTACCAGGCAGCCTTGGTGCAATATGCGGTGCGATAATGTGTACTAACTCAAAGACAAGCAAACCTGCCAACAAGCCTGGCAACAAGTCGAATTTAAGTACAAACATCATGGCTAAACCCATGATAATCCATGCAGCTGTTTCTAGCTTTGTTGCTTTTTTAATGGCCATATTGCGTACTAAACCTATCTATTAATGTTTGTTTGTCGGTCATTGGCAATCGTATTTTAACGCTGACTGCCGCATCAAATGTTTTATCAATGATTGTGCCATTAAGCTGCTTAACCACTCTAGTTAATTCATCTACGCGTTTATAGTCTATGGTAAGTGCTACCTCATCCATCTCAACATAATCCACCATTTGCGTAGATTCTATTGCCATTTTTGCTGTACCGCCATAAGCGCGTACTAAGCCGCCCTTACCTAAGTTAATTCCACCATAATACCGAATCACACCCACACAGACATTAACTAAATCACGGCCTTCCAACATTTGTAGTATGGGCATACCAGCAGTACCAGACGGTTCACCTGCATCTGAGAAGCGTGGCACGAGGCCTTCTGGCGTTTTAATGCGGAAAGCGTAGGCCAAATGATGGGCATTTTGATTTTTGTTGGCGATAGCGCGTAAAAACGAAGCGACTTCCTCCTCTGACTGGCAATGGCTCACCCAAGCAAGAAACTTAGATTTATTAATCGTTTGTTCTGCAGCGCCAACTTCAAGTATGGTTTGCATCAAGACAAACCCGTAATATTACCTTCAGTATCGACGTCGATACCAATGCTAGCAGGTTGTTTAGGCAAGCCTGGCATAATCATGATGCTGCCGCAGATCACCACAATAAAACCTGCGCCATGCGATAAGCGCAGTTCTGTCACCGCTAAAGTATGGCCAGTTGGGGCATTACGTGCTTTCGGGTCTGTGCTAAATGAGTACTGTGTCTTGGCAATACAGACTTGGAAATGACTATAATCCTTGCTAAGCGTTTCTAACTGCGCGGCAGCCTGCTCACTCAATTCAACACTCGCTGCACCGTAAATTTTTTGTGCAATGGTTTCAATTTTTGAAAGTAATGGCGCATCATCTGGATACAACAACTTAAATTGTGACGCCTGCGCATCAATCACGCGAACAACTTCATTGGCAAGATCAACCGCTCCCTTACCACCTTCAGCCCAATGCTTACAAACAACAGCTGTGCTACCTAACGCCTCAACCGCGGCTTTCACCGCTTCTACTTCTGCTTGCGTATCATGCGTAAAGTGGTTAATCGCCACGACAGCTTGCATACCAAACTGTTCATGTAAATTATTAATATGTCTCTTTAAATTATTGATTCCTATATTTAAATTATCAATATCTTCATTGTTTAAGTCTTGCAACTCAACTCCGCCGTGATACTTCAGCGCACGAATGGTGGCCACAATAACCACTGCATCTGGCTTGAGGCCCGACTGACGACATTTAATATCAAAGAACTTTTCCGCGCCTAAATCAGCACCAAAACCTGCTTCGGTCACGACATAATCCGCCATTTTCAATGCCGCCTTACTCGCCGCCACAGAGTTACAGCCATGTGCAATATTTGCAAACGGCCCACCGTGAATAATCGCTGGATTATGTTCTAAGGTTTGCACCAAGTTGGGCTGAAAAGCATCTTTCAATAAGGCAGTCATCGCCCCTTCTGCTTGCAAATCACTAGCTAAAATTGGCTTGCCTGCTGTAGAACGCGCCACTTGAATATTACCCAAGCGTTTTTTTAAATCACTCAAACTTTCTGCCAAGCAAAACACAGCCATGACTTCACTCGCAACAGAGATATCAAAACCGCTTTTCGTTTCATGCCTAATTTGATGCAATTCAATATTTCGTAATGCGCGATCATTCATATCGACACAACGACGCCAGCTAATCTTTTCCAGGTCAATGTCCAGCGTATTGCCATGGTGAATATGATTGTCAATCAGCGCGGCTAATAAGTTATTCGCAGCAGTAATCGCATGAAAATCACCGGTGAAGTGCAAATTGATATTTTCCATCGGTACTACTTGCGCATAACCGCCACCTGCAGCGCCGCCTTTAATACCAAACACAGGTCCTAAGGATGGTTCCCGTATGCAAACCAATGCTTTTTTACCGATATGATTCAATGCATCAGTTAAGCCAATTGTCGTTGTGGTTTTACCTTCGCCAGCAGGTGTCGGGCTCATGGCTGTGACCAAAATCAGCTTACCATCCGCCTTGCGCTTTAACTGATCGGTATACGCAGGGCTCAACTTCGCCATATGGTGTCCATAAGGCACTAAGTCTTCATATTGAATCGCTAGTTTTTCTGCGACTTCACCAATCGGTTTAAGCTTTGTCGCTTGTGCAATTTCTATATCTGACAACATAACAAGCCGCCCTTCACATTAAAATAATTCACATCAATTCTTTTCCATAACTGGTATCAGGATACTTTCATAAACTGCATGGTCTTCCTCATGATGTTTAACTCAGCAATCTGCTTACTTAAATATCGTCCCTAAAATACCTCTTACAATCACGCGCCCTAGTGATGTGCCTGCAGCTCTTGCTAATGATTTTGCCGCACTTTCCAGCACAGAGTCTGAGCGTTTTGACCTAGCGCGACCTTTTTTCTTACCTAAAACGCCACCCCAATCAAAGCTTTTATCATCATCCTCTTTTTCCGCTTCGGCTTCATCCTTGGCGGCTTTATCCGTTTTTGCTTTTAAGATTTCATAAGCGGACTCTCTATCAATAACCTTGTCATAAACGCCTTTCACTGGCGAACTAGCAATCACTGCCAAGCGTTCAGCTTCTGTTGCCGGGCCAATGCGACTTTCTGGCGGGCAGACATAAGTGCGCTCTACTGGGCTCGGCGCGCCCTTTTCATCGAGAAAAGAAACTAAAGCCTCCCCAACCGCTAGCTCTGTGATGGCAGTCTCAACATCGACGTTAGGGTTGATTCTAAAGGTCTCAGCGGCAGCTTTTACTGCCTTTTGATCTCGCGGCGTAAACGCACGCAAAGCATGTTGAACACGATTCCCAAGTTGACCAAGCACTATATCGGGTATATCGAGCGGATTTTGGCTAACGAAATAAACCCCTACGGCTTTGGATCGAATCAAGCGAATCACTTGTTCAATTTTACGCATCAACGCCTTTGGCGCATCAGTAAATAACAAATGTGCTTCGTCAAAAAAGAATACCAGTTTCGGTTGATCTAAATCACCCGCTTCTGGCAAATTTTCATAGAGCTCAGAAAGCATCCATAGCAACAAGGTGCCATAGACCTGCGGTGAATTAAATAAGCGGTCGGAAGATAATATATTGATAACACCTCTGCCTTGCGCATCGGTTTTAAGCATATCGTCCAAATTAATGGCAGGCTCACCAAATAGCAAATCACCACCCTCGGTTTGGAGTTGCAACAAGCTACGTTGAATAGCACCGACACTACCAGAAGAAATATTACCGTACTCAGATTTATATTCGTCGGAGTTGTCAGCTGCATGCTGCATCATCTTGCGCAAATCTTTTAGGTCTAACAACAACCAGCCTTCATCATCAGCAATCTTAAATACTGCATTTAAAACACCAGTCTGCACCGCATTTAAATCCAGCATGCGTGCGAGTAACAAAGGGCCCATTTCAGCCACTGTCGTACGGATGGGGTGCCCTTTTTCGCCAAACACATCCCAAAAGGTTACAGGTGAAGCTTGAGGTGAGAAGTCATTGAGTTTGAGCAGTTCAATACGTTCACTAACTTTCTTATTCTCGCCGGCTGGCTGACTCATACCGGATAAGTCGCCTTTAACATCAGCCATAAAGACTGGCACACCTATTTTAGAAAAACCTTCCGCTAATGTTTGTAGTGTAACGGTTTTACCAGTACCCGTCGCACCAGCAATCATGCCATGCCGGTTTGCCATGCTCGGTAGTAAAAAACTACTCTTCTCTAAATTCTTAGCGATTAATATCGGCTCACTCATCCAGCTGACTTTCAGTAAGTTATTCTGATGCGTCTATGGTACTTAAAACGGCTTCTCTTGTCTTAGCTATCTGCTGGCTAATTTCTTTTTCAATTTGATTATCAGCTTCAATTGACTCCCAGTTTTTCTCCCAAGCATTATATAAAAGCTGGCTTTCCTTCTTCGCCTTCTGCTTGAGTAGATGACTAAGGTCTCTTACCATCGTGACATGCTTCCATCCTTCAATGGGGTTGCCACGTATCTTATCTCCGGAATAATGAGCGTAATTAACGACCGTTTGAAGCTCGCCTAAGTTTTTGAGCACTTCAAACGCAGCAATACGCATATTTTGATTGATTTCATTTTGGTTCGCTTGCCAGGAGTTATAACTTAACCCAACGATTGCAGCAATAAGGCTAACAACGGCAACACTATGTTTTAGCAGTTGCTTGACCCAGCCACGCTCACTAAATTTAATCTTGGCCTTCTGTCGAGCCACGTTTAGAAATCCCCTTCACTCGCCCTATGCATAATTTCTATTAATGAATCCTCTAAGTCTTGCGCAGATTTTTTTGCCCGTTCTGTGGGGTTCTTAATGCTTTTCAAGTCAAAAGTTGGTCGGTCTAGTCCGAGATAAAGCTTCATTTCATTGTTAGCATCCGGCTTTTCATACACAGCGATTCGGCAAGGCGCGAACACTAAGAATTCTGGGTGATCCAGAAGAATATCCATTCCCATCGTTAAATTACAATAGGTGTACACTTCTTTGATACCTTGCGGATCTACTTCGCGATTTCTAATGTTTTCGTCAATATAGAAGTTATGTGCATTAGCAAAATTCATCCCTTCTGAAATAGACTTAAGACTATCAATAACATCTTCATGACTCACACCTTCCTTAACTTCAACTTCATATAAGGCACTATTAGGGTCTATGCCTGAGTTTTGTGTGGCCGAAGTAGTATCCGCTTGTTGCTCTGTAGAGCACCCGAAAATAGTAAAAGAGAGGATTGCTGCCAGTAGAAGTCGGTACATACACATCCTTAAATTTAGTTTTTTAATGATTGGGGCGTGTTATTTTAAATGCATCATCAATGGCTTTGCGATCATAGCTTGGTGCAATCATGCTAATAAATCCGTATAAATAGCCACGCATAAAAGTGTCTTTTCTCACACCGAGAAAAGTTGTACTCTGTGGAAATAAGTGACTACAGTCGAGGCGAGTTAGTTCCTTATCTCTATTTTCATCATAAGCCATATTAGCCACTAAACCGATACCTAAGCCTAAATTCACATACGTTTTAATCACATCAGCATCAATGGCGGTGAGCACAACATTCGGCATGACACCGGCTTCATGAAAAACCTTAGATACAATCGTACTTCCCGTAAAGGCAAAATCATATGTGATTAATGGATAGCTAGCGATGGCTGCCAGAGTGAGTGGTGACGCCTTTTCTAATCGGTGACCTTTCGGCACGACGACACTACGGTTCCATTCGTAGCAAGGCAAACATAACAGCTGCCCCTCTTGGCTAATAGACTCTGTAGCGATGCCAATATCGGCTTCACCCTTCGCCACCATGCTAGTTACTTGCGTTGGATTACCTTGATGAATATTCAGTTTGACATGAGGATATGTATCCATGAATTGCTTAATTGCAGCAGGTAGCTTATAGCGCGCTTGTGTATGCGTCGTCGCAATGCTCAATACCCCAGTTTCAACCTTACTAAACTCATCCCCAACGCGCTTGATGTTTTGCATTTCCAACATCACGGTCGCGGCAAGTTTAATAATATGTTTGCCAGGCTCCGTAATGCCCGTTAAGCGTTTACCATTCCGTTGAAAAATTTGTAAATTGAGTTCATCTTCCAGTAGTTGTATTTGCTTGCTAACGCCTGGCTGAGAAGTATGCAAGGCCTCTGCTGCGGCAGAAATACTCAACCCCTGGCGCGCCACTTCATGTACATACTTTAGCTGGTGTAACTTCATTGAATGGTGTGTTTTCTTATGTCCTGCGTCATATCATACTCTATATAAGTAAATGGCATACCTAAATAATAAACTAATATTAAATACTTATATCAATAACTGTTATATTACGCGACTAATTGAAAATTGCACTACCTTTAAATGGATATTTACCAAATTTTTTCAGGCTTTATTGTTGGACTGTTGATCGGGTTAACTGGTGTGGGCGGCGGATCGCTCATGACACCTATTTTGTTAATCTTTTTCAACCAACCAGCAGCGGTCGCGGTCGGCACAGATTTACTCTATGCCGCCGTCACCAAATCTGCTGGTATTTTTGCCCATGGCAAGCTTGGTAATATTGACTGGCGCGTCGTTCGTTTGTTAGCAATAGGTAGCGTACCCGCTTCCATTATCACCTCCATTTATCTAAGCAACATGGACGTTTTCTCAGAAAGCGCCGTGACCACCATTAAGTTTTGGTTGGGCATCGCACTAATGTTAACCGCGCTATCAGTTGTTTTTCGTAATCAATTGGGACGCTTATCAAAATCAGGGCATTGGATTAAACCACAACACGCGGCACCTTTAACCATTACATTAGGTATCACATTAGGCTTCTTAGTTACACTGACATCAGTTGGCGCAGGCGCCCTTGGCGTCACTGCACTACTCATTCTTTATCCCAATCACTCAATTACTAAGATTGTCGGTACAGATGTCGCACATGCTGTACCACTCACCTTGGTCGCTGGCTTAGGCCACGTCACTATCGGCACGGTAGATTACTCATTACTCGGTACATTATTAATTGGCTCTATCCCTGGCATCTGGATAGGTAGTCATTTAAGCACCAGAGTTGCCGAACATTGGTTGAGGATACTACTGGCGGTCATCTTGGTTTATGTTGGGCAGAAGCTAGCATTCCCAGAATTTAATGTGCTGTTTGGCATCACACTTTTACTACTTATTATTGTTTTAAAAGAATTAAAACACTGGCAAAACATAAGAGAAACTTAACTAAGCACTTAATAAAAAAGGGCTTTTAGATTAAAATAGAGGGCTAACTTTAATTAGCAAGATTCATGTATAAATACGACAAAATTGACCACCAACTAGTAAGTGAACGTGTTGCACAGTACCGCGACCAGACACGCCGTTATCAAGCTGGCGAACTCACAGAAGAAGAGTTCCGCCCTATCCGTTTGCAAAACGGTCTATATATCCAGAGACACGCGCCAATGTTGCGTATTGCCGTACCATACGGCATGCTGTCTTCTATACAGCTGCGTAAGCTAGCTGACATAGCCAAAAGATATGACAAAGGTTATGGTCATTTTAGTACACGTCAGAACTTACAGCTTAACTGGCCAAAACTAGAGGATGTACCTGATATTCTTGAAGAGCTAGCGAGTGTCGAAATGCACGCGATTCAAACATCAGGCAACTGCATTCGAAATATCACCACAGATCAATTTGTTGGCGTTGCGCCAGATGAAGTTGTTGATCCACGAGCGATTGCTGAAATTATGCGTCAATGGAGCACATTCCACCCAGAATTCGCACTGCTACCACGTAAATTCAAAATTGCCGTCTCTGGCACAACGAATGATCGTGCAGTTGTACAAATGCATGACATTGGTATGGAGTTCTTTAAAAACAAAAAGGATGAATTGCGTATTAAAGTTTGGGTTGGTGGTGGCTTAGGCCGCACACCAATCTTAGGCACTGTGATTCATGAAAACCTAAAATGGCAACATGCGCTTAGCTACTGCGAGGCGATTATCCGCACCTATAATATGCATGGTCGTCGTGATAATTCATATAAGGCGCGAATTAAGATTTTGGTAAAATCTTTAGGCATTGAAATATTCAAGCAACAAGTTGAAGAAGAATGGGCGAACCTAAAAGATGGCCCACTAACGATTACGCAAGAAGAGCTGGACCGCGTTTCAGCTTACTTTGAGCCAATGCCTTATGAGAAATTGGAAGCACATGACGCTAGCTTTGATACAGCGGTTGCTAGTAACCCAGCTTTTGCCTCTTGGGTAAAACGTTGCACACATCCACATAAGAAAGATGGCTACCGTGCCGTAACACTTTCATTAAAACCACATGGTAAAGCACCAGGCGATGCCACAAGTGAGCAAATGGATATTGTGGCAGACTTAGCTGATGCTTATAGTTTTGGTGAGTTGCGTGTTTCTCATGAGCAAAATTTAATCTTAGCTGATGTTGAATTGGCTGATTTATTCGATGTTTGGGAAAAAGCACGTGAGCACGGTTTAGCAACGCCAAATATTGGCTTACTCACTGACATGATTTGCTGCCCAGGTGGCGATTTCTGCAGCTTAGCAAATGCGAAAAGCATTCCGATCGCAGAAGCCATTCAAATGCAATTTGATAACTTAGACTACTTGCACGATATCGGTGATATTGAATTAAATATCTCTGGCTGCATGAATGCTTGTGGCCACCACCACGTCGGTCATATTGGTATTCTAGGTGTCGATAAAGATGAAGAAGAGTTCTATCAAGTCTCTATTGGTGGAAAGCAAGGTAACGATGCTAGCCTAGGCAAGGTTATTGGCCGTGCATTTGCAGCAGACGAAATGCCTAGCGTAGTGGAAAAACTGATTGAAGTTTACCTTAAAGAACGCACAGCAGAAGAACGCTTTATTGATACCGTGCGCCGTATTGGCGCTGACCCTTTCAAAGCGCATGTTTATGCTGAGAAGGAGGCTGCATGAGCCAGTTAATTAAAGGAACTGCTATCGTGCCTGATGAATGGACACGTGTTATTCCACCTATTTATGGTGATGAGCCAGTACGTAAGCAAGCTGGTAAAGTGGTCATGTTCAAACTGCACGGTGAGGACACATTCACACAAAAGCAAATAGACGGTACAGAAATACCTGCTACAGGCAAGGTATTATTGCCCTTGCCTGTATGGCTAGCGAAAAAAGAAAGTCTCGCTAGCCGCATGGCTGCAGGAGAAATTGGCATCGTTTTGCAAACGCATGAGCCAATTGAAAACTTAGTGGCTGCATTTAGGGACTTAAACAGTCTGCCTGTAATCGCTGTTTATGTTGAAAAGTTTGCAGATGGTCGTAACTTCACACTCGGCAACCTACTCCGTACTCGCTATGACTTTAAAAATGAATTGCGTGCTGTAGGCGATATTATGCGTGACCAGTTATTCTTCTTAAAACGCTCTGGCTTTGATAGTTATGAGATTAAAGCTGGCCGCAATGCAGAAGAAGCCATTGCTAGCTTAAATGACTTCACACAGCCTTATCAAGGTGGCGTGAATGATGTGCCCGTTTGGCGCAGGATTGACCGGAGCCAAGCATGAGTTATAAACAAAACATTCGCAGGATGAGTCGATAATGACATTCGGCGTCAACATACTTAAGCCAACTAATAACCCAGCTACCTCGCCAGAACTCACCGATGCGCTTAAAGCAAGCGTGAAGGAAAAGCGTGCACAGGTCGTTGCATTACTAGCTGAAGCCAGCGAAACGTTTAAAAATATCACTTTTGCAAATAGTTATGGTGCTGAAGACATGGTGTTAACCGACATCATTGCTAAAGAAAAACTTAACATTGAGATTTTCTCTTTAGACACGGGCCGCTTACCGCCAGAAACGTATACGCTAATGGCTGAAGTAGAAAAAACCTATGAAACAAAGCCTGTCGTCTTCTTTCCTAAACACGAAAAAGTAGAAGAGTATGTGCGCACAAAAGGCATCAACGCTTTTTACGAAAGCATCGAGCTGCGCAAAGCTTGCTGCCATATGCGTAAAGTTGAACCGCTAAAACGCGCACTCGCTAATAAAGAGGCTTGGGTAACCGGCATGCGTGCTGAACAAGCAGCAACGCGCACCAGTTTACCGGCACGCGAATTTGACGAAGGTAACCAGCTAGAAAAATACAACCCGCTGAGCGACTGGACCGAACAAGAAGTCTGGGCTTATATCCGTATGTATGAAGTACCTTATAACGCATTACACGATCAGTTCTACCCAAGCATTGGTTGTGGGCCGTGCACGCGAGCTGTTGCGATGGGTGAAGATGTTCGATCTGGTCGCTGGTGGTGGGAAGACCCTAACAGCAAAGAATGCGGACTTCATGTAAAGAATTAAATATTTAAATTAAATTATTGATTATTATGAAAAATAAAACATTATCTCACCTTGATTGGTTAGAAGCCGAAGCGATTCACATCCTTCGCGAGGTTGCTGGCCAATGCAGCAACCCAGTCCTGTTGTTTTCAGGCGGCAAAGATTCACTATGCATCTTACGTCTAGCTGAAAAAGCATTCAGACCAGGTCGTTTCCCCTTCCCTTTAATGCATATCGAC
>SPJK01062512.1_pt1 | contig 11089 bp, 7 predicted proteins | sample 3741771 | NCBI WGS metagenome assembly SPJK01 (sample SAMN10925997, study PRJNA522277) | cold seep metagenome | isolation source: Elba SIP-enriched marine methane seep metagenome, extraction at timepoint T2 | place: Italy: coast of Elba, Mediterranean Sea
AAAGGGAGCTATTCAGCAGCTGCTTGAGCATCCGCTCTTGCAAGGTGATTACATTCCAAAGAGCACCGGTGGAAAGCCTGCCAGTCACGCCAGTGCTAAATTCAATTCGGAGCAAAAGGGTGACCCAAGCCATGACACCTCCGATTTCAGCGGCGATAACTATGGCAATCTAAGAATCGATTACGTGATCCCGACAAAGGGATTCACGATCGTGGACGGCGGCGTCTTTTGGCCGCTGGGAAGTGAACCTGGTGCTGATGCGGTGAAGGGTTCGGACCATCGATTGGTTTGGTTGGACCTTCAGATTTCAGAATAACCTTTTGCTTCGCGGGTTTCTGAAGAGAAGACCCGAAGCGATTCCAAGCATTAGAAGACTTGAAGGCTCAGGCACACTCGTCGCGGAGATGAATTCGCCACTGCTGATATAAGTGGCAACTTGGCTTCCTGCGACCTGGCCGAGCGTGTCATCGTAATTCCAGTGGATACCGAGATAGACGCGGCTCCTTCCGTTTTCGATCATTGCCTCGCTGAATGAATCAAAGTCACGCGTGTCAGAGATTTCCTCGGAAAACACACTGAACGGAATGTTGTCGGTGCCGTAGAAGTCCATCAGCGCTTGAAAGAGTGCGCCGCCAAACGTGGCGTGACCTGAAAGATAGGTGGGGAAGGGAGGCGTAAAGTTATCAACGACTCCACCACCTGGAGCTCCTAGCGGAGTCCAATCAAGGTCTCCTTCGGTAAGATCATTACCATCAGCATCACCTTGACGAATGCCTGTAACAGGACGCCAAAAGTCGTATTCAAACTTCGAATTCCATGAAACGATGCCGGCGTCGGCCATGGCAACGGTTGCTTTAGCAAAGAGGTCGGCGTTCTCTTTCTCGGTGTTGCCTTCTTGGCCGGCAATAACTCTGAGGATGTCATTGTAGAGGTGCATGGGTGTGCCCATGCCGACACGGTCATAGGCCCAGAAGTTGCCTATGTCGGTTTGTTCTGGCGTTCGCGTGGTGCTGTTTAGCTCGCCCAGTTCCTTCACTTCGTTATAAGCGGCAGCATACTCGGGCGAATCAAGGCTTGGCGGAGCTGCTGGTAGAAAGGCATTAGGAGAACTGATCGCGAAGGTTTGTACGTTTCCCCATTCAGGTCCCCATGCTTCTTGCGTTGGATTGAGTGGGTCTGGCTGCCAGTGACCTAACTGATTCGTCGGCATGTATTGTGACATTGAGTTATAGCCATCATTGGTACGACGCTGAACAATCGATTGTCCAATGGAAAGCCCTAATGCAATTCCGTCTGTCTTGGTGGTTCCATCTGCAATTTGTGAAAGACTATTTGTCAGATGCGAGTCGAGAGTAGATTGTTGATCGACATAAATTGAACTTAGTACGGTATGAGCCGCCTGAATCGCAGCAGCTTTACCAGAAGCATTCATGTTTGGTGAGTTATGGCCCGCGCCATAATCGTAAAACATCTTTCCACCAGCGGTGGTCATCTCAAAAGCGTCGTAGATAGCAAGGTTCATCATTGCCATCGAACGAGATGCCATACCGGGATTTTGTAAATCAGTATTCGAGACCAGAACATCGGTCGCAATTTGGTTCCAATCCAATACGATGTCCGCCCGCAAGATGTGGCTGGTCAACAGTAGGGATAGTAAACCAATCCATAATAGTGATTTATTTACTAGGCCGTTAAAGTAGTTGTCGCTTCTCATAGTTCAATCAAGTTGCTTGTATCAGCAATCGAACAATGCTAATCAACTTGGGTAGGCGCAGGAGTAGGCAAACTTCCAGATTAAATAGGAAAGAGAGTAGGGACTGTCCGACCAAGAAGATGCTAAATGAATACAAACCATCAGGCTAGTGGTTTGTTAGCATTGGTCGCTTGAGTGATTAGGCTCTCACGTGACAGTGTTCAAGTAGTTTATCGATGGTGCAGACGTAACCCACGAGGAAGTCACCAAATTCGGCGTAGCGAGCACTCGCTTCGTCGAACCGCATCTCGTAGACAATGTCTTTGAGGTACTGTGGGTTTGCTCCCCATAGTGTAACTCCCCACTCCCAATCGTCCAAACCAAAAGAGACAGTAATAAGCTGGCTAACCTTGCCGGCATAAGCCATTCCGCTACGGGCATGCTGGCCCATCATGCGGCTTCGCTCCTCTTTTGGAAGGCTATACCAGTTTTCGCCCACCTTCCGTTTTTTATTCATCGGATAAAAACAAACCGAAGGATAGGGCGGAATTTCGGGCGTAAGTCGTTGTCTGTTCATGCCTTCCAGACGATCGCCGTAAGCTTTCACTTTAGCTTCGTAGGCTGGGGTCCCTGGGGCATCGCCTTCAGATTCGATCCGTTTTGCGTATTGCTCGACACTAGGAACGTATTCGCTGATCTCAGTTACGGATACAAACGAGTAGGCCGGTTGTAAGACCTGTGCGGCTGGTCCTGCCATCATGCGCTGATGAACCGCGTCGATCTTCAAAGGATCGGGATCGAGCATCATTAAGCAAAAGTCTGCTTTATGGCCGCTGGTGATTGATAGTTGCCAGCGAGTTGGCAGTGCTTCGTTGTCTTCTTGAAAGATAGACTGCAAGTCATCGGCTATCGCATTTCGCAGTTCAGGTGTCATGCCATGAAGGGCAGCCCTGTCGAAGTTGTAATAGAGATGGCTGCAATGCCAACCGCCATCTTCTGGCGAAAGGCTATACTCAGCAGGCTCCGCGTGAACGTGGGGACGACTCATGTTGACAACTTTTCAGGCGGGAAGGATGCAGGAATTCAATCAGAAGTGAATTTCAGTCGGAAGATCGATTGCTATTACCACGGCGCCGTCTTCCTCCACGGGGACGTCCACCTCGTTGTCCATTTGATCTTACAGCCGAAGGACGTTCATCACGCGCCGCGATGTTGGCATCAACGAGCACTCCGATGGCAACATCCCAAGGAGTGATATCCTTGTGTTGCTTCGATCGGCCAGAAGAGATTTCTTCCTCGTCTAGTTCGTCCTCTTCTTCCTCCATGTCTGAAGACTCGCTTGCATCGGCAGGTTTCTTTCCGCGGCGGCCACGACGTCGACGGCGTCGGCGACGTTTCGGTTTACCTTCCTCGTCTTCCTCTGATTCAGTTTCTTCAGACAATTCTGTATCGAGGGAATCAGATTCGAGATCATCTTCAGCGGTTGTTTCTTCCGGCGAGTCTTCATCGCGTCTGCGGCGCCGACCACCACGACGACGGCGTCGACGAGGCTTTTTGGTCTCTTCTTCGTCTCCCTCCTCGGAAGATTCATCACTTCCAAGATCAAAAAAAGCGTCCGCGGATTCAGGTTCTGGGGCATTGAATAGATCAGATGGAAGTTCTTCTGCCACCGATTCAGCAACCTCTTCGACTACCTCTTCTTCTTCGACGACGACTTGCTTCTTTGGTTTGCGAGATGCGAATGGAAACCAACCTGAGAAGCTTAGTGAGCTACCCGCTGGTTTTTCTTCGGGGGTTACCGTTGCCTCTGGCTCAGGCAATACCGTTTCTTCTTGCGCTGAAGACTCTTCAATCGCAGCCTCTTGAACAACTGGTTGTTCAGTAACCTCTTCATTACGTCGCGAACGACGTCGACGGCGACGTCGAGGCGGGCGATCTTCACTTTCGGAGCGTTCTTCGCTTTCCTGTGGATTTGTTTCTTGCGAATCGTTGGATTCACCAACTGACTCTAACTCACGCTGTCGGCGACGCGGTCGTCGGCGACCATTGCGGCCGCGGCCACGTTCTTGTCGATTTTCTTCTTTAGGAGAATCTTGCTCCGACTTTGATTCAGATTGAGGTTCCGAGTCTGCTTGCGGGGCTTCGGTTATTTCTTCTACTGGCTCTGGTTTAGGCGCGGGCTTCGGTTCTTTTTTCTTGCGGGGAAAGGTGACCGTGTGTTGAGGCCGTTCCGGCGTCACCGAGGGAGCTATTTCTAACTCACCGAGCAAACTGTCCCAACTGGTGGAGGTGTCCTCCGCGGTTGCCTCTTGGGCTTGCTCTTCCGAAGTGGATTCATCCACTTCTTGTTCAACTTCTTCTAGAGCCTGCTCAGTGGCGGTTTGAGATTCTACAGGGCTGGAAGCTTCGATAGATTCCTCTTCGTCGGAAGCTACGTCCGCTACTACCGCTTCGTTTTCTTCTGAGGTTGGTTCGACTTCGGTACTTGTGATTTCCGTTGGTTGCTGCTTCGGCGAGCCGTCGTCGGCTCCAAGCTCATCAAGCAGAGAGTCCCAATTGTTTTCGTTGGACATCGAGTTTTTTCTTACGGTTCTTTCTGAAGGTGCCTCTATGGTTACCAGCAACACGAGGGCCTGCGGCTGATTTGCGAAGCTCTAGTTGAGAGAGCCAATCAGGCGGCAACGTCTCGGTTGCACTAAGCCCTTATCATATCGGGAGATAACCCAATCCGAAAGGTCACAACTGGGGACAATCTTCGAGAGATTTAAGCCGTTTAGCAAAAAACCGAGCCCGGCGCCCCCCTAAGAGGAGCCGGGCTCGGTTGGAACTCAGTGAGTTCTTAAGTTTGTAGATTAGCTTACTGGCGGTCGTCCACCATCAAGCTACCGTTGTCGGCGACGTTAAACATAGGACGGAATTGGCCTTTGTAGCATCGCTTGGCTCGAGAGCCATAGTGCCAGACAAGGTTCGTGCCAATGTTCCATGCCTCTTCCGTCGAGCCAATGCCGTTGTCTTCCTCTTCAGGAATCAGATAGGCAAACCCGGTTTGCAATGACCATCGCTTATTGAGCGGTACATCGATATCACCGCCAAGGATTCCTTTACTGTCACTATCCACACCGCCAAAGAAGCGGAACTCTCCACCATCGCATCCATGCATTCGGTAGAAGAGCAGATATTGATCAACCGCTTGGAAAGTCGTGTTGTTAATCAGCGTATCGTTCATATGTGACATGAAGGTGAAACCAAACTCATGGCCACGCGGATTGGTGATGCTAATTAAGCCACGCAATTGGCTGAAGTCGGCACTGACTTGACGTTCATCTTGTAAAACGTCGTAAACCAAACCGTATTGCAAACCAACCGGCTTGCGATGAAAGAGGCCAATCGTTGCAAACTGTTGCGTATGAGCATCGGCAGTTGCAACGCTCGCATCTCCATGCAGTTGACTATGGGTTGCTTGATAACCGAGCTGGTAGCCCAGATTCTTAAACGGAAGCCAAGACATACGACCACCGATATTGAAACCTTCGTGGATACCGAAGTTACCTCGGTCACGACCATCGTCGAGCGGGCCTTTGAAAGCTTGGACACCAAGATTGAAAGTCAATTCTTGAATCGGTGGCACGTAGAGAACTAGCGGAACCGCACCACGGTCGTCACAACCAAGCCCAATACCCGGACCTGGAGCACACGTACCTGCGCAACCGACGTCTCCACAACCGCATGGACCGTCCATCGTTATTCCGCAGCTGCTTTCAATTCCGCAACTGCTTTCAATTCCGCAGCCTGGATCAGGAAATCCACAAGTGGTTTCCATCGGGATAGCACAGTCACTACAGCCTGGGGCAGTACAGTTGTCCGAGTAGCAGACTTGCTCAATCGGAGATTGGAATGGCTTATTTTGCGGAACTACAAAGGCAGCCTGCTTTAGCATAGCAGTGTTTCGTTGAGCGACTTGCTGAGTGCTCGACCTAGTGCTCGACTGAGTGCCTGGTGAAACTTGTCGGCTAGCGACAACTCGAGGAGCCTTGGCTTGCATCCGGGCCGGTGCTGCTTTTTTGCGGGCTTGTACAACCTTGGCGGGAGCAGCTTGAGGTGTAGGTGGAACTTCAACCGTGTGGGAAGCTTGCTGAACGCCGCTGGATTGCCACTGAAGTTGGGCATCTGCTACGGCAGGAAATGCGAGAGCGAAACTGAGCGCAATGGCGCACGTAATCGATGGGCGCATCGTTTGGATCCTCTAAGGGAGGTAGCTAAAACGAATCCCTGGCCCACGCCATGTAACCATCGGTCACCATAAATAGCAGCGCGCCAGGCCCCCCTGGATCACTGTTGGTAGAAATAGGTATCGGTCCGAGTTGCCGACATATCCAGAAAACCTTGCGCAATCCACAAGGTCGGTGCTAGCGATGGCGGCAGAAACTGCCCCGCGACGACTGCTAGCAAACTCCTTATACTACGGCTCCTGCCTGAATTAACCGCCTGCCTAGTTGGAGGAGCCTCGTATGTCCGCTGATTTTTCGATCCGAGCCAATGTTGTTGATGTCGTTTCGGGTAATATCTCACCTGCCGAAGTGAAGGTTGCTGATGGTAAGGTTGCCTCGATCGATCAGCTTGCTGAAGGCGAATCAGTAGACGGCTATCTGATGCCTGGCTTCATTGACTCCCATGTGCATGTCGAAAGCTCGATGCTGGTGCCGACCGAATTCGCCCGGGCTGCGGTTACGCACGGCACAGTCGGATCGGTTAGCGATCCGCACGAGATTGGCAACGTCCTTGGCATCGATGGTGTTTATTACATGCTGAAGAATGCTGAGCATTCGCCGTTTAAGTTTTGCTTTGGAGCCCCTTCTTGCGTTCCAGCAACGACTTTTGAAACGGCCGGGGCGACAATCACCGTCGAAGAAGTCGAAACCTTGCTCGATGACCCACGAATTGGTTACTTGAGCGAGATGATGAACTTTCCCGGCGTCCTTGGCGGAGACCCAGAGTGTTTAGAAAAAATCAAAGCGGCTCAAGATCGCAATAAGCCAGTGGATGGACATGCACCGGGACTACGCGGTGAAGAAGCCGCCCGTTATGTTGCCGCAGGTATGAGCACTGACCATGAATGTTTCACCTTGGAAGAAGCTCTCGATAAGGTAGCTGCCGGTTGCAAGATTGCTATTCGCGAAGGCTCCGCCGCACGAAACTTCGATGCCCTTAAATCATTAATTGCAACGCACCCCGGCATGGTGATGCTTTGTAGCGATGACAAGCATCCCGACGAATTGGCGTTGGGTCATATCAACACGCTAGTCCGCCGAGCGGTCGCTGATGGAACGGAACCCATCGACGCGATCCGTGCCGCTAGCCAAGTTCCGGTTGAGCACTATTCGTTGCCGGTCGGCTTGCTACAAGTCGGTGATCCTGCGGATATGATCCTCGTTGATACTCTGACCGATTACAACGTGCATAAGACTTGGATCAACGGCGAGTTGGTTGCCGAAAGTGGCCAAACTCATTTGCCACGCGTTGAGCCAGAGGTTGCTAACAACTTTGTTGCCAGTAAGGTCGATGCCAGTTCCATGGTTTGGAAAGACAATGGCGGAGCAAAGTTAAACGTCATCGGTGCGATTGATGGTCAGTTAGTGACCGATCCCATCGAAGCCGATGTCACCGTCGTCGATGGACAGGTGGTTGCCAACGTTGAGCAAGACATTTTAAAGCTTGTTGTCGTCAATCGTTATTCCGAAGCCCCGCCTGCCGTTGCCTTCATTCAAGGTTTTGGTTTGAAACAGGGTGCCTTGGCGTCGAGCGTCGCGCACGATTCGCACAACGTGATTGCTGTTGGAACCAACGACGCAGACCTTGCCGCTGCAATCAATGCCGTGATGCAAGCGGGCGGTGGTTTAAGCGCTGTCAGCCAAATGGAAAGTGCCAGCGAAACTTTACCGCTGCCTGTTGCTGGCCTAATGGCAACCGGTACCTGCCAAGAAGTGGGTGACGCCTACGGCAAGCTCGACAAGCTGACCAAGTCATGGGGTTCTCCCCTGCGAGCACCCTACATGACGCTCTCCTTTATGGCCTTGCTGGTGATTCCAGCACTTAAACTGAGCGACAAAGGTTTGTTCGATGGCGGAAAGTTCGAATTCACCGCGGTTCAGAAATAGGTTGATGGTGAATTCTTGCTAGAATGCTTGGCGTAACCATTGTTAAGCCTTTATAAAATTCCATTTATGATTTCGAGATTGATCGTACGTTGTCTTCTTGCAATCACCTTTTATGGTTCAATCGCTAGTGCCAACACCGGCACCTTTATCGACAAGCAGAATGCAACGGACTTGCGCGTCGTCAGCTACAACGTTCTTTCCGATACGATTTTCGAAGATGATGATCTTGCAGAACAATTTGAACGTGTTGTCAATGCTTTGCAGCCAGACATTTTGAATCTTCAGGAGATCTACGACTATACCGACGCCCAAGTGGCAGCCTTGATGGATGACATCGCACCACTTCCCAATAATGGCAATTGGTACGCCTACGATCGATCCGACAATGTCATCGTTAGCAAGTACCCGATAGTTCAGAGTGGGCCAATTGCGTTGGGGGGTGCCTCAGCACTGATCGATCTGCCGAACGGTACTTACTCCAAGGATCTGCTTGTCTTCAACGATCATTGGTTTTGCTGTGATAACGAATCAGGTCGTCAGTTTGAAGCGGACCTAACCGTACGAGATCTTGATGACTTTCGTAACGGCAATGGGATCTATCCGATTGCTAACGAAACTCCGTTTGTGGTCTTGGGTGATTTGAACATTGTTCGATCGGGGCAACCACTCGAGACGGTCATTACTGGGAACATCATTGACGAGTTCAACTACGGCCCCGATTCGCCACCTGACTGGGATGGAACTTCCATCACGAACCCTAACCCCGTTCATAACGCCAGCGGATCGGATGATTGGACTTGGCGAAATGATTCGAGCCAATTTGCTCCCGGCACGCTCGACTACATTTTGTACAGCGACAGTATCCTAACGACCGCGAACAAGTTTGTTCTCAACACGACAACCATGTCGAGTTCCGAGCTTGCTGCTACCGGCCTTCAAGCGAATGACATTGTGATCAATCCGGGCTCAGGATTCTTTGATCACTTGCCGTTGGTGGTTGACTTTCTAAGTTCCTTCACGCAACTCAGCCTAGAAGGAGACTACAACAACGATGGATCCGTCGATGCGGCAGACTTCACCGTATGGCGTGACACGCTAGGCCAAGTTGGAACAGACCTCGATGCCGATGGCGACGGAAGCGGTGGAATTGGACTAGGGGACTATACCGTTTGGGTACAGAACTTTGGTTCGAGTTTATCAAACTCTTCCGCAGTCAGTGTGCCTGAGCCTTCGGCATTCTTTATCGTGGCACTTGGTATTGGAATGCGTTTTCTTAAGCGAAGACGATAGCAACAAGTGGTTGTTTAAGATTCTCGTTCTATTGAGATTGCTTCACTTTCGTGAAGGGAATGATTCGGTGAGAATCAACCACTCTAGGATCTTCGACGATTCGTCACGATACCTAAAGCACCAAGCACAAACAGCGATAGTGCCCCTGGTTCAGGAATGCTAGAGATCCTTAGCTCATCGATATGACCATTAAATAAACGGCTACTTTGCCATGTGTTTCCAATTTGAATAGGTCGCGTATTTCCGAAGTAAACTCCTGGAGCAGTTCCTTGCGAAATTCCATCGACGAAGAACTCGATTTGGCCACCATCGTAGACTCCCTTTAGATAGTGCCAAGTTCCATCCATTAAGTCGTTCTGACTTGAGATGCCTATGAAGTTAGTACTGCTTCCTCCTCCAAGGCCAATGCCAAACTGTACGATCCCTTTGTTTGCTCCTGGAAGTGATTGGAAAAACCAGCCAGTCGAATCGGTAAAGCCGTGCGATTTGTCTACTAACAAGTCTTGAGCGGTATCGGTGTCATTGCCAAGCATCCAGAACTCGACAACGAATGGGTCAGAGCTATCTAATGCCGGGCTAGTAGGAATCCGAATCACATCGCTATCAAGATCGATGCTCAGCGCACCTGGTGCACTGCCCGCAACGTTTGAGCTGTAGGCTGGATCACCGAACGGAGTGCCGTGTAGTAAGTTGCCAGAAGAATCAAGGATCGATCCTGCCCCCGTTGCTGTCGATCCTGCTAACCCTTCTTCAAATCGCCAATGCCCGAGAGTGTTTGCTTCGACCGTTGCTATGAAACCTAGGGTAATGGCATAGGTCAAAACGAGTCGTGCTAGGGACATGGTGCAAACTCCGATTAGGCATTCTCAAAGAAAAGATATGTGCGTGCAATAAGCTGTTCGTTCAATTCATCTTGGCTGCATGGTACTCCATCTGGTGGTGGAGTCAAGAAAATCCCTGAAATAGGGTTAAAAGAAGGAACAGCCAGGCTGCTTAGACGCCAAGTATCTTTTGTTTGGTTTGAAATCCAACGACATTGCGATCAATCCGATCTCCGGGTTCTTCGATCACTTGCAGATGGTGGTTGACTTCGTTAGTACGTTCAGCAGCGGCGAGATCGACCAAGCAGACTACATGGTTTGGGTGCAGAACTTCGGAACGAGTTCATCAAATTCGTCCGCGGCCAGTGTGCCTGAGCCTTCGGCTGCCTTTTCAATGTTCGTATTAGGAAGTCTAGCAGGTAGTTTCAATAGAAGAAATGAACCGCCAAGACGCTAAGACGCTAAGGGACTTGTTTGGGTTAGAATCCAACTGGCGGTAGGAAATTTTTTGTCCAATAAACGGTAAGCCATTAACCCGTCCCTATAATTACTATTTCTACTCTGTGCACTCTATCGCTAAGAGATTCCACTCGAACTACTTCGAATTACCAGTCTTACTTTTGAAGTTGTAAAGTATTCTCAAAGTATCAAAAGTGACTTCTTGGCGTCTTCGCGTCTTGGCGGTTCTTTCTTCTTCAAATCCATTCAACCCTTACGCTGCTCTTGATAAAGCCGAGCTTCGACGCGGAGTTCTTCGCTCGACCAGCCGTTCTTCTCAGCGAGTGCTAGCAAGCGTCGTTGGCCGGGGCTGTCGAGTCTTGCGACGGCGGCATGGGCTGACCACGAAAGAGCAGGGCGGCGGTTGCGGTAGGGGACTCGTCTTGCCACCGAGGCGTAGCGGTTCAACTGATCGCCGGAGACGGCTCCTTCGCACATGGCGTAGAACGATTCTCCGAAGCCAGTTTCGCCCGCGTTGAGCAGATCACCAATCCACCAGGGGCCCGCCTTTTGACACCAAAGGGCAAACAGCAACGGCCCTTTCCATTCCTCCAGATCCGGCTTTCCATCTATCCGTACACCGACCGACGTCAGACAAAACGGGCCGACACGCAGTTCGGGCGGTCCCTTTC